>WNFB01015241.1_pt1 | contig 12889 bp, 12 predicted proteins | sample 5400501 | NCBI WGS metagenome assembly WNFB01 (sample SAMN13153341, study PRJNA577476) | soil metagenome | isolation source: 200 cm saprolite under Douglas fir tree site 2 hole 1 | place: USA:California | collected 2015-04-18
CAGGGTGTCACGCCACCGCTCGTTCTTGCGCATCTAGACTAGGAAGACCGACCCCTTGCACCTTGAACAGCAAACGTCGTCCGTCCGGTAGGCGTGGCTGCTCTTGGGCTACTTTTGCACACAACGTCTCCAAATCTCGGTTGAGAGCATGGTCGTTGAACGGCTTGAGTTCCACCTCGACGCTTTCTGTTCCCCAGTGTATCCGCCCTGGCAACTGGAAGAAGATTTGCAAGCGATGCCAACCCGCATGAGCGTACGCTTCTGGAAAATAGCGGTCACGCGCCCACATCCCCAGATTCGCCAGAGCTACCTTACAGACGGTCATGATCTGGTCCTTGCGGTTGTCCAGTTCGTACATCTCCCGTCCCTGTTGTACCAGATTCTCCAGAGCTCGCAGCAGTTCACGCTGCTCCCGGCAGTACTTCTCGCACTTAGCAAACTCGCGATTGCTGGTGTGGTAGGCTTTCCACTCTCGCTGCTGGTACTCCTCGATCTCGGCGTCGGCCACCGCCTTTTCCTCCCTGATGGTTTTGCGCAGCAGATAGCGGTCCACGTCTTGCAGTTCCAATTCCATCTGATGGTCATTAAGGACACGATACAGTTCCGTTGCCCGCTCTTTGGTCAGTTGAGAGCGTTTGTTGTGTAGCTTACCTGCTTTGTACATGCGCTTGCGGGCTCCATCCGCCCAGCGTTGCACGTTCTCGAGTCGCCTTTGGAGGGCTTCCTGCTTTCTCGCGATCTCTGAGTTGATGACGGGTGTTTTGCTATAGCCATGATTGACATCGATGCCAAGGGGAATCAGCCAATCCCGGATCGCATTCTCTTGCGCAGGCCAGCGTCTGATGTAGGTGTGAGCAAGTTCTACCGCATTTGCCTCTGCTGCCGTAGTCACAATGGGGATCAGCTTGGGCACAGTTGGTTTCGCAGGTAAGGGAGTTGCTTGCCAGCTTGCGTCTAGCCAGTACTCATGGGTGCCATCGGGTTTCTCATCCCACTTGCGCGGTCCGTCCTCGTCCTCTGGTCGCTTGTCATCGGGGACCTGGCGGCACAAATCGCGGATCAGCGCGACCCGCAGGTCCAGTTCCTGTCCAGGATGCTCAGGTAACAGGAGGCTGAAACGAGCAAGAGCCACCTCACGGGTAACCTTCCCCTGCCGATCCACACGCAGTGGAACGAACTCCCCCACTTCTCGAAACGACTCCAACCCGCTGTACTGATCCGTTCGCAACACCGTCACTACCGTGCGTCCTTCGCTTGCCAATGTTGCTAAAAACTCAGCGGCCATGCCTTCGCGATCCACTACTACTCGCTCCAGGCTCTGCAAGTCCGCGGCCAGTTCGTAGCGGGTGATGATGGCTGGTAGTCCCATGGTTAAATGCTGGTCGCCTCGATGCGTGGTCACGAACAGCGGATGGCCTTCTTGATCGTGCAACACCACTAGAGCGCGACAGCCGAGCACTTTTCCTTGCCGCCCTACTAACCCGCGCGGAATCAGGTGATCAGCATAGACGGCTTTGCGGTGCCCATCGATGTAGAAGACAGGAAGAGGACTACCTATTACGCGCAGGCGTGCTTTCCAGAGGTCGGAGGTCCACCTTGCCAACACTTCTGTCAGCGTGTCATCTGCCCCCACTTGAGCCAACTCCGCCAGGAATCGCTCAGTGTGGCGATACCCGTAGGCGCGAGGACGACCGGTGAGTAACGCCAGAGCATTGCCCATGTAGCCTCGTAAGTCCCAGGTTCTTCGCAGTCCTACTGCTTCCAGAAAGAGTAGGGTGAGTAACTGACTGCGGAGGGTCGTAGGCTGGCTGTGAGCAAGGCGCAGCGACGGAGCTGTCGTCAGTATGCGTGGCGAGAGGGCCGTCTCCACTCGAGGAAGCAAATCTGTCTGCTGAGCGGCAGCCAGTAACAAGAGGCTGCCTGCTCCTTCCTGCCACTCTGCTTGCTGTGAAGGAGCTTCTTTTACTCCCGTTTTTTCCCCTGTTCCTGACTCTTGGGGTGGTTGCTGACCCCGAGTGCGGCCCGAACACGGTTGATCTGACTGACACTCACTCGGAGAGCAAAACGTTCATGAAGTAGTGCCTGGAGTACGGAACTCGGTGTCTGAGGAGCTTCCCGACAATATGCTTCTAGGAAGGTTCGAGCCTCCCCATGCAGCTTGCTGGGATGACCATGTCGTCCATCTTGTAAGGCGGCCTCACCTCGTATTCGCACGACTTGGAGCAGTCGGTAGGCTGTCGACTGACTGATCTGCATCCCAGCAGTTGCTGCTGCCGCTTGCCAGGACCTACCCGCCTGCATCTGTGCCACCAAGCGGGCTTTCGCGGCGCGGTGCTGCTCTTTGTCCATCTTTTTCCCTCGTGAACGACTTTCTGTCTTTTCTCCTCTTCGACCTCATCCATCCACTTCACAGCACGGATCATAGCACAGCGGCAAGCCAAGGAGAACGGAAGTACCGGCAAACATCTCCTCCTGATTGCTACCCCTCACCCGGTTCTTACCGGCCTCTCTCATCAAGAGTTGCGGCTATCTCTTCTAACCGACGAAGAGAGCGACGATCGCCGAGGCGCTCAAGCACTGGTCGGGCACGTTCGAGCTGTGTTTGATCACTCGTCCGCTGTGCGAGCACGATGCGCATGCGAGCTGCATGCGGGATCAGGCCGTGGGTTTCCGCCTCATCGATGGCCGTTGCAAGCCGTCCATGGTCTTCGACTAACAACGCCTGGGCGATTTCAACGCACCGACTCACTACGTTATTCCACCACCAGGAGTACCAGGAGAGCCTGGAGAGCAGTCGTTTGATGAGTGCCTGTGGGGCGTGTATCCCATGTTCGCTCAAGAACATGAGGGTGGGGATGTCGGTCTGATCCCAAAGCTCCTCGCTCGAGGGATCGCAGCTAATCTTGTTTGGGTCCTCCTCGCAGAGGGCTACGAGCAACGCACGTGCGTTGGTGTTCCTGATCGGGAAACCTCGTTCAATCACTGAGGCCGCGGCGTCGGCGACCGCACGGTCCTCGCGTGCCAGGGCTATGCTGAGCACAGCAAGATAGCCACCTGACAGATAGCCACCTACTGCCAAAAAAAAGGCTTTACTCGCGTCGTACTGGACCTGTTCCCACATCTCTTCAAGTGTGGGCATGAAGTCACTCATCTCGGACCAATGCCCACTGAGGTAGAGGGCATAGGTAGCACGCACTACCGCTTCCAGGAGATGCACCACCGGTTCGCCTGGTCGAAGCTGCTCCAATGCCTCGCGCACAATCTGGCTACAACGGGCATAGTTGCCGCGGCAGAAGTAGGTCCCAGCCATCCTGTACACTGTATCCCCGCGTTCCATCGCAGGGAGTTCGGGGATGCCCAGTCGGCGTCTTGATGCCGCCAGCGCGTCGTCCCAGGCGTCGACCATCCAGGACAGAAAGGTGTAAGCATCCAATGCCTCGCTTAAAGCGGCCCAATTTTCTCGGGCTTCGAAATACGCCGCTGCAGCCATAGCCACGCCCCGTCCCGCGTTCACCTCTTCTGGAGTGAGATCACCGCGCCAGTACAGCCAGAGGAGGTCGGCGATGCGGACCCGCCAGCGTTCGTCTTCATTGCCCACCGCCTCTGCCAGGCGCTGTGCCTCGGTGAGCAGCTCGGCCAACTCCTCCTTCTTGGGTCGCGCTGTATCGGTCGCCCAGGGGTGCAAGCGCAGGGATTCGATGAGCAACTTACGGAGTAACCGCATCCCGACCGGTGGATCCTGTCCCGTTGTTCTGAGCCAGCATTCTCGTGCCTTGCGATAGGCGTCAATTGCCGAGTTGCTATTGGGAATAGCGTCTCCGAGTTGCTCATAGAGTCGCAGATGTTCTTCCACTGGCGCAAGGTTAATGGCACTTTGCAGGTAGGCCCGCGCCTCGGCAAACGCACCGGAACGGCCGGCGAGCAGACCCGCCCGTTCGAGGTAGTGGACGGCACGGGAGGGATCGATGGGCAACTCTAGAGGGATCGCTGACTGGCGCGCCAGCACGACGGCCTCCCGATAGTGGTAGGCAATCAGTTCTGTGAACTCATCCAACCGATCACCTGCAGACGTCTCGAGCCACGCGGCGATCTTGCCATGCAAGCGCACCCGTTCCGCCCGGGAAAGCGTTCCGTAGGCTACGTCGCGGATCAAGATGTGGCGGAACCTGAACGTCCCACTCTCACCAGGAACGATGAGGTCCTGCGCGAGCAGCCCATCCAGCATTGACTCCAGCTCGGTTGGCTCCAAGGTGTCGAGCACCGCGTGTAACGTTGCCGCACGGAAGTCACGCCCCGCTACGGAAGCCACCTGCAGCATGGCACGCTCCCGTGCTGGGAGCAGGTCGAGGCGTGCGAGCGTCGCTTCGTAGACAGTATCGGGCAACACCTCGCTTGTAGTGACGTTCCCTGCCGCCAGGCCACGCTCAGTGAGTCCCCGTACCAACTCAATGGCGAAGAAAGGGTTCCCGCCAGAACGCTGCACGATGCGCTCACGGATGGTCTCCTGCAGTTCCCCGTCGGTCGTCGTCAGGCACCCAACCAGTTCCCCTGTCTGAGCATCGGAGAGCGGTTCCAAGGCGAGTGAGGTGAAGTTCCGCCTTCCTCCACCCCACATCGGACGGCGATCCAGCAACTCTGGTCGACTCAGGACGAGTATCAGCAGGGAAGCCTGTATACGGAGGTGCATGAGGTACTCCACCAGGTCCAACAAGCTCTCGCTTGCCCAGTGCAAGTCCTCAAAGACGACGATGCGTGGGGTTTGGTGTACCAGGATCTCGACGAGCAGCCGCCAGGCCGCGAAGATACTCTCACGGTCTATCGCCCCTTCGCGTTCGATGCCAAGGGTTGCCAGCACGAGATCGGCGAGACGTGCTGCGTCTTCGGCTGCCTGCCCCCCTCGGACAAAGGCATCAGCAACCAGTGGCTTGCCAATCTCACCTCCCAGCAGGTCAGTCAGGAGACCACGTAGTGGCCAGTAGGTCAACGTTTGGCCGTAAGGCAGGCAACGTGCTGTCGCCACCTGGAACCCGTCTGCCGCATCAAGCTGGGCAAGAAATTCCTCCAGGAGCCGTGTCTTGCCAGTGCCTGCTGGGGCCACAATCGAAACGAGTTGTGGTCGTCGCTCCTCCAGCGTCCGCATCCGCAAGAGATCCAGTTGCAGCAGATCTTGCCGCCGACCGATGAGTGGTGGCCGACCAACGAGCCGAGCTGTTCGCATCTCGACGAGGGGAAACACGCGCAGAGGCTCGCGCTTGCCCTTGACCTCGATGAGATGCACCTCGCCAAAGAGGAAGGCGTTCTGGGCTGCTGTGGCCGTTCGCCCTCCTACCACTATCTCGTCCGGACCAGCCGCCTGTTGCAAACGGGCAGCCACGTTCACTGCGTCTCCCGTCACCAGGAAATCGCCAGACGCCTGGTCGCTCGTTGCCACGACTTCGCCCGTGTTGACGCCCATCCTGAGCAGCAACCGCCCCCCAAGGAGCGGATCGGTGGCGATAGCCTCGCGCAATGCCAGGGCAGCTGCCAGCGCTCGTTCCGCGTCATTGCCATGCGCTCGAGGCAGGCCAAAGACCGCCATGACGGCATCCCCGATGAACTTCTCGAGGGTCCCACCGTGCTCTTGAATGACACGTTGGGCGTGGGCGTAGTAGCGGCCCATCAAGGCGCGAACATCTTCGAGGTCGAGGCTCTCGCCCAGTTCTGTAGAGCCAGTCACATCGGCAAAGAGGATGGTCACGAGCTTTCTCTCTTCTGGCATGAGCGCACCTCCACAGCTACCATGGCGGGAAAGGCCAACCTACGGCTTGATGATGGATAGAAACTCTTCGCTTGCTAGTATGACGGTTAAGAGCATCACTGTCAAGTAAGATGCGCTGTCTGGATAGTTTGCCAGATGCAAGGAGTAGCGCATGCATTCGGTCGTTCATGTGAATCTTCACTGCCGAGTGGCGTCCTCGCATCTGCACCGACCTCGAGCCAATGTTGAGAGGGATGTTCACTTCAAGAAAGAACTGGACTTCCTGATCTACATGCGTCGGCTGGCTGCTGGCGTGAAACCCTGTCTTGACCTGCCGCATGTAGCCTTTCAGCATGAGCGGCGTCAAGAGATACGCTAAGAACGTCGTCCCATTCATATACTCATGAACCTGATCGAATTTTCCATCCCGCATATGGAGCGTGATGCAGATACTCCCTCCTCCTTTTCTGACCTTGACTCTTACACCGGTCACCGTCAAGATGGCACCATGGGTATACTCGATGCAAAGATACTCGCCATTGGTAAACCAATTCGTTATCTGGATACTATATTGGCCTGTATGGGTTCGAGACGACATAGCAGTTTCGATAAACGCACGAAGTTCCTCTCTGCCACTGTACATATCTCCAGTAGGCTCCATCACCCAAACACAGTCGTCTGCCATTAAACCCATGGTCCTGTCGAGATTCGCGCTATCGTTTGCAACAATATCGAGGTATTCCTGAATGAGTGCCTCATTTGCCTGGCTGATCACGTTTTCTTGCATTGTTCCGCCTGCTTTCTCTGTCATTTCTCTCATGTGGTGTCGTCGTTTCTCGCCTTGGGCCTGTTCACTCTGGCTTCTCCGGACTCGTCTTCCTTTGGATCGACCATCATGCCTTGGACAAGCAATGCGACGATGTAATCCCGTCCGTGTGCGAGCATTCTCTCAGAGGACACATCCTCACCTGGAAGCAGTAGCTGATACAGCGGCAGGGAAGCGAGATACGCCTGGCAGATCTGGAGAATGAGTGTCATCTGGATCAGAGGAGAGAAGCCCGATCGGAGCAGTCCGGCGCTTTGTACTGGCTGAAGAAGCACCTCGGACTGGCCAATATCCTCGATATGCAATTGTGAGGCGATCTTGACATACGTCTGCCAGCCCGCAGCCATCTCCCAGGTTAACATGCGCAGGAAGCGCGGATGTTCGAGCAGATAATCAAAAAGCGCTCGAACCGTCGTTTCGAGGAATGGCTTGAACGTATGAACGCTCTCGGCAATGATCTCATCCGCAAGCAGAGGGACAAGGACTCGCTCCTGAAGTTCAGTGATTTCTCGGTCAACGCGTTTGAGCACTTCGGCATAGAGGCCAAGTTTATCGCCAAAGTACTGAAAGAGCAGGCTAATGTTGTACCCCGAGGCTCTCGCGATGGCATCAATGCGTGCTCCATCAAACCCCTGCTCAGCGAAGGCCGCTTCTGCCGCATCCAGAATCGTCTCGCGTGTTTTCTCCGCATCACGTCCTCGTCCTCGTTTACTTCCTGGCTCAGGCATGCTGTTCTCATTTCCTTGTCTGATCTCACGAACGACAATCCAACTAACTAATTACTTACTTATATTGTAGCCAGAGATGGTGTACATGTCAAGAACAAATCAGGGCAATGGAGAGAACATGGTTCTTTTTGTGATGAGCCTGGGACATCGGCTGACTATACATTTCAGAAATGATAGCCTGGCGAAAGGAACGCGTTGCAGATCAGATGCGCTGCTTTTTCTCTTACCGTGACTCCCTGATTATTCGTGAGCAGTTTCAACATCTGCTGGCAAGCAAACTCCCTCCTGTGCCTATATGGGATAGGAGGACATTGCATCTGCTTATTCAGATCGTCTTGGAACACTTCGGAGATGAGTATCGCCAGTGTGATCCGGCAGAAGTCATTGATCCGTTGATGGAAAGAGCAACTCAGGAGGCACTGGCTGGAATCCTCTTGATGTGGCTGAAGCAGGGGCAGAGCGGAGAGACACACTGGCGGGTGCCGATGGAAACGATTGCCCGTGTCATGAGTTGGTCAATCTTGGGAGCGGCTGCCCACTGGGGAAAAGAGGCGACCACGATGTCGTCCGAACAAGTGGCGAATGATGTCTTACTGGTGATTATGGAAAGGGTGGCGCGTCTCGCTCCTGATGCTTTGCCTGCGTAGGTCCACTATAGCTTGCCATCGCTTCGCTCGGCCGAATGCACTCACACCCATTAGCCAGTTGACCTGATATGCTATGATTCTGAGCGAGGCAATACAAGCAAAGCATACCAAAGAACGTCTTAAAAGGACACAGATATCATGATTACCTGCGAACGATGCGGGAAAGAAATACCTGATAACGTTGCAATCTGCCCAAATTGCGGCACAGTCTCCTCGACTGTAAAGAACAATCCCCAACCCTCCACTAAACATGGACCCTATTCAGGAAGATATATCGATACTCCACCTGAACAAGCCTACCCTCCCCGGCAGGATTACCCAGACTACCAACCTCCATTAACAGAATACAGATCACAGCAGCAATACCATAGCTATGGACAACCATTCAACGCACCCCCGATGTACCAACAACCAAACATCAATGTCACTGTGGTCAACACAAACAATAGCACCCCGCTTATCGTCGAGCTACTACTCTCGATATTCCTTGGTATCTTTGGTGTAGGCTGGTTGATGGCGGGAGAAACAGCCGTCGGCATCATACTGATCGCCTGTAGCCTTATTATTTACTTACCCCTGTTCATACTGTCAGTTTTCGTCGCCTTCTTCACTTTTGGCCTCAGTCTCTTCTGTACCGGCCCTATGGTTATCGGAGCCATCGTTCTCAACGCCATACTGCTGAACAACAGGTTGAAGCGCAAGGCAGTCCCGTTCATAGTGCCACCACCCAGGTAGCCAGGCGGGCGAACCAACATGTTCATTTCGCGAAAGCCAGGCGGCGATATTTCTCCCGTGATTCCAACCACGCCTCGTCAGAAAGACCGAGTTTTTCTCTCAATGTCTCCGGCGGCACTCCTGACTTAAGCTGCTTCACAGCAAAACTATCACGCAGCAATTGTAAGGTGACACGCTTCTTAATACCTGAAGCCTTCACAGCCCTTGCTAAAATGTAGTTCAGGTTACGGTCTGTGCAGACGAACAGCTCATGTGTAGGTCGATACTTCGCAATGTATTGCTTCAGGATGGTGGTAAATTCGGCGGGCAAAGCAAGGCGTCGCTCGCGATGTTGCTTATTTGTTGATGCAGGAAAGTGAATAGTGATCATGGGGACTTGTGAATTGGAAAGATCGATATGTTCCAACTTCAGTCCCATCACCTCTTCCTTCTTCAATCCCGCATTCAGTACCAGGTAGACAAGACAGTGGCAGCGCGGATCTACCGCCGAGGCCACCAGCAAACGTTCCACCTCGTCATCAAACAGTAATTGCGGTAGAGGAGGCAAAGGCCGTTCTAAAACCAGGCTAGCGGATGGATCCTCGCGTATGATCCCTTCGCGGGCCAACCAGGAGAAGAAATTTTTAAGGAAGGTGACCCGGCGGGCCATAGTTTTGGGAGCAGGCGTCTGACCCTTCGTACCGAACTTCAACTTCATGAGCCAATCCGTCAGTTGCTCTTTCGTAATGCGCCCAACGGGTATGTCTCGTCCCACAAAGTCACTAAACATCTTGAGATCTGAGAGAAAGCAAGTCACCGTATAGTCGGATTTGCCTCGTAGCTTCAAATCCTGCTGGTAGGGGATGAAGCATGCCGATAGGCTGGATTGATCAGTAAGCGGGTTTGTACGTACCAGGGGCGGGTAAGCCGTCTCGGAAGGGTCCGCCGGCTCCGTGATAACAGTTGAAGTGCCCGTAAAGAGGTTTGGCTGCAAAATGGTACTTTCATCAGTGAGCATGGGCTCAGGGCGAGCATTCTGCTGATCGTCCTTCTGCATCGATCTCTCCTTGGATTTGACTATAACTGGGCAGTCATGAAAACCACCCTTACTAAATATTTCATTATAGTAATTTCATTATAGCAGGATATAGCAAGAATGTTCAAGTCGCAAGGACTTTGCAGACATGTGGAGAGAAGGCCTGTCATCCTGAGCGCAGCGAAGGATCTCGTTCCCCGGACGCCGAGATCCTTCGCTGCGCTCAGGATGACAGGCCGGATAGCACGCACGTCCGCTCACGGGAGGTCTTCTCTCCAAATGTCTAGACTCTGTTACCTGGCTAGAAATAATTCGTCTCTGATGTGTAGACTTATCACACGCAGCATTATCAAACAGGAAATTGTATTACACATGAAACGCGCAAAACCGCTGCTTCCAGCAATCGGCATCTTCTGCCTTGCTCTGCTCGTGCGCGTGATCTATAACAATACCGTCGCCCACAACTATTATCCGTTGCATGACTCGCTTTTCTATCAAACAATCGGACTTAACATAGTAAAAGAGCACTGTTTCTGCCTTCACCCATACATCTCGACAGTCTACCGGGCCCCACTCTGGCCGTTCATCATCGGGGCTATTTCCATCGTTTTCGGTCCAGGCGACTACTATGCACGCCTCTTTTTGTGCCTGGTCGGCTCAGGAACATGCGCCTTGATTTATCTCTTTGCCAGAGATTTATTCGGCTGGCGTATCGGCGTCCTGGCAGGTATAATGGCAGCGGTCTACCCTGAACTCTATATTTATGACGGCTGGCTGTACACAGAATCCCTGTACATATTCCTACTTTTTGCAGTGTGTTATGGACTCTATCGGCTTCAACGCGCTCCACGTGGGAACTGGCGAATATGGATAACGTGCGGCATATTGCTTGGACTTCTCTCTCTCACGCGCCCAAACGGTATACTGGTGATTGGCTTGTTTATCGCCTGGGCCCTCATTATGGCATGGCAAAAGCTTCTGCTATGGCGACCAACAGCCAGAGGTATGCTAGCCACAACGCTGATCGCCATCGTACTGATTGCCCCGTGGACGGTGCGTAACTATCTTGTTTCACATACGATCATTCCGGTTGCGACAGGCGACGGAACGGTATTGCTCGGTGCCTATAATGATGAGATACTGACAACACCCGGATTTAAAGGGTTGTGGATCGATCCACTCAAATCGAGGCCGGATGTAGCCAAACCGTACCCTTTATTCACCTGTACACCTCCCTGCGAAGTTGCGCGCGAGGAAGCTTATAAAAATGCTGCCGTACAGTGGATAGGGGATCATATCAGAATCATGCCTCACCTGCTCAAGTTACACTTGCTGAATATGTGGCAACCTGATACACACGAGGCGGACCTGCCAACCGATCGGTTTCCTAACCAGAAATCATCACAAATCGTCTTAGCGATGATGAAGACATTCCCCATCGCCATCTTTATCCTGGCTGCCCTCGGTTTTGCTGTAACACTCTGGCGATGGCGCGAACTGTTGTTTCTCTACTTCATGATTGCCCTGACGATTGCACAAGGTCTCATATTCTACGGCAGCGCACGTTTCCGCGCCCCCATCGAGCCAATACTCATTCTTCTAGCCGCCGGCGCAATCTGGTGGTTGACGCATAAAGAGGAAGGGACTTTGCGCTGGATCTTGGACAGAATACGCCATGAAAACCAACCCCCAACAGGTGCACCGACTGAGTCAGAGGTCTCGATCTCATCAGCTACACGCATAGATTGAGCTAATGAAATATAATTATTCAGGCACTTCCACCCCGTTCAAATGGCGTCACTTCATGGCCGACATCATTCTGTTGTATTTGAACAAGAAATGCTATTTCAGGCTTATCGACGAAATGAAGGTTGACACCTATGAATCGAACTGATCGGTTGTTAGCTCTTGTTCTTGAACTCCAGAGAAAAGGGCAGCAGCGTGGGGAAGACCTCGCCGTGACCTTTGAAGTCAGCACGAGGACCATCTACCGTGATATGCAGGCTCTCTCAGAAGCAGGCGTTCCCATCATCGCTGTCCAGAAAAAAGGATATTCGCTTTCCGAGGGGTATTTCCTGCCGCAGAAGTTTCTTGAATGGACTCAGGCTCCGTACAAGCTGATTTCTTTCTGCCGAGCATAGCGCTGGATTTCATGTACGTCTGTCATGCCCTTGACTATGGCTTCCTGAATCCATTCATACATTTCATATTTATTTTGATAGAGTCGGTTACTGCAAAAGATGTTGCGGCGAGCAAACGCTGGTGGTGTGATTTTACGGAGGTATTCTTGTGCGTCTGGATCATTTGGTCGCAGCATATTCCACCAAGGGACTGCCAGGATGTAGTAGGGATCATGCGCCCATTCCGGGCAGGGTTGATGAAAGAGGTCACACAGATACTCGACAGAAGCAGTGCAGAAAGCCCCCCAATGGCGGGTCTGTTCGGTTTCCTGCTCCGGCCTAGTCAGAGGATCTTTGATCAGGTCGGGACGGATGTGCTTGGCGTAGCCATACCAGGCGTTAGAAAAATCCCCAAGGGCGGTCCAGGGGTCTTCTCCCTGGCAGATACGTTGGTAGGCGTAGACCATGGTATCGATGGTTGCAGGAAGCGAGGGTGGTTCTTTGTGCCGGTCAGCATAATCTTGTGCCATCATTCGAAGTATCTCAAACGACATGATTACCCTCGTTTTCCTTCAAAGAGCCAGCGAAGAGCATGCTCAATGCTCTCGGCGTTCTTTTGTAGTCCGCCCGGTAAAAGGTATCTCTCTACTACTTGTTGTGCTTGCTCGCGCGTCCGAATTCGTGTTTTCGAGAGCAGTATAGCACAATCAGCAAGGTCTTTGTCTCGTCCTGCGGCGATTTTGAGTGCAAGAATGTATTCCCGAGGCGGTGCATAGACATGAAGCGGGCCAAAGCGCTTCCAGAGCTTGCCATCAGGCACGATCACTTCATCGTACATAAGCATCTGAGCAAGATAGTTCAACCAGTCAGCATCGAGATCGTGTTTTTGTTTAATAACTTGGACGCTCTGAGTTTTTAGCAATTTTTATCAGCTTTTAATAACATTGTGAACACATTGCGAGTATACTTACCCTGGCATACTCGTTCTGGAACCCCTTTTAGAGGCACGAAGTGTACGTCGAGAGGTCAAAAGAGTCTATGGATACGCAAACCATGCTCATCATCATAACGATTTCCACTC
>WNFB01004479.1_pt1 | contig 12880 bp, 16 predicted proteins | sample 5400501 | NCBI WGS metagenome assembly WNFB01 (sample SAMN13153341, study PRJNA577476) | soil metagenome | isolation source: 200 cm saprolite under Douglas fir tree site 2 hole 1 | place: USA:California | collected 2015-04-18
CTAAGGCAAACGGCCTTTCCTCTGCCCTATTTCATCCCCGGTAATCCCAATCGGAGCAAAGACTTAGCGCCTAGTCCCACTTATTTGACAAAGGGTAAGCGTGGGTTTAGGTAGGGCACGACTTCGTGCGTCGAGGACTGCTCGGAAAGGAGGAGCCGTGGAGACTGCGATTAAAGCGACTTCCGAGATCGTACGGGACTACAGCCACCTGTTTGTGAATCGCGGGGCTTATACCCTTCAATCTTCACGGCCTCATCCCGAGAGCGGGCGCCACTATTACTTTCGACCGAAGGCGAAGGGGACAGGCGAGGGGTTGAGCCTCACCGCATCTACGATCCGCCGTCACCTGGAAGGCGAAATCACCGTCGGCCTGTATGCGATTAACCCCTTAACGCAACGATCGAAGTGGGTCGCGATTGATGCCGATTACGACGAAGCAATGGAGGACCTGCTCAAGCTGCAGTACTTCCTCCAGGAGGACAAGGTGGGGGCCGCTCTGGAGATGAGCAAGCGGGGCGGCCACCTTTGGATCTTCATGGAGCGGCCGACCTTGGCCCGCGAGTGCCGAATTTACATCTACAACTTGGCGTTGAAACTCGGAGTGCGAATCAGAGGCGCTGGCTTGGCGGAGGGAATCGAAGTCTTCCCGAAGCACGATGAACTGCGAGAGGGAGAATTTGGGAACGCCATTCGGGGACCGCTTGGAATTCATCGCGGAGCCAAGCGGCGATATTGGTTCTACGGCGCGGCCTACGACCTGGACAAACAGATGGCGTACCTGAACCGAGTTCAAAAGCTGAGCGAGGAACAATTGCGAAGCTTCATTGCGGGCAAAACCATGCCCCCTGAGTTTGACAGAAAACGCCCCTCACCCGACCAAGCCGTTCCCTTCATTCACACCTCCGGTCGCGAGTTTCGAATCCTCGATCATGTAGGCAAGCTTCGCAAGGTCGGCCGGAATCATGTGACGCAATGTCCGTCCTGTGCCGAGGCCGGTCAGGATCGAAGTTGTGACAACCTGGCGATCTCGATGGACGACCCACGAAAGTACATCTGCTGGGCGGGTTGCACGAAAGAAATGATTCGTCGAGCAGTGGGTTGTCCGATCCGCGTTCGGCAATCCGCGTGAGGAGTGGCACATGCCGGACAAGCAAGATTCTTTGGCGCGTCGAGGGCTCACCCTGTCGAGGCGAGTGCTACGGCGCTTGAATGAAGTAGGCATTTTTGCGCAATCCCAGGTGAGCCTCGAACACCAGCATCTGGCCAAACGCTATGTGGTGCGAGGGATCGAATCAGGCGGTGCCGTGAAGGACCTCGGGCGGTACGTAACGTTCTGTGGACCGGATGGTGAGCCATTGCCGTATCTCCATCCGATCGATGCCATCGGAGTGAACGGAGTTCATGCAGTGGTAGTAGCTCCAGTCCTTGTGCGAATCGAGTTATTTCGAGCAGCTCGAACCTGCCAATTACTGATCACGAAGCATGAACCTGGGAAGGTCGAAAATGGCAGGCGGCCTCCGCTGGAGAACAGAGTTCTCTTTCGTGGGGTGAATGGCCTGGCTGATCTGGAACTCTTACGTACAGGCAGTGACTTGGCCGGCCGATCGGTGATGCCTGAGTTCTGGTCACGCGCTGGCGAGATGCTTGGAATCCCAGCGGTATTTGCCGCAGCGGTTGGGGCGGTAACCAAGGGCGTGAGTTGTGTCGGATGCTCCCATTCGCATTACCTGGTCACTCCGGTCGCCGTCGTCGGGGTCGCTGGCGCGAGCGTCTGATCAGGCCCGATCGGTGTGGAGGACCAGATGCAAGCAGGAAATTCAGCCGATTTAGCGCCGCCGCCTGGCACATCCCCGACGCAAGGTGAAAAAGAAGAGAAAAAACCTGCTAGCGCCGAGGCACCTGAACAGCGGGACCTGTTCATTCGCGCCCAACGGCGCAAGCTCCCCGACGAAAGAAAATCCATCACGCACAAGTTCGGGATCGGTGGCCACGAGGGCTACATCATTGTTGGGATGTACAAAGAAGGAAACCCGGGCGAGATCTTCATCAAGATGGCGAAGGAAGGCTCAACACTGTCCGGTTTCATGGATGGCCTCGCGCTTTCGATCTCGATCGGCCTGCAATATGGAGTGCCACTCAAGGCTATCGTAGACAAGCTCACGAACACGCGCTTCGAGCCGTCCGGATACACAGAGAATCCAAACATTCGCTATTCCAGTTCGGTGCTGGACTATATTGCGCGCTGGCTCGGCGGCAAATTTCTTTCATCAGAATATCTCAAACCGAAGACTGTCTTGAACGAGGAAGAAGTGGCCACGGAGGCAACCAAGGCTTCCGCGGTAGCTGGTGCGAGAGATACTCCCACGCAGGCGCTCAAGCCGACCTCTGCAGCCGAGGACGCACCGTCGTGCTCAACGTGCGGGATGCTAATGGTGCCGAACGGCAGTTGCTACAAGTGTGTCAACTGCGGGAGTACGAGCGGATGCGCTTAGGGAGTCGAATTGTCAATTGCTTGAAGGGGAGGACGGCCTGCAGGCAAATGAAGAGCAAGCCAATCCGCTTGGTGGTGTGCCAGATTAGTCCTGACAAGGGCTTTGTCACTCCTTGCTGACCATGACGATGACAAGGTCACGCGGGAGCCCTCCTCTAGCTTCGATAAAGGATCTTGGAACGGACGTCTTTTGTAGGAGTCATCGCCTTTCGTGCTGGGCGGCTGATGCTTGAAGAGATCGATTTTTATGCAAAGCGTCGCGAGAGCTTCGGCTTCGAGACAACTCTTTCGGGTCGGAGTTATCTGAACCTGATTCGGGATCTCAAGAACCGCGGGTATGAGGTGCGTTTCTTCTTTCTGTGGATCTCGACCGTAAGTCTGGCGCTGGCGAGGGTGAGCGCCAGAGTCTTGGAAGGTGGCCACGACGTGCCAGAAGTTGTGGTTCGGCGCCGATTTGACCGTTCGATTCGCAATTTCCTGCTCCACTATCGCCCTCTCGGCGATTCTTGGATGTTGTTCGATAACTCAGGCGCGACACCTGCTGTAGTTGCCTTTGAGAAGCGGGGCAGTCTCCGTATAATAGATCAAGGAGCTTATGAAACTCTGATTGCTGTTCACGGAAGACCATGACAAAACCACCGGCAAACGTCCTCGACCTGCCACTGGAAGAGCGCGCGGAGATGGCGCTAAAAGCTGCTGTCGAGAAAGTGATTGTAGAACACGCTCGCGAAGGCTTGCCGATCTACATCTGGCGTGAGGGCAGAGTTGTGGAAATCCCTCCAGATGAGTTGCGGGCGCAGTCGACCCTCTTGCGCGCGGAATCAACGTAAGAAGCCCTCTCTTCTCGCCTGAACTTTGTCCAACGTCCCAGATCCCGCCTCGGGAAAACTGCAGTAAATAAACTCCTCCAACCACCGCGCGAGCATCCCGCTCCACGCTCGAAGAACAATCGTCCTCCGTTGTTGGTGTTCCTCTGATCCGAATACTCCCGGTCGATACTCCGCGCGAGCTGAATACCGCCTCCCCGCCTTCGCAAGGAAATCCGAGGTCGATGTCTCGAAGTTGCCTCGCTTCGAGGACCTCGGAGTTGAATCACTGAATTGAAAGGAGGACGACACAAATGGAACAGTCCCAACTCTTGGCGCACTGCGGCAGTTCGAAGATCACCTGAGAAGAATTGAAGGTGATCCCGACGCCCGCGGGGCGCGCAACCCATCAACCCCTTCAGCACCTCGAGATTGTTGGGGCGCTGGTCCGGGAGGAATACGCGGTTACAAGTGGCAGCATGAAGATGTTCGGAGTCCTCGACCTCGAAACCACCTTCGCCGGATGCCGATTCTCAGTCGGCGTCCGAAACTCCAACGACAAGTCCATGTGCCTCGCCCTCACCGTAGGTTACCGAGTATTGGTGTGCGACAACATGGCGTTTCATGGCGATTTCACTCCGGTGCTGGCGAAGCACACGAAACACCTCAGCCTCGTCGACGAGCTCTCTATCGGAGTCGCGGACCAGGCGACCCAAGCAGGAATGCTCGCAGGGGCAGCGCATGGGGCATTGAGAACAAAGAAATCTTAGGAAGCCCGGTAAAGGAATGCTAGCCATGAAAGACCAGATTGGCGAAAAAACTCCCGGCAAGACTCTGATTTGGAGAATGGTGACGGCAGGCAATCCCAGTTTTAGATGTGAACGTCGAATGACCGAGAAGGTTAGTCAGAAACATTGGGATTACGAGGAAGAACTTCCTCCGACCCTCTGAAACCATAGGGCCCTCGAGCAAATTTACGCCCAATAAGGGATTAGCGATGACGACGTCTCCTGGACTGAAGTACTAAAACGTATCTACCAGATTTGATGTCGGGCGATGGGAGGTCAATAATTTCACATATTCCCAGGCGGGATCACACTTCGTTGCGGTACGGGCGCATTGATGTGGTCCCCTAGAAAGGAAGCCGCCCGGTCCGAGCCAACCGATCTTGGGCGAAGCCAATAGACATGGAGATGCAGTCTGAGAGACGCGAGCAGGCGCCCATGGCCTCAGAATCCAAACAAGCTTTGAGCATACGGATCCTTCGGGAAGGCTCCGCAGCTCTGCCCACATTTGTTGTTCCTCGCCTGCTGCGCATTCAGGATGCAGCAAAGTACCTTAGCGCGACGACTTGGCAAATTGAAACGCTGCTGAGAGACAAGACGGTTCCGTCATTCGTACTAGGAAAACGACGTGTCATCGATCGATTAGAACTTGATCGATATGTGGAGCGCAGGAACGCGGAGGCAAGAGCTGCGCTCAGAGCAAAGACTGCCTGAAAGCGCTAGATCTGATTCGATCGAATTCTTGCAACGCCTTACGGGCGGGAACTCTAATCACCGAATCGCAACGACGGAAGCAATCGGAGCGTGGGTCGTTCAGGCGCCGAACGCTCGGTCGATCTCGCTGCGTAGCTTCGAAGCATCCGTCTCGCCCAAATAAATTTGCGTTGTCTCCAGGCTCTTGTGCCCAAGCCAGCGTTGGATCGTCCGGATTGGCACCCCGGCCTCGTGCCAGCGAGTCGCACACGTCTTCCGGAAACGATGCAAGTAGATGTGCTCGCACACCGGGTCCGTCTTACAGGAGACCTCGACCTTGTGCTTCGAGTCGTATCTCCCCTTCGTTACAGTCGTGAGACACTCTCCGCAATTCAGGCCGGCCCGAAACGCAATTCTTTTCAGTTTGCGCAGGAAGTGGTTGTCCGGTCTCCCTTCCTCATTCACGAATATCCACCGGTTGTTCGGCGCTTTCTTTTTCCTAGCCTTGAGCATGTCCACGAGGTTCGTCGGCATTGGAACGATGCGATCCTCATGTCGCTTCGGAGAAAAACCAACGTCACTCTTGCTGCGGACGTGATAGGTCTTCTTTTCGAAGTCGATGTCTAACCACGTCGCAAACGTCACTTCCTTATCTCGACAGGCCGTTCCCAGAAAGAATTTGTAGCGAATCTTCTCTTCATCATCCATCTCATCGAAAAGTTTTTTCAGTTCTTCATCCGTGTAGGCTCTAGCAATCTCATCCTGAAAGCTGGGCAGATCGTCCGTGATGGAGAAATCCGTTTCGATCTTATGTTCTTTCAACAGAGATAGCACCGTAATGATTCGATTATGCAGTGTGCGGGCCTCGTATCCTTTAGCCGAGAGATAGTCTCTTAAATCGCAGATGATTTTCTTCGTGACCTCATCAAGAAATCTGACTTTAGTGGATTCGAGGAATTGGCCCAGGTTGAGGCGGTATCCGAGTAGAGTCTTTTTCTTTTTTGTCTTCGAAGCCTCGGATAGAAAATCTTCGACGGCCTGCTTCACAGGGATGCGATTAGTGTTGGAGACCTTTTCAAGCTCTGCGACGGTGAGCCCTTTTGCCTGGGCTTCAAGTGCTGCGGTTAAGTTGTCTGCTTCTTCACGAGCTTCTGCAAAGGTCTCGGCTGAAAGGGTCTTCCAAAGCTGCTTGCCATTAAAGAACGGACGGGCATAGAAAGGCCCGCTCAAATCGCTGGTCCGGTGGCCCCGACCTTCCTCGATTCGCTCATATTTCCATCGATCGCCAGTTTTGACACGCTTATAGAGGGACAGGCTGGGCATAGCGGGCACCCCCGGTTCAAATCACCAGATTATAGTAGCACACTAGACGCAAGACGTCAACAGGTGCTGTTTTACATGGTTTCTGGGATATGGCGGAGGAGGAGGGATTCGAACCCCCGAGACCCTTTCGAGTCTAACGGTTTTCAAGACCGCCGGTTTCAACCGCTCACCCACTCCTCCGCTCTTGATTATAACTTGCAACCGCATTCGCACGCTTATGTTGTGCTTGCCCGCCTCGACCTCCGGCGAGAATTCGGTTCGAGCGGAGAATCACATCCATTTAGCCTAGCCGGCGCCGCGAGGTTGTCTTGAAAGTAACCTCATGGTTCAATCTGGCTGCCCTTAGACTGCGTCGCTTTTACAATCTTCTCTTCACTGGAGATCACGGCCATGAACATCTCTTCGCCGAGCGTGGTTTTTCCGAGAAGCTCAAACTGCAAGCGGGACGAAGTTGCGGCCAGGGCTTTGAAGTAGGAGGCAATTTGCCGGTAGTCCGCGAGTTGGCGGTCCGCGCCCACCTCAAACTTAAGAAACTCGGAAGGCGCGGGGACCTGTCCGGCGCTTTTCTGTGCCATCGAGCGGGAGAAGGGCAGGAGTGCGATAAAAACGAGGAGCAAGTAAGAACGCTTCTGTTGTTGCATGGGCATCCTTGAAGTGAACCTGCGCAATAAAGCCCGCTACAAAGAGATAGCGCGCAAGCTCGCAGACCCGCGCGGGCTCTCGCGAGAGCAGATTGATTCACTGTCTCGCGAAGGCATGCAAAATCAACAAGGCTTAGCCGCTGAAGGCCTCGCTTTTGAGTTCTCGCACAGACTCTGTTGGCCCACGAAAATTCTCACTCTCGTGCGGCGATTTGACCATGTATGCCTTGACTATCACAAAATGTGTGATAGAATAAACATGTTGAGAGCTACCAAGAAATGCAGCCAAACACCCTTAGACTCGCCCGAAAAAACCGAGGCTGGACAGAGACAGAAGCTGCACAGCGCCTCGCGGTGTCACAGTCTTATCTTGCGATGCTCGAAGGAGGGCAGCGGAGGGTGACGCCTCCACTCGCACGTAAATTCAAGGCTGTCTACGGACTCAGCCCGACGTCGCTGCCAACGCCCGATTTGTTTGAGCCCCGCGCTCATGTCAGCAACGAGGAGTTTGCAAAAGCCCTATCTGCACTGCGCTATCCGGGTTTTGCCTATCTGAAAGCTCGCGTGCGGGGGAAAAACCCCGCTGAAGTCCTGCTCGAGGGTTTGAAACAGGATAGTCTTGAGTCCCGTCTAGTCGAAGCTCTTCCTTGGCTTGCGATGAATTACTGGGACATGGACCAGGGATGGCTCGTGAGAAACGCTAAACTAAATAATTTGCAGAACCGCCTTGGATTTGTCGTTACTTTGGCAAAGCAAGTGTCTGAGACGTCCGGCCAAGTAAATGAAGATCGAGATCGAGCACTTGGAGAGCTTGGGAACACACTAGAGGAGAGTCGACTCGTTCGCGAAGATACATTCCTTAAGAAGGTGAACACCGACGCCGAACGTGAGTGGCTGAGACAGAATCGATCCGAGGAAGCAAAACACTGGAATCTGCTAACCAACTGGCGCCCGGAACATCTTCGATATGCCTTCTGATCATCAAGCAAAACACGATCCGCCCTTGCCGTGGAGTGTATTCCTCGACGAATTAGATCAGGTTCTTTCCGAACCTATCGCGCTCCATTGCATCGGCGGATTTGTCGTCAGTCTGCTGTACGGACTCCCGCGGCCGACCGGAGATATTGATTACATTGCTGCGATACCGCGTCATCGCCTACAGCAGCTTGAAGAACTCGCAGGACGTGGGTCCAAGCTCGAAGCGAAATACAAGGTTCACCTTCAGCACGTCACGGTGGCCGCGATGCCTGAGGATTATGAAGCTCGACTGAAAGAGATGTTTCCGCGGCGATTCAAAAAGCTCAGGCTGCTTGCGCCGGATGCATACGATCTCGTCCTATCCAAACTTGAGCGGAACAGCCCAAAAGACCAAGGCGATGTCGAATATCTCGCAAAAACAGTCCCTTTAGATCCAAACGTCCTGCAGGAACGATATGTTCGAGAGTTGCGTCCAAATCTTATGGCACGGCAGACCTGGCATGACGGCACTCTGAAGATGTGGATCGGTGCGTACTTTTCGAGCCGCCTATAGAGCTGGAAAAGCTGGTGCGAGTGATGGGAAAAGGATCCTACCACTTGATTTCGATTCGCGTCATGCCATGCCAACCGTAACGTCACGTGCCGGACGGAACTGTTCCAGAGGATGAAACCTTAGCCTCTGCCGCCAGCCGTCGGACATTCTTCAACAAATACCAGAGGATGAGCAGGCTCAAGAGGAGGGTAATTACCGCAACGGGCGCCAGACCCTCCAGAAGACCGAGTAAGAAGACGAATAGAACCCAACCCGTACTTACATAGAGAAGTGTCACGACTCGACCTGCGGAACTCCTCAACAGTCGGGGGAGAGAAATCCCCACATAGAGAAATGCCAGGCTGAACCCAATACCAATAACGCCAACGACTGTCGCGAGCGTGAATGAACCCTGAAAATTGACCCAAAGAGCGCGGCCATAGGAAAACAGCGTCGCAAGTCCGCTCAAAATGAAGTAAGCCCGCAAGCTCCGAACAGTTTCTCTCATTGCCATGCGTGTAGTCCTTTCGACAGCACCGGCAAAATACACCCCTTGCCGGCAGTCTGCAAAGTCGCCCCAAGGCAAACCTATTCCCGAAATGATCGGCCACTTGCACCACATCTGTACTTTCGCCCAGTTGTAGTTAGATAACCAAATCGGTATCCTATGCCATGATCGTCGCCAAGCCGTCGCTGTCAGCCTCGTTCCCCTCAACGGCCTCGATTTCTTTGCCGCACGCCTTTCCCACCCCAGCCCTTTCCTCCCGCCAACTTCTCCTTGTCACCGAGAAGCACCGGCGACGGAACTGTTCCTCCGCAAACTCCTTTAGAATCAACACTTGCAAAAGTGTATCAAAACAAATGACTTTAATTCCCTTTAGAATCAACACTTATGAAAAACAGGGGGGAGGGGGTGGATTTCTTTTGCTCCCCGCCGCCATCACATGCTCCACGCAGCGCCTCTATCCCCTCTGCCCTCAACCAGTTGCGCATACTTCCCGTCGCCACGGGGGTGTACCCCCGCAGTCATTCTCTCGGTCCTCCAACTCGAGCATCCGGCCTCAAGTCTCGAGCCTTCAAGCAGTTGCAGCCTCTTTGGCCTCTCTTTGCGCTCTTTTGCGCACTCCCGTCGTTTATTTTCAATCGTTTGCAGCCTCTTTCCCCAAAACACCCGGTGGTGGGGGGTACCCTCTCGCATTCACTCTATCCCAGCCACGTAATCAGCGCCGCGCACCATTCCTCACCGCCTTCCTTATTATTTGTCTCGCCTTCTCCTCTTTATTCTTCCCTGCGCGCTCCTTCGCCCAAGGATCAAAGCGTCTACCGGACCACGTCCCGCCCAAGCGCTCATCGCAAATTCACGATGGTTTCGGAATCAACTCCGACCTGCCACGCGATCCCTACCTACCCTGGAATCGCTGGTGGTGGACCCGCATGTTCGACGCCGGCTTCAAATGGATCCGCATCGGCCAGTACGAAAACAGCTCCGATCGCACCAGTTGGGATTGGATAGAACAGAAGCGCGGCGTCTACGCCAGCTCGCCCGAGATGGAAGACTACGTGAATTCCTTGGTCGACAACGGCATGAACGTCCAAATCCAACTTATCTACGGCAATGTAATGTACACATCGCCGAGCGGAATGTTGCCCGACGTCAGCATCCCCGAACCTGGTTCCTTCCACAACGATGACCGCAGTCTCTATTCCGTCTTTTGGCCTCCCAAGACGCCGGAGCAAATCGCCGCATTCAACCAATACGCAGCATGGATGGTGAATCACTTTCGCGACCGCATTCATTACTGGGCCTTGTGGAACGAGCAGGACATCGGCTACTGGAATCCGTGGGGCAATCCGGAGGAGTTCGGCCGGCTGCTCGGTCCGTTCACCGACACCGTCCATAAAACCGATTCGCACGCCAAAGTCATCTACGGCGGCCAAGCCGATCCGACTCGCGAATTCACGCAAAAAGCCCTCGACACGTGCAAATGCGCCTCGGGGATTGACGTCTACGCCTATCACACCTATCCCGGCTACGGCCACAACATGAATCCGGAAACGATGGACTCCGGCGCTTATCAGAACGAATCGCCACGGCAGTTGCGAGAGCTCGTCACTCACTATCCTGGCATCAAGCCAGATATTCCATTTTTCGACGACGAGTTCAATTCCATTCCATCCTGGTCAGGTTCCGATGAATCGGTGCAGGCAAAATATATTCCTCGCGGTTTCATCTACAATCACGCCGCCGGCGTGAAAACCTTCGTATGGCTGCTCGCCGCGGGAACCGACGGAAATGAATACGACGACTTCGGCCTGATTCACGGCCTCACAAATCACCAGTATGACTGGACACCTCGTCCCGTGTTCTTGGCTTTGCAGAATACCAACGCACTGTTTTCCGACACCAAGCTCGATCCCGCAATCCAAATTTCCAGTCCCGACGCCGCAACCCTGCCCAAACAAAGCGGCGCCCCGCTCCTGACCTACGGCTTCCGCTCGCAAAATGGAAAAGCGATCGTTGCATATTGGCTAGCTGCTCACAGCGTGCCGGGCAATGTCTTTCCTCCGCTTGATGCAACGTTCTCTCTGAAGAACACCGGCATCGCGCATCCCGTTCTGGTGGATGTTGTCTCGGGAGAAATAAAGCCCGTGCAGTGGAAGCAGGGCACCACAGACACGCTGGAAGTGCCGGTGAAAGATTCCGTGATGGCGATAACGGACGAAGGCTATTTCGACTGGCCCGTTCTTCCCGAAGCCCCAAGCTCACTCAATGTTGTCTTCGCGGAACGCGGCGCCAGCCTGACCTGGCAAAATCACGGCGGGGATCCCACCAACATCATCGTCGAGCGCCGCAAGAACCATCAATCGCGAGAGCCTTGGGAGCGCATAGCCAAGCTCGATGCCAACGTAACCCAATATCTGGATGCGAAACCGCAGACCGGCCAACCATCCGCCTACCGCGTCCGCGCAGCCAACGCAAACGGCGAATCCGCCTACTCCAACATCGCCACCTTAGTTCCCGCAGGAGTCCGATGATTCCAGCGGCGGCTCGGCACGCAGCGGACTGCACTGTTTCAGTCGCAGTCGCGGATCAAAGTGACGGCTTCGTGGCGGCTTTGCGCGTCGACCTGCTTCATGACGCGGTAGATGTGGTTCTTGACGGTGAATTCGGACAAATTCAGATTTGCGGCGATTTCCTTGTTGCTCAGGCCCATGGCGACCAGGGACATAAGCTGTCGCTGGCGCTGCGTGAGCTCAAATGAACTTGTGGCGCGACCGTCTTTCTCTTCAGCGGCCCCAGCGGCCACGGTCTTGAAGAGAACCTTGCAGAATTTGGTGGGGCAAGCGGCTTCGCCTTGGGCCACGGTGCGGACCGCGTCCAGCAGGTCGGTGGCGGAGGCGTTTTTAAATACATAGCCTGCTATGCCCAGGCGGACGGCGCGCAGGAACACGCTGGGGTCTTCGTCCATGCCAAATAGAACAATCTTGATCTCGGGTAGGGATTCTTGCAGGTCGGCGAGCCAATCGTCTGATGCGTTGTTCGTCTTGAAACAGTCGAGAAGGAGAAGCTGGGACTTGGCGGAAGCAATATCCGCGATCGCGGAGCCGGAGCAGCAGGTATCGCCTACGATGCTGATTTCGTTGCGCTTGCGGAAGAGGCGGACTAGTGTTTCGCGTAAAAGGCGATTCTCGGCGACAACATATACTCGAATCGGCGACAACGACCGTTTACCGCTGATCTGCATAGGCGAGAGCCCCCTCTGCTCTCGTGTACGCGCTTTTCTACCTACAGGTGACTGTCAGTTTTGACAGTTCCTGCGGCCGTGCCAAGCATCTGCGATAAAGCTGAGCACCCTAACCACTTGTTGCGCCAGAGTTTATTCATAGTTACTTGCCCTGTCAAGGAATACCGCTGGTGTATCTTCGTGTTGGTTGGGCTGCGTCGCAGGGAGCATTGAGGAATTTATTTGGTACTGATTGGGTACTTCAAACATGTCGGACTAGTGCCACGCTCCTGCTCGCACTAGCTGTTGCGACAGTTCTTCATTGAGCCTTCACTTTTCCACAGATTCCCGGATACTGCCCGGACTGAGGAGTACGCCATGGCCAGGTCGATTCGCGTTCTCGTGGCTAATCGCCCGAAGCTCATGCGGGAGCTGATGGTTTCAACTCTGGCGGATGAGCCTTCGCGATCATCCGGAGCTGCGGATTATCGCTGTGGCCTCGCAGGAGAACTGCAGCGTGTTTTATTGGGCTTCTTTCGACATCCATTCGAGCGAAATTGAAGCTTCGGAGGAAGGAATTCTGAACGCAGTGCGAAGTATCGCGACCATGGGGGCAGGGGAACGGGTCTAGAAATTGAACGCTTGACATTGCGGCGGGGCTTTCGTGGATACGGAGCAAGAGATGAAACCCATACGAGTGCTGGTGGCGAATCGGCCGCGACTGATGCGGGAACTTATGGTGGCAACGATTTCAGAGCAGCCGGACATCGAAATTGTCGGCGAAGTACAAGACGACGCTGAGCTGGTGAGCGCGGTGGAGAAAACGCGTCCGGACTTTTTGATCGTAGCGCTGGAGAAGTTCAATCGCTTGCCGCAAGTGTGCCATTCGATTCTTCAGAGCTATCC
>WNFB01004150.1_pt1 | contig 12878 bp, 18 predicted proteins | sample 5400501 | NCBI WGS metagenome assembly WNFB01 (sample SAMN13153341, study PRJNA577476) | soil metagenome | isolation source: 200 cm saprolite under Douglas fir tree site 2 hole 1 | place: USA:California | collected 2015-04-18
TAAAGAAAGCAGCTCGCCCAAGAGAAACTGATGATGGGAGCGCAGGTCCCAAGTCCTCGCCTCCACCAGTTGGGCATGTTTGTGGGCCACACTTTTATGCTACCCTTGACGCCAGTTGCTCTGGATCCCGCTCACCCACACACAAGGCTTGCAAGATCGCTCGCGCCTCCCACTCCCACCACATCGACTTCGCACCCCAGAGAGTTTGATTCCCCCCTGTTGGAGCACTTTGAGGATGCTACTCTCCAGTTGGGCGCGGTTCTGCACCAGATGAACCCGCAACCGCGTCAAGTCTCGCAGATCTCGGCTTGGGCTGATCGGGCACAAAGCTGGGCGTGAGCAACCCAAGACGCGCGCAAGTCCGCCAGCCAGTCAGCATGCTGCACATCCGTCTTGCGTCCCGGCACCTGCCTCAGATGGGCCGCATTGACCAGCACCAGCTCGCGCGTAGCCTGCCAACCGATCAGAGACGGGACGCCACAGCACTCCGGTACTCTCCATTCCCACGTGGCTGCAGCCTGGAGACGAGCAACCACTGCCTCATGGAAAGCCGACTCTTTCGTCACCGTGCGAAAGGTGCGAAGCTCTTTGCGACGCTGCCCGGCTTCGATGATCGATAGACAGGCCACCACCATGTCGCGATGCACATCCAGCCCACAGCACCGCTCATAGACGACTTCCATGGCTTCCTCTCCTTTCGGAAACACTTCATCAGGCATCACGAACGCTCGAAGACCAGCAGGGGGTGTCTGTGTTTGACCAGTTTCATCTGCATGCTCATGTGGCAATATCGGGTGGTTCGGCCAGACACCTGGGTACATCTTTGGAAAGCAAGCTCTCTCGCATTCCATTTACACTCGTCCTCTCTCTGCCTCTCTTCTCCCTTCTAGTCTACCCCGTTTTCATACCGGGTGGTGCGCCTGCGGCGCATGATGTCTTTGGAATGAAACTGGTGGAATCTGTACAATTATTCTGGTGATGAGCTTTCTCAAAAACCCTCATTATCTGAGACAACTCAAGAGCATAAGAAAGCTTGCTTTCTACGCTCAAGGTTTGTCTCAGAAACTCATCTCACAGCTGCGCCCCGACCTCAGCCAGCTGATTTTTGTGGTGGTAACACAGCGTTTATGATATCTTAGCTTGCTTGCTATCCCGGTTGCGTTGTTTGCGGGAAATGAAGATTGTGTTGAGGCCCAGAGTGATTGAGAGCAGCCATATCAGCGTCGTCAGCGGAATGGGAGATGTATAACTATCTGTGTCAAATCTATGCTGAACGATAAGCGCTACAGCAGTTCCCGCGACGATGAGGAACATTCCGAAAGTGGCACCACCTTTCACATTCGCTTTGCGAAGAACAAAACGTGTTCCTACGAGAAGCAAAAATGCGCTAAACAGAAAGACTGGTGAGGCATAGGATCGGAAAAAATCCCGCCAGATAGTTAGCCAGGAACTTTGATCAATATCCAGGTTATAAACACCGCCAGAAAGAAATGCGAAAAGGGCAAGATTACCAAAGAGTGTAAAAGCGGCCCCACCCAGAATAGCAACCCATGATCGCCCTCTCGCCAGCAGGAAAATCAAACCAACTATGGCCGCTCCTGTGCTGGAAACGAAAAACCAGAGACCAGCGCTTTGCCACACAGAGTTGATGCTAGTGCTGTTAAAGTCATTGGACATGATATTCCAACTGATAGGCCATACCATCACGAGGCTGAGCACGATAAAACAGAGCCAGGTAATAACTCTTCTTTTGCTAAAGAAACCATCAACCTGGCTCCAAAATCCAGGTATACTCTGCTCGGCCTGCGCTACGGGAACATCAACCTGGGCAGGGCTGGCCTGCGCTGCACTGGCTTTGTTTGGCTGGCTGGCATCACTCTTTGCTTCTTTCGCCTTCACATCCTGTGTGCTGTCTGCCTGGACGGTGGCCGCGAGTAGTTCTGATTGTTGTACCTTCTCCAGTTGCGCTTTCACTTCCGCCATGCTGGTCGGACGCCGCTGTTCGTTCATTTCTAGCATTTGCGCGATCAATCTGGCGAGTGACACCGGAATAGTTGGGTCGATCAGTTGCAAGTTCGGGAACTGGAATGGTTTGCTAACGGGATTATGGCCGGAAAGCATTTGATGCAGGGTCGCGCCCAGGCTGTAGATGTCGGAGCGCGGGCTGGTCTGCGCTTGACCATACTGTTCGGGCGGCGCGTAGCCCACGGAGTAGTAGGAAGCGGTGTCTTTGATCTGTTCTTGCTTAAAGTGGCGCGCGATGCCAAAATCGATCAGGTAGATGGTGCCATTTGGTGTGATCATGATATTTGAGGGCTTGAGATCGCGAAAAACCACCTGTGGCTGGTGACTATGCAGGTAGTTCAGCACATCGCAGAGTTCCAGGCCGATGCGCACGCTATCTTTCACAGGCAGTCGCCGGCCAGGAGCGGCCTCTAGCGCACCCTGCAAGGTTACGCCTTCAACGAAGCTCATCACCACATACCAGCGATCTTCTCCATTGAAGTATTCATAAATGATGGGCAAATTGGGATGGTGCAGACTGGCTAGCAGGTGTGCCTCGTGGCGAAATTGCTCAACAGCCCGAGGCAGATCCTGCGGAGACAGGCGACTCATACTCATCTCTTTCACTGCCACCAGGCGATCGCCAAGCTGGGTGTCCTGGGCAAGATAGACCGCTCCCATGCCACCCTGGCCTACCGTTTGTAGCAAGCGATAGCGCTGGCGCAGCATCTGGCCAGCAGGCATCCTGCCGGTACCTCTGTTGACCGGATCTGATTGTGGCAAGCTGGTAGGAGCGTGATTTGTACTGGACTGAGACGCTCCACACGCCGGGCAGAAGGGGCTTTTTCCGGGCATCCGAGTGCCGCATTGCCGACAATATAATGACGTGGCCATGATCCCTCCTTGCGCCGCCATCTCAGGTCCGAAAGCTTGAGAGGGGCTGAGATATGTGTGAAATAGAGGTATAACCAAAGTATTTATCATTCTACCAGAAGCGATCGCTTCAATCAATAGTTTAAATGCAAAAATTGCTGCGCAAAAGCAGCTGTTTTTGTGCATGATAAATCTCATGGAATGTTACTCACATTTGTGCCGAAAGAGGCATTATCCTGGCGGAATCTGTACAATTATTCTGGTGACAAATTGTCTCAGAAACTCATTGTTTTGAGATGTTAATTATGAGATGAGTTTCTGAGACAAACCTTGAGCGTAGAAAGCAAGCTTTCTTATGCTGTTGAGTTGTCTCAGATAATGAGGGTTTTTGAGAAAGCTCATCACCAGAATAATTGTACAAAAACCACCGGTTTTGAGAATCTTCTTCACCACCTCTGCCTACCTGTAAATCCGAAGATTCCATAGGCCAAACTGGCAGAACTATTCGGGTCGTCGCCATCGAAGACCCTGATGCATGAGGTGGCCTCTCACCAAAAGGCTTGTACAGATTCGGCCCATGGAATCTTGGGATTTATACCAGTTAGACCAACTCTTTCAGGATGCTAAACACAGAAAATTTGATATTATTCTTGTCTGGAAGTTTGACCGCTTTGCCGCTCGCTTAAAATGCTTGTTGACTCCTTAGCACTCTTTCAAGAATTAGGCATTGACTTCATCTCCTACAAGGAGAATATTGACACGACAACTAGCATGGGACGGTTAATCTTTCATATTAATAGTGCCTATGCTGAATTTGAACGGGAATTTATTCGGGATCGGGTCAAGGCTGGCATTAGAGCCAAACGAGAGAAAACGGGCATATGGGGAAGAAGAAGAATTGCTGCTGATATCCAAATGCAGATTAGAGCACTCACCAAAGCAGGAACTTCTGTAAGAAATACTGCCAAAAAGCTTCAGATATCAACACAGACAGTGAGGAAATATAAATAGTAGAATGACCATTTAATAAACCTGCTTTTACGGTATAGGTTCCTGTACTTTGGAGCTTTTCGGGTAAACCAAAAAGCCCTGGAGAAGAGCAAGATACGAGAAGTTTTTTTCATTTCAGCATGCTATAGTGATCAAGTGACAAGCATGAGAACGCTTGTCCGATGGTGCTTAAGCACCTCGATGATCGCATGAAAGGATAATATGAACAATCTCCAACTCACGCATATACCAGTTGCCAAAGCAGAAATGCTTATTCGCAAACCTGTTGCGGAGGTATTCGAGGCTTTTATCAACCCTGAAATCACAACGAAATTCTGGTTTACCAAAAGCAGCAGAAGATTAGAAGTCGGCAAACAGGTTACATGGACTTGGGAAATGTACAACGCTTCCACACAGGTTACTGTAAAAGACGTTGAACAAAATAAGCGAATCCTCATCGAATGGTCAGGATATGGCTCGCCCAATAGCGGACCGTTTTCCTAAAGGACTTAGGAAACACTAATTTGGAACCAGTTGCCAAAGCGCTTGACGTTCAATTGAGGATTTACTAAAATAAACACATGACAAATAAAAAACAATTCACGACTATTGATGAATACATCAAAACATGCCCGGAGGATGTGCAAAGCATTCTTGAAAAAATAAGGCAGACAATACGAAAAGCGGCGCCTGAAGCCGTAGAGACAATTAGCTACGGAATGCCCACATTCAACCTGGACGGCAAATATTTAGTATATTTCGCCGCCTGGAAAAATCATATCGCACTGTATCCGATACCCTCAGGCACTGAAGCATTCAAAAAAGAATTATCGCAATATAAACGCACAAAAGGCTCGGTACACTTCCCATTTGACAAACCTATTCCATATGATTTAGTGGAAAAAATTGTAAGATTTCGAATGAAGGAAGATTTAGAAGGATACAGATAAAGGATCGGATTTTTTAAATACACACCACCACGAAATGCCCGGGCAGAATTGTAACAGGTACGTTTATGAGTGTTGCTGACCGCGACGGCATGGTGCAAAACGGTATGGAAGAAGGTACGAAGCAAACATACGCCAAGTTGGACGAAGTATTACAAGGAAATGAAATAAAAAAAGATATGGCAGACAACAATAAAACAGCAAAGCCAGTGACGGCAATTTCACTGACAGCAGCACGTTTGGCAATCGCAGCAGCAGTTCTCCTGTTGCTTGCTAGCTTGCACATACTGAGCCCGGAATTTGATCCTTCCTGGCGTATGGTGAGTGAATATGCCAACGGCCATTATGGTTGGGTATTGTCACTGATGTTTGCTTCCTGGGCAGTAAGGGCTTGTTAAAAAATAACTTCCGTGTAGCTGGCTCCACTCAAGAAGAGGAAAGCGCAGCGACACGAGGTCGAAGCGTGTCGTTCCACTGAGCACAGACCGCAGCGTGTTGGATGTTGAGTTGCTTCATCTGGTCTTCGGAGACGGTCTGTCCAGTTTCACAGGTCCCTTCCAGCAAGGCGGCCCGCACAGTCAGCCCCGTGGTGGTCGTCGTGCCACGTAGAAAATTGAGCATGGTTTCCAGCGTACGTAGCGGCTTGCCCGCCCAATTCAGACTGATGTGACTGAACAAGCGATGTTCGATGGGGTTCCACTTGGAGCACCCGGTGGGATAGTGGCACACGTTGACGGTCAGCCCATAGCGATCGCTCACCTGCTCTTGGAGTTGCAACTTAAAGCTGCGAGGACGACAGCCATTACTGCCCCCAGCATCAGCCAAGATCAGCAACTGCTTCGCTTGGGGATCGTTCTTCTGTCCCTCCTCTTCCCACCAGCGGGCAATGGCCGCCACCGCAAACGCAGGCGTATCAGCTGAAAGACCGACAGAGACTGACCCCAGCTTCTTGCCTACGTCATAGATCCCATAGGGTACGGCACGCGCCAGGGCTTCCGAGGGGAAATCATGCACATTGACCTCTTCTGGATGGGAACACCACGCTTGGCCCGCATTCTTAAAGTTGCCGATCAACTCCTTCTTCTTGGTATCGACGCTGATCATCGGCAAGCCCGCCGTGGCAAAAGCCTGCTTCTGCGTCTCCAGATACACCAACTGCTGCTGTCGCTCCGCATGTGCGCTACTTCCCCCGTGCGTTTTGCCATTCACGCGCAGCGAGTAGCCCAACTTGCGTCACAAGCGCCCGACCGTTGGCGGACTGGCCCTCTGGCCCACGAGTTCTCAGCACGCGGCTCCGATGGCGCAGACTACTGCGCACCCATTTCTGCTCACTCCTAGGATCGCCTGCTGTTTCCGGCAGGACCAATCCCTCCAGGGTGGTTTCTAGCTCCGCCTCTTTTTTTCGGCGCGCGGACGCCCTCCTCCAGGCAGTCGCACCCGGTCGGCTGGCCGCTCGGCCAGTTCGCGCTCGAGCTCCTGGCGTCCACGGTGCATCGTTTTGGGATCCATGCCCGTGATTTGAGACAGCAGCTGATCTCCCTGCGGGCCGACCCGATCGGCTTCCACGGCCACATACCAGCGACGTTGTTGCTCATCCAGGCGACTGAGCAAGAGATTCATCTGGCGATGCAGGACTTGCTCAGGATGCGGCGTATGCTGCTGGCACGTGGCACACTCACACTGATGAACCTCTGGTGCTGACATGGACTTCTCCCAGGAAAATTTGGAGGGAAAGGCTTCCCTCTTTTACACTTCGCTCCTCATTTAGGAATGAATGCGTCGATGATACACGGAAAGTTATTTTTTAACAAGCCCTTAGCTCCTGGGCCTTAGCCTTTGCGATTCGGTCGCAGGTAAGAACGATTGCTGGCAAAATCGGTTTGGTTTTTCGTAACTACTCAGCAACCTTTCTGAGGAACTCGTCCCGGTCGAATTTCAGGGTATCGAGCACATCAGCAACGGTTTGGGGAGCAACTAGACCTGTTTCTCCCATCCATTTGAAGAATTTCTTGAACGAAGCCAGATACCGCTTCATGCTAGCAATGCAAGCCCACAACGCTTTGCGAGGAAACCAATCCGCTCAAAAAAAGGAGACATCACTGTCGGTGGCCTCATCGAGTCTGTGCTGGGAACGGGTATACCAGACCAGATACTTGGTAAAGAACCGGATGTTGTCCACATGGTCTTGCATGGTTTGCTCACTCCACCCTGCTTGCTTTAGCCAGCTCTCAAAGCCATCCAGAATGGGTTGGTTGGCGAGTTGGATTGCTCGGGCCCGTTGCTCATAGGTGTTAGCCGGATCAGCTTCCGTCATAGAACTGCTCTCCTTCTACACTGGAAAGGGTTTGCTCCTTGTGCTGGCCGTTCTCATGGCCAGCATGCAAGAGAACCAGTCCTCAGCAGCAAGGGACTTCCTCAGCTTCCCCAGGCGATGGGGAGAGGATGGCCAGCAAAGACCGCGGCCAATGCAGCAAGCATCGCTTGGCCTTGTTTGCGCATCGTGCCCAGGTAGCTGCGGATGCGGCAAAAGGCCGTGATGCCTGCTTCACTGCGGAAGGTGCCAGCGATCTTCTGCTGGACTTTGACCATCCGCAGATCCCGTTGCACCTGGGTATGCGTAAATGGAAGAGATAGGTCGTCGAGAAAGGCGAGGACCTGCTCTGCACACCGCAGCAAGTCATCAAGAAGATGCTTGGCAGGAGATTGCTTGGGCCGCCCACTCCTGATGCTCATGGTCGGCCAGCAACGTCAACTCGCGTACCAGATGGGCGCAGCACACCCTCTGCTCACACGCATCGCCATCGTCGCTCTTCCAGCGGTCATGCATCGCTCGCCCAGTGAACCGCGGCCAGATGCCGATGGCCTCCAGCGCGGCGCGACCTCGCTTCCGGTGCCAGGCCAGATGGGTCAGGAAGCGTGTACTATTCACATGCACCCAGTGCAGTTTGCCGCCCAGCCGTATCCCCGTCTCATCCCCATGCTGCAAGGGGCTGCGGACCACTCGCTCGGCGATCTGCTCCATGCTCGGCTCCAGTCGGCTCGCCGCTTCTTGCTCCCAACTCGTTCGCGTTCCTTCCGAGATCGGGCACTCCCACACGTCTTGCAGCAATTCCACCGTGCGCTCCAGGGGCACCAGTTGATACGGATGCAGATACACCGCCAAGGCTTTGACGCCTGCTCCATACTGCGCCGGGGCAGATACCCCCTGTGGAAAGCTCCCGCGGCTCATTGGCAGACAGCGGGGGCAGCAGACTTCCTCCACCTGGTGTTCCACCACGACCAACCGCACCAGCGGCAGGTCCTGCACCTGTCGCCGTTCCACCACTTCCCCTTCGACTCCCTCCAACGACTGCTTGCACTGCTCACAGTGACTCGGTCGATGCCCCATGACTTCATCTGGCGTCTCGACCAGCTTGAGGTGATGGCCTGTATGTCCTGGCTGTCCCCCGCTCTTTTTCCCGCGGCTTTCCCGTTGGCTTCTCGTCTTGCGCCCCAGTCCGTCGCTCGACGGGGGCTTGCTGCTGCTGTGGCTGTCTTTCGCTACACGCCCTTCCAGTTCATGCACCTGCGCCAGGAACTGCCCGATTGGCGCCAGGGCTTGCGCCAACTGCTCCCGCAGTTGCTTCGCTTCTCCCTGCCACGCTGCTTGCTCGGCCAGCAGCTCTGCAACCATCGCTTCTCATTCGGCTATCCGTTCCTCTGCGTTCATGTCTCTCATTTGAGCCGTTCATGCAACCCCTCCTGGACTGTTCCTGCGCATCTTCTCTCCCCTGTATGTGGGTGTGGCTAGACAGCAGGGAGGTGCATTGGCTGTTACAATGAGGGCATGACTCCCGATGCCTGGAGCTTCTCAGATATTCTTCCCACGAGGAGGAAAGAGCTCTGCCACACGATCCACGCAAACGCCAGAAAGCCCTTATGCAAAAGCGGAGCAAACAGAAAGCCGCTTCACCACACAAGTCGCATCAACACGCTTCTCTGTCACTCTCCTCGCAGTCCATTCTTGGCCGTGCTCGCGCCTTTCCTCTTTATGAATGCTGGATCAGTGCCACCTGGCAAAAGGATGATCCGGGACTGGTCGAGATCGTTTTGGCCCGGCAGCAACCTGATGGTGCTATCTGCTTTGGAACCTACCTTGTAGATAAGTTCTGCCTGGGGCTGAAAAATACCTTTGCCAGAACGGGTTTCTCCCGTACTCGTTATCACGACGAAGTCCCTGGCACAATTTTTCGTGAGATAGAGTCCGTGCCGTGTCCGGTCGAGCTGGCGCACCAGATGATCTATGCATCGATTGAGTATGCAGCACAGTTTGGCTTCACACCCGAACAGGACTATGTGCTCACACACTCTATGCTGGCACCACGAGGCGAACTGGAAGAACCGTATGATTTGACGTTTGGGAGCAATGGAAAGCCCTTTTTTATCGCGGGACCGTATGATAATGCTACGCTTATCGTCAAGCACTTAGAGAAGACTGCTGGCCCAGGGAATTATTACTATTTTATGCCAATAGGCGATTTCTAAACCTGGCTTTCTCTCTCCACTTTGGACAAGCCAGGCCATTCCATGCTCAATGGCCTGACTGCTGGCTTCGCTGATCATCCGCTCCCTGTCGGCTGGATACCTGGGTAGTTACAGCGATTCAATGCGACCAAGTAGTTAACGAGGCCAGATGCCCGCAAAGGTTCGTCCAACAGACCTTTTGTTCTGAGCAGCCGCTGCCCTTTCCTGCTCGCATACTGCCCCTTGGTCCATGAACAGAGGTCACTCCGAAAGTGGAAGGCAAGCTCTTCGGTCCATTGTTCGGGAGCATGAATTTCAGGGAAGTGTTCACGCAGCCAACGGCCAACCGTGAGCAGGCGATACAGGTAATGCTTCCGAATAGCAGGGGTAAGATCGACCGCTTGTTCAAACCACGCAAGGCACCAGGAGTACCACTCCTGATCCATGCCGTCACTCTCAAAAGTCGTCGTCGTAGAAAGCTGCTGCTTTGGCTCTGGAGGGAGGATACCAAGATGTCGCAGACCGAGGGTGATCTTTCCTTTTGTCCCTTTCCTTGTTATCCCTCCTGATTGGATTGACGCAAGGAATGCTTCAGAAAGATATTCCAGATAGGGAGAACGATTAAGCACAAAGAGCATGCTCAGATACTGCCGCCAAAGGTGGACGTTTGCAGGGCTATCTTGGTATCCCTTGCCAGCCAGAGCATCGACGACTTTTTGGCATTGCTGTGCCATGAGCTCCGCCCCAAAGTAGGTGTTCGCTGCCTCTATGATATGCCACTCTTGTCCAACGGTGCGAAGATCGCTCATACCCGCGAGCAGGTAGGCGGCATCCATGATGATATTACGACCAGACTCCATCAGTCCATATCTTGTCGCAAAGACCGTTGCCTTTGGGCACAGGGTATCCATCCATTCGTCGGGTGACCACCTCCAAAATATTTTTCCGTGCCGATCCATTTCCCGATACATCATCAAGTGGACACTTGTGATCCTTATTTCCATTCGGCCCTGATATCTCAAACGGAAAATATCAGTGAATGGTTGATTCAGGCGAGCGAGCTGGTTGGCTGACAAAATTAATGTACCTTAAAAATCGCTTAGCTTCCCACAGCAGTTGGGAGGTCAACGTCGTTTCTCTGTACGAGGGCGGCTCGACGTGAGGCGAGAACTGGGAGTAGATCTGGGGCAGGATCAAGCCAAAAGGGTGCAAAAGCTTGCCATCCACGCTGATACTGCTGCTGCCGCCAGCGCCATCCAATTTTCAGGTAGCTCAGACCGCGATCCCAATGAGTATCTACCCAGCGGCGTTTCTCTGCATGAACGACCCCCACCCCCATACTTGTCAAATGAAGGGTGGCGATGGCCAGGATCAGGATTAAGCGTTCCAGAGCTTCGGGCGTGGCGAGTTCACTGGTTTGGAGCTGGTATCCGCCAGATTTTTCATCGAGAAAGCTTTCCTCAATGTCGAAGCGCAAACCGTACTCACCCAACGTCTGTGTATCGGTGGGCTCGTCACTTGCCACAAACCAGGGATCATCTGGGGAATCCAGCAGACAGGCCAGAGCCAGGTGGACTGGTCCAACAGCCGCTCCTAAAAGCGCTACATGCTGAAAGAACCGACTCTCGAAAGCCGGGTGGACACAGATTCCTGACAGCAGAGACCGGCTGGTCCGGCAGATGGATTAAGGTGTTGCTCATCAACCGCAAGCGAACGTGCCATTGCTGCTTGTGGATGTAGTGTAGCAGTTGCTCATGGACAAAGCCGCGATCGGCAAGCAAGATCACATGCCCCTCTGGCAGCCCGATGGAGCGCACCTGCTCAAGCACGGGCTGATAGTCCTCAAAAGCGACCTTGGTACTTCTGTGGCGCATGGCGAGCCCGGCCAGCGGGATGGCACGACCTCGGTAGATGAGCGAGGCACGGATCAAGACAAAGGGAGTCAGAGCCGTGGCATCCAGGGCAACATACATATGGGCGTTTCTCGGCCAATCGCTCAGGGCTACTCGTAGGATCGGGGAATACCACTCCTGTGGGTGGATGGCAGGATGATACAGCCAGCGGGAGAAGCGGCGCACACGACTGGCGGCATACTGTGCCCGACTCTCAAGTACTTCAGCCCATGCACCCAGTCGCACGGTGTGGGTCAGACAAAGGCCAATGACGGCCCAGGCCAAATTGCTCAGTCGGTGAATATCTTGGTAGGCTGTTCGAGGTACGATGGAAAGCAGCGCTTTCAGAAGATCGTCAAGCAGTTGTTGAGCTTCGCTCATAGTGGCACCTCCAGGAATCAAGACAATCGATGCAGTGCTTTTATTCCTTCCTGGAGTGCTCTTATTCCTTTCTAAGGCACATTAATTTTGTCAGCCAATCAGGAGTACGACATGGAGAGGATTGGCATTTGGGCTTGGCAGTATACTGATTCAAGGAAGACTGTTTCCCCGTATCGCTAGATGGGGAAGGCAAGCTTATCCTCAGTTCTGATAGAGAGAAAGGAGAACATCGCATGTCAACTGAAGAAAACAAGGCTATCGTCCGCCGTTTCTACGAGGAAGTGTTCAACCAGAAGAAGAGGGCTGCAATCGAGGAATTCGTTGACTCCAAGGGTATCGATCACGCTCTTCCTCCCGGTCTGCCGGCGGGTATCGAGGGGACCAAACAATTCATCACCATGTACCTGACGGCTTTCCCTGATCTGCACTTCACGGTTGAGGACATGATCGCTGAAGGGGACAAGGTCGTGGCCCGCCTGACCACGCGTGGAACACAGCAAGGTGCGTTTATGGGTATTCCCCCGACCGGCAAGCAAGCGACGATTACGGCAATCGACATCAACCGCATCGTGGGCGGCAAGAGTGTCGAGCATTGGCTCAACATGGACACACTGGGCCTGTTGCAACAACTCGGCGTGATTCCCGCGCCAGGGCAAGCGAGTTAATAGCCCCTCAAGCCCTTTCCATGTGAGAGGCGAGGAACTCGGCGGTAAACTGCTGCCGAGTTCTTTTTGGTTTCGGTACGTGCAGGCATTGTTGCGAATACATGGAGTGAAAGCGAAGCGCAGCCTGTACGAGGATAAACCCATCCTTTAGAATTCCATGAGTACGACGTGACATACCGACTCAAGACCTGGGGTATGTATTTTTGTACTGACCTCTTGCGGGAAAATGATCCATCTGAGATATGCGTAAGTGTAAATTGTTTCATTCGATGAGGCACTTTCTTGATAATTATTTGACGTATATCACGATATGCCTTCTCAAAGGGAAAGTCTTTGAATAGGCCTGCGAAGCTCTTTCCGTCGTTGTTGAACGAGAAAAGCGATGCCGCTATTACGTCAGATAATTATCAAGAAAGTGCCTCATCGAATGAAACAATTTACAGGCTGACACTGGCTCTTGCCTGTCCAGCCGAAGACCGGCGAGCCTGTTCAAGGTTCTGTAAACGTGCAGTTATTGACTGCGCTTCTCAGTATGCCAGAAATGGTTGGAGTTGTCAACCTGGTGGGACAGCCTTTCTCTCCTGTTTCTCAGCTGACCATTCACAGGCGAGTCACTCATGGAT
>WNFB01011765.1_pt1 | contig 12875 bp, 17 predicted proteins | sample 5400501 | NCBI WGS metagenome assembly WNFB01 (sample SAMN13153341, study PRJNA577476) | soil metagenome | isolation source: 200 cm saprolite under Douglas fir tree site 2 hole 1 | place: USA:California | collected 2015-04-18
CACGTTTCCGCTGATGTCATCAAGAAGCTTCTCGCCGAACATCCTGCCATCGCGGGCGTTTCGGTTCCGGGCATGCCCCCGGGCACGCCGGGAATGACCGGCCGTAAGGCGGGACCTCTTCCAGTCTACGAAATCGGAAGCGATTCCGCGCCCGGAAAGGTTTTTGCGACCCAGTAAAGCGAAGGCGGTCACGTGCCTGTAAGAGATTCCGATTTGTTCTTTGAGTTCTCCATGGTCCTAGCTACGGCCGCGAGTCTGCTCGTCATATCGGTTGTCGCAGTCGGCTTCGTGCTGCTGTTCCGACGATTTGTGTGGCAGCCATTCGTCGTGATCGGAAGGGAAATGAGCGCCCGGATCATTGCAACAAACGGCCTTGCGGCAGGCGGCGCGCCTCCGGGCATTCGGCGGATTGTGTTTCTCGGTCCTCTCATAGCTTTTGCAGGACTCGCGCTCGTACTTGCCTGGGGGATGAACCGAGACCCCGGCACAATACCCTCCGCGCTGATAGGCAAGGCGGTACCAGATTTTAGGCTGCCGCCGGTCAAAGGCCGCACACTTGGTCTGGCAAGCGCGGATCTCAACGGCGAAGTGTCGCTGGTCAACGTCTTCGCCTCATGGTGCACCGCATGCCGGGAAGAACATCCGGTATTCATGCACTTGAACGCCATGGGCGTCGTCCCCATTCACGGCCTCAACTACAAGGACCAGACCGACGACGCCGAGAGATGGCTCAACACCATGGGCGATCCCTACACGCGCACCGGCGCCGACGTCAGCGGCCGCGTGGCTATCGATTGGGGCGTCTACGGCGTGCCGGAAACCTTCGTAATCACGAAGGACGCTCGCATCGCTTACAAACACATCGGTGCGGTCACGCCGAAGGCACTTGATGACACGATTCTGCCACTTATCCGAAGGTTACGGGAGCAATGATACCGGTGACGCGATCGCTTGCACGCAACATGAGCCTCAGCTTCGCGGCAGCCGGTCTCATCGCTGCGACATGGTTGATTGCGGTGGCGCAGGAGCCGAGCAGGAATTTCATCATCCATGACGCGCCCAAACCGATCGCGGCGATCCAGTTCGAGGACGCCGATGGTCGGCCCCGAAGTCTAACTGATTTCCGAGGCAAGGTCGTGCTTCTCAACATTTGGGCGACCTGGTGCGTGCCATGCCGCAAGGAGATGCCGACGCTCGACCGACTACAAGCCAAGTTGGGAGGATCCGACTTCGAGGTGGTGGCGCTGTCGATCGATCGCCGCATGGACGCGGTGCGCAAGTTTTTCGCCGAGGTCGGAATCCAGAAGCTCGCGATGTATCTCGACAGTTCGGCAAAGGCGATACGCGAATTGGGGGCGGTAGGCCTTCCGACGACGCTGCTCGTCGACCGCGAGGGACGTGAGGTCGCGGCTGCGTCATTTCCGAGAACGATGCAGCGCGCCCACAAACCGAATCGAAACCAGCCGCCACAGGTTGCGGCAAACACAGGCTTAACGTTCCGGCAGGCGGCGCCAGCAGCAAAGCTCAACCATGATGGAGATGTCTCATGACCATGCCTCAATCCACGACGCCGACCGAGCCGTCACTCGGGCGGGATGTGCTCCGCGCAGCACGATACTATCTCGGCAATCGATGGGCCCTTCTGGGACTCGCCAGCCTTGCCGTCATCGCTGGCCTATCGTTCGGCGGCTGGGGGTGGTTGGTGGCGGCAGGCCTCGCGCCTGTCATTCTCAGCGTGTTGCCTTGCCTTGTCATGTGCGCATTGGGCATTTGCATGATGGGCCGTTCTGATAAATCGCAATCGACGGCGTCGCGTAATGCGACTGACGCCGCAACCTCGTCAGCAATTTTTGACGTCGCCAAGAGGGATCAGCTCGCCGGCTCAAGCTGTTGTCATGACGAGGCCACTGAAACGCGTTCTCCGCAAGTGAAACAAGTTCAATCGGACGACGAAAGGAGAGACTCGCATGCGTAAGCTCACAACATCGCTGTTGCCCGCTTCCATTCTTCTCGTGGGCGTTCTGACCGCGCCGCCCCTCTACGCCGAGGGCGGCATGATGCAGGGCGATCGCGGCGGGATGATGAGAAACGAACAATGCGACATGATGCATGGCCGCCAAGGCAGCATGATGGGCCAGGGTGGCATGATGCAGGGCGATCGCGGGGGCATGATGGGTGGAGGCGGCATGATGCAAGATCGCCGGGAAGGAATGATGGGCATGATGAAGCAAATGAGCCAAATGATGAAGCAGATGAGTCAAATGATGGACCAGTACAGCAACATGATGGGTGACAATCGCCCGAGCGACCGGGAGAAGAACGCACCATCGGAGCCAGAGAAGAAGTGATGAGGGGCAACGGCGAGACGGCCGTCTCGACCGCCGGTCAGCGCTGCCATCTCATGCGATTGAAACCCCGTGAGGGAATGCAATGAAACGGCTTGAAGGTCTTGTGGGCAGCCTTGGTGCCGGCGCGCTTGTGGCCGCACTTTTTCTCGGCGCCGGAGCAATCCGAACCGCCGGAGCAAATCAGCAAGATGCCGGCGTCGTGGCTCTGGCCTACGATCGCGGCACTGACACGCTTCTGAAAGCGAACGCTCGAACGCTTTATCGGAGCGGCGATGGAGGACAAAGCTGGAAATCGATAGCGATTCCCTCTTCCGAGAACGGCCGGATTGCCAGCGTCGCAACATCACCTGCCGGCAAGGGCATCACGTACGTGGTGGGGGAAGGACTGGGCGTGCTTCGGACCGAAGACGGCGGCAGTAGCTGGATCGAGCGAAACGAAGGACTCCCCAGCCGAGACGTTCTCGCTGTTGCCGCCCATACCACCCAACCAGAAACTGTCTACATCATCGTGCGGGGCGCGGGCGTGTACCGCAGTCAGGATTCCGGGGAGAGCTGGCGCTTGATGGATCACAGCTCTCAGGGCGACATACGACAGCTGATCCACTCCAATATGGCGGGAAGCATGCAGACCGGTTGGCTGTTCGCCGCGACGTCCAGAGGCATTCGCCGCTCGATGGATTGCTTCTGCCTTTGGCAGGATGCCGGAAAATTGGGTCGTGAAGCTTACAGCGTCACGTACGATCCAGCCCGGCCTGAGCAGATTTACGCCGCTACCGAAAAAGGATTTTTCCGTAGCCGGAACGGGGGAGAAAACTGGGTTCAGGCGACGTCTCCAGGTCCCAAGCTCGCCGCCCTGGTGTTTGCCCGGACCGGCATTCTCTACGCCGCAGATGAGGACGGGACGTTATTCCGAAGCACGGATCAGGGTGACACCTGGAATCCAGTGAATGCGTAGGTTCGTGGTGGGCGCGATGATTGCTACGACAAGTCAAATTGTAATCGCCAATGCGAGCGATGGGTCGCAGTCGATCAATTCCGGGCGCGTCAAATCCGGTCGCGCCGTTTACGAGCAATACTGCGCTTCGTGCCACGGCGCCGAGGCTCAGGGCGCGCCGAATTGGCAAGAGCGTGACGAGCACGGCGAGCTCCCCGCCCCTCCGCACAACGCAGAAGGGCACACATGGCGGCATTCCGATGCCGATTTGTACGAAATGGTGAATAAGGGTTGGCGAGACCCCTTCAATAGGACCAAACAACTGACAATGCCCGCCTTTGATGGCGTGCTGTCGCCGGAACAGATTCGTGCGGTGATCACGTATCTGAAGACATTTTGGACACCTGAGCAAACCCAATTCCAGTCGGAGGAGAGTCAAGGTCACTCGTTTCCGTCTGGAGGGCGATAACGCCGTGTCAACGGCTCCTAAGAGCTCCATGATGAAACTGACATCCAAACTGCTGATCTGGGTTCTCGTAGCGGCAACCGCTGGAGCCCTCGCAATCGTCGGCATCCTGTTCGTGAAGACTCCCGTGCCTCGGCCACTCACGTCGGGAGCAGCCATCGTTGGCAAGGCGATCAGAACAGGCACTCCCGCTATTGGCGGGCCATTCACGCTCATTTCCACCAATGGCGAGAACGTCACGGATCAAAGTTTCCGCGGGAAGTGGCTCCTGATCTTCTTTGGGTACACGTCCTGTCCGGACCTGTGCCCGACAGCGCTTACCAACGTCAGCGTGGCCCTCGAGAAATTCGGCCCGGATACGAGTCGACTTCAGCCCTTGTTCATCACGGTGGACCCCCAGCGCGACACGCGCGACGTTATGGCCAATTATCTGAAATCTTTTGATTCACGGATTCTCGGGCTGACTGGAACGCAGGCGCAGATCGACAGCGTGATCAAGGAATACCGCCTGTACGTTGCCCTGCAGAAATCAGAAACCGGCGGTGATGACTATCTCGTCGAGCATGGCGCGTATATCTATCTGATGGATCCTCAAGGAACATTCGTGAACGTCATCATGGGCAACGAGGACGGCGACGCGATTGCAGCCTGGCTGCGCAAGGAAATGACTCGTTGGAAGCGGTGAAGGGAGACCCGGAATGAAACATAGAGGCCACCTTACCTCGATCCTGCTGCTGCTATTACTTTCCGGCGGCCAAGCGTATGCGCAAACGTCCGGTCAAAATGCGATTGTCGTTGAGCGTCCATGGGCGCGCGCGACGCCCGCCGGGAGCAGAACCGGCGCTGTCTATGTGGCCCTGATTAACAATGGCAGTTCCAGTGACAGCCTGCTGAGCGCGGCAACGCCCGTGGCAGACCAGGTCCAATTCCACAGCGCCAGTGAAGAAAATGGCATTTCTCGCATGCGTGAGATGCGCACCGTTGAAGTTGCGCCTGGAGCGAGGGTCGCTTTCAGCCCGGGAGGCCTGCACATCATGGTGGTCGGACTAAACCAGCCGCTCAAGGAGGGGCAAAGCTTTCCGTTGACCTTGAATTTCGAAAAGGCGGGAAAAATTGACGTGATGGTTCCTATTGCGAAGGTTGGCGCCATGCAGGGCGGGAGCATGGGCTCTATGACACACGGAGCTGACGAGCAGATGAAGAAATGAGCGATGATCGAGCAGCGAGAGCGCCGATGATTAATCTTGCGCGACGCAGAAACTTGAAGGTTGTTGTGCCGGCCGTTAGCGTCATCGGTATCATGCTTGGCGTCGTCGCATATTCGCCAACGCTCTACCGTTTGTTTTGTGCAGCAACCGGCTACGGGGGCGCGACGCAAAGGGTTGACTCGGATATGGGCAGGGTCTCCCGTCGTGTCATCACAGTGCGGTTCGACAGCAATGTCGCGCCAGGTCTGGCGTGGCGGTTCGAGTCGGTGCAGCGCGAAGTGAAGGTCCATCTCGGCGAGCAGCAGCTGGTGTCTTTTACGGCCGAGAATCTTACCGATCAGCCGATCGTTGGGCATGCCACGTTCAATGTGACACCGCAGACCACCGGCATCTATTTCAACAAGATCCAGTGCTTCTGCTTCGATGAGGAACGACTTAACGCTCGTCAGAAAGTCGACATGCCCGTCGTGTTTTTCGTCGACCCGGCTCTGGCGACTGATCCCGAAACACGCGATGTCGACACGATTACGCTGTCATACACCTTCTTTCGATCGGTCAATCCCGAAAATGCTAAAGACCTCTCCCGTTTTATTGCCTCGGACGAGCCCGACGCAGTTCGCGGAGAACAACTTTTTGGCGAACGCTGCGTTTCGTGCCATGCGCTTGGCGCCAACAAGACAGGACCGATGCTCGGCGGTGTGTTCGAGCGCAAAGCCGGTTCCGTTTCCGGCTACAAATATTCCCCTGCGCTGAGCACTGCCGGCCTTAGCTGGTCCGCAGCGAATCTTGACCGGTGGTTGACTGATCCACGCGAATTCATCGTTGGTGCGAGGATGCCGGTTCGCGTTCTGGATGAAGCATCTCGCAGGGACATCATTGCTTATCTGGAGCAGGAAACCCACGAAGTGCGCGGCCGGTCCGACATGAGATCAGTTGCGCAAGGCACAGTGGATCAGCATCGGAAAGAGTGAAGGTGCGCAGATGACATACAGATTATGGGCGCGGCGCTATATCGCCTGGTTGGTCTTGCCACTTGTTTTGGTGGGCGCGGTGGCTGCATGGATTGCATTCGACCCTGGGTTTCGTCGGGGGCATCAGATCGCAAATCTCTCGACGGACGCGCCGAAGGACGAATTCGAACGCCGGATGCACGACTATCTGATGGCTCACCCCGACGTTATCATGCAGTCGGTCAATCAGGTCGAGGCGCGTCGGCGCGCCAAGGATGAGACGGAAGTTCAGGCGATTGTAAAAAGCCGTGCTGACGAGATCTTTCGCGATGCTGCCACCCCAGTGAGCGGGGATCCCAACGGCGATGTCACTCTCGTCGAGTTCTTCGACTACAATTGCCCGTATTGCCGACAAATGGCGCCGGTCATGACAAAGGCGGAGGAAGCCGACCCTCAGTTGCGTATCGCCTACAAGGAATTCCCGATTCTTGGACCCAACTCAACCTTTGCGGCCAAGGCGGCACTCGCTGCGAACAAGCAAGGCAAGTACGTTGCGTTCCATAAAGCACTTTATGAGGTTCACGGTGCGGTCGACCCGGGCAAGGTCAAGGAAGTGGCCATAGCTGTTGGTTTGGATATGGATCGCCTGAATGCAGATATGGCGGATCCTGCAATCCGGGCCGCGATCGCAAAAAATCTCGCACTGGCCGAAGCGCTCCGCATCAACGGCACACCGGGCTTCGTCATGGGCGATCAGATCCTGCGTGGGGCCACAGATTTCGAAACGTTACAGGGCATGATCCGCTCAGCGAGGGAGCATCGGCAATAATGGCGACGAAACGCCGAGGTCTTGTGCAGTGATGATTACCACGACATCAGCGGTCTTTATTGCGGGCATCATTTCGTTTCTGTCGCCTTGCGTCCTGCCGCTTGTGCCGGGTTACGTGTCGTACATTGCCGGCCAGTCGATGGCAGAATCGACGACCTCGTGGGCGCCGATTGTTCGCGCGCAAGCGGTCGGCCTCAGTGCGTGTTTCGTCCTTGGGTTCGCAACAATCTTCGTGATCCTGGGTGCAAGTGCGACGACCCTCGGCCAGGCGCTCATTTCCTATCGACATGAACTGAATCTGATCGGCGGAGTGATCGTCATTGGCTTTGGTCTTTTTGCGACTGGGCTGTTGCGTCCGTCGTGGCTTCAGCGCGATTTCAGGTTTGACATCGTACTTCCCGGCGGGCGTCCAGTTGCCGCCTATCTCCTGGGCATGGCGTTTGCGTTTGGCTGGACTCCGTGCATCGGCCCGATGTTGGGCGCTATCCTCACCCTGAGCGCAGCCTCGGCTACGGTGGCGAAAGGGGTGACGCTTCTGGCTGTCTATTCGTTCGGGCTTGGTATACCGTTCTTGTTAGTGGCCGTGTTTACGGGCGGCCTTCTCGCAAGACTCAAGTCGATTGGCCGGATCGGTCGAGCTCTCCAGGTCTTTGCCGGCGGAATCATGGTTGTCATGGGGGCGGCCATGATAACCGGCCAGCTTTCGACATTTTCGTTTTGGCTCTTGGAGACCTTTCCGCAGCTATCTACGATTGGATAGGGCCGGGTAGCGCGTTGGTCGGCCAGCGAGTGCGCTGCAAAAATTCTGAAAGCCGTCCAGTCGCCGACTGCGCCCACCAGCCTGCGGGTGAACGCTTCATCGAGCTCGCGGCCTTCCCGGTCATTGGTTGTCTCGTCGTTCTGGTCCACCGCCCCCGCTGGGCTTTAGCTCGTCAGCATCCGGGACAGAGGACGCGGGAACCAAAGCCGAATCCGGATTACTGGGACGTAACCTTACCGCTTGTCAGGACGTATTTAATGTCAGGCGAGCTGGGATCGGCCCGCCAGTGAGGCGACTGCGTACGGTCGCACAGTCAACCCGCAATCGGAGGAACAGAAATGTCCAATCGCATGCTGTCCGCGCTGGTCGTCGGCGCCTTCGTCACCGCACTCGGTTCCCTTGCAGCTGCTCCAGCCAGCGCCCAGGAAAAGAAGATGAGTCATGCCGAGATGGAAAAGATGATGAAGAAGGCTGCCAAGGATATTAAGGCCGGCAAGATGGAAAAGTGCTACGGCGTCGCCCTGAAAGGCCAGAACGACTGCGAGTCGGGAGCGGGCACTACCTGTGCCGGGACCAGCACGGTTGACTACCAGGGCAATGCGTTCAAGCTCGAGGCAAAAGGCACCTGCACGACCATGCAGACGCCGAAGGGGCCGGGAAGCCTGACGCCCAAAGCTTGAGTGCCCAAGGCTTGAGGCAGATCGAGTCGGGCGAGCTGCGTGGACGCTCGCCCGCGTCGCCTTTCCTTCCGGAGGCCGTCATGTCTTTTCCGTCGTTATCTGCTGCCAGGAATTTCGTTCCGCCGCGAGCCGGCGTCGGTCTCAAGGCCCAGCATTACCGCACCATTATCGAAACCTTGCCCGACATCGGTTTCTTTGAGGTCCATGCTGAAAATTACATGGGCGCGGGAGGTCCGCCGCACCGCTATTTGTCGGCAATTCGCGAACGCTATCCGCTGTCGCTCCACGGCGTCGGATTGTCGATCGGCGCCGATCGGCCGCTCGACTGGGATCATCTTCAGCGCCTCAAGGAACTCATCGAACGTTATGCGCCGGGTCTGTTCTCGGAACATCTGGCCTGGTCGTCGCACGATACCGGATTCCTCAACGATTTGCTGCCGGTGCCATACACGGTGGAGACGCTCGCCCGCGTCTCGGATCATATCGACCAAATCCAGGAAGCCCTTGGCCGGCAAATGTTGCTGGAAAATCCATCGACCTATCTCGCCTTCGCCGAAAGCACGTATTCGGAAATCGACTTCATCGCCGAGGTGGTGCGACGAACGGGGTGCGGTCTGCTCCTTGACGTCAACAATGTCCACGTTGCGTCGACCAATCAGCAGTGGAACCCCATCGCCTATGTCGATGCCTATCCGCTCGCCCATGTCCAGGAGATCCATCTGGCAGGCTATACGAGTGAGGCCGACGACAAGGGGCGGCCGCTTCTGATCGATACGCATGATCGCCCTGTCGACGGCATCGTCTGGGACCTGTTCGCGCATGCGGTCAGGCTGATTGGTCCGGTTCCCACGCTGATTGAATGGGACGCCAACGTTCCTTCCTGGCCCACGCTCAAGGCGGAGGCGGAGCGCGCGGAGGCGATCATGCTCGCCGCCAGGCCGGGGGAGGTGCGCTATGCAGCGGCTCGCTGAAAGGCAACGGGACTTCGCTGCGGCGCTGCTCCGTTTACAGAAACAATGTCGTGGCAGGCCTGACGGAATCTTTGAAGGATGCTTTTCCGGCGGTCAGGCGCATCGTCGGGGCAGACTTCTTCCAGGCAATGGCGTGCGCCTACGTTGTGACAGAACCGCCGCAAACGCCGATCCTTCTGGACTACGGAGCTGGTTTTCCGGAGTTCATCAGAGAATTCGAGCCCGCCGCGACCCTACCTTACCTGGCGGATGTTGCGAGCATCGAGCGAGCCTGGACGGAGGCCTACCACTCGCCCGAAGCCTCGCCGCTCGACCCTGGGACGTTCGGAGCAATCAAGCCCGACCAGCTTCCCGGGATCCGTCTCCTGCTTCACCCTTCGGTCCGTGTTGTCCGATCGCAATTTCCGGCACTCACAATTTGGCAGATGAATGTCGGCGACGGTGTCCCGGCGCCGTTGGACCTCGCCGCCGGCGGTGAGGATGTGCTGGTCGTCCGGCCGGTGGCCGATGTTGAAGTCCGGTCGATCCCCGAGGGAAGCGTGGAATTCGTTCGAGCGCTGGCCGGCGAGATGTCGGTCGTCGCCGCGATGCAGGTGGCGATGACGGCTGACTGCCGCTTCGACCTGTCGGCCAATCTTGCGGGGCTCATGCAAGCTGGTGCGCTGGTCGGTCACAGCTTCGCTCAGGCAAAGAAATCACGAAAATTGGCGAGGCGATCATGACCGTGATCAAAACGCATCTGAACGTGACCAGCGTCGAACACGCTGTGCAAGATGTTGCAGAGGTGCTCGGTCGGGTGGCCTTGGTCGTGGCGCCGCCGCTTCTCCGTATCGCTCTGGCCGTGCCCTTCTTCAAATCCGGGCTGACCAAGTGGGATGGCTTCCTGTCGCTATCGCCGAGCGCGGCCTATCTCTTCGAGGAGGAGTTCAAGCTCCATATCTTCGGCGACGCCTATGATCTCCCCGTTCCCTTGGCGGTGGCTCATCTCACCGGCCTCGCGGAAATCACGCTTCCGATCCTGCTTGTGCTGGGCCTTGCCACGCGTTTCGCTGCGCTCGGCCTCCTCATTATGACCGCTGTGATCCAGCTCGTCGTACCGGACGGGTGGGCCAACTTCCATCTGCCTTGGGCCGCACTGGCGGTCGCTATCACCGCCCTTGGCCCCGGTGGGCTGTCGCTCGACCATCTGATCGATTGGCTCCGTCACCCTCGGATACCGCGAAGAGCCGCGTGATGTCTGTTCGCTGCACCCGAGAAGTGCCGACTTTTTCGCAATGGGCGCCGCGGTCGTACCTGCATGCGGAGGTTGTCGTTAAATGACCGAGGAGCGACCCAGCCGCGTTCCGCCGCTGAAGCTCGTCGCGAGGGGCGGGCACAGCAACCGAGCCACGAGCGGCGGAGCCCACAGCGGGGAGCAGGCGAAGCCGGGCGTCCGTGACGTCGATTGGACCATCCTCATGGCGCGTGCCCAGGAGGGAGACGGAGCGGCTTATCGTCGACTGTTGGAGGAGGTAACACCGTATCTCGGTTCTCTTGCCGCGCGAAGGTATCGGGACGCGAACGACGTGGAAGACGCGGTCCAGGACGTTCTGATGACCGTCCACTCCATTCGACACGCCTACGACCCGGCTCGGCCGTTTGGCCCATGGCTGGTGGCGATCGCAAACTGTCGTTTTGTCGATCGGGTACGTCGCCAAGATCGTATGAGGGCCCGAGAGACGCCTCTGACCATCGAGCACGAAACCTTTTCGGGCCCTCGAGCGAATATAGAAGAGAGTGCGGATCGGCATGAATTGGAGGGAGCCATAAACAATCTACCTCCCGTGCAGCAGCAAGCCATCCGGTTACTCAAGCTCAAGGAGATGTCGTTGAAGGAGGCCGCGAGGGCAAGCGGAATGTCCATAACCGCTCTCAAGGTCGCGACCCACCGCGCCCTGACGAGCCTCCGGAAAATGCTGGCCGATCGGAGCGAGACATGATCAAGACATCCGATCTCATCGCGTCGCTTGCCGCCGACTTGGAGCCGGTACGGCGCCTACGACCACCGGTCACGCGGGCGGCGTGCTGGCTTCTGTTAGCGGCTGTCGTGCTGACGCTGCTGGCCATCAGCCAGGGAGTCCGCCCCGACCTCGCGCAGCGGCTGCAGGATCCGGCCTTTGCCGTCAACATCGCGGCGTCGCTTCTGACCGGCGTGTTGGCGGCGATCGCTGCCTTCCTAGTCAGCCTTCCGGACCGGTCGCGCCTCTGGCTTTTTCTTCCCGTACCTGCCCTGGTCGTCTGGCTGTCAAACATCGGCTATCAATGTCTGTTTTGGTGGATCGCCATCGGCCCTGACGGCGTCAGCTTCGGCGAGACGGCGCGTTGCTTTGCAACCCTGGTGCTGACAAGTCTGCCGTTGTCGCTCGCAATGCTCGTGATGCTGCGCTACGCGGCTCTGCTCCGTCCGATATCGGTGGGCCTCATGGGCAGCTTGGCCGTGGCCTCGATCACGGCGACGGCCCTGTCGTTGCTCCACGCCCTAGACGCCACCGTGATGATCCTGATGTGGAATGTCGGCACGACGGTCTTGTTTGTTGGACTGGCGGGTGCGTTCGGTCGGAGAATGTTCCGATGGGTCGCGCCGCGGACGTTCGCTGCCCGAGATTGAAGTCCTGAACGACGCAGACATGCCTCCTCAGCGAGCGAGGGATTGAGTGCGCTGCAAAAAAGCTCTCGCGAGTATCCAAGTCTCATCTTTGGTTACCAAAGCAGATAGCGTTCAGCTCCGCTTCCTGCTATTTTATGACATGCAAGTGGGCGCTCGTTTAGTCTCGATGCTGTTGTTGACTTTGGCATTGACGATGCCAGAGGCCGCGCGGCCGACTGAACCCGTGATCGAGCGGTTCGAAACGCCTACCATTTCGGTTCAGTCCGCAACTGTTGCACGATATGTCGCGACGAAATGTCGTCGCTGCCAATGGAACAGTTGTCGCTCACTCGCTGTGACGTGCCGTACATGTTGCGATACTCCCACTATTATTAGTCCGCTCACATTCATTCCGGGTATGCCTTCGCTCCAGACAGGAAGGGCATTCGCTTTTCGTGCCCTTCGGGAGCGTGGCTTTTCGCCCGATCCACATCCTCCAAAGCGTATAGCGCTTAGCTGAACGGCCGCTTGCGGCCGTTGCCCGCCCGCGCGTGCAAAGCCGGATTGCTGGCGCTTTGACGTGTCGCCCCGACGGCATAGCCGTCACGTATAGGGGTTCGCTCACGATCCGCATTTCGGAAGCGCAATGGTTAGGTTGCCGCTCAAACGGCTGAACCGTCCACACATTCGCTGGCAGTCCGAGAAATATGACTGGGAGTGGAAAAATGGTTGCCTTTCAAAGTGCGCTGGGAAGTCTCGCCGTCCTGCTGCCTGTCGTGCTGCTGCAGCTTCCGGCGAGCCTCAACCTACAAGTCCAAACCGATGAACCGCAAATAGCCGGCATTGATCATCATCAAATTATTAACACACGGCTATCGCCTTACTTGGCGATCGGAAAATTGAAGGGAACAATGACGTGCACGGCAGCAATTGTTCTTGATCCAAGGATCATCGTAACAGCTGCCCACTGTGTCATGGACCGAGATGGCGCGATTAGACGATCAAGCTTATCGTTCCAGCCAGGCTATCAATTCGGGAGCAATCTAGGATGGATTGGCGCGACGGTTTGGGCAGTTGGATCGAAGCAAAGCGTCGGGCACGAA
>WNFB01004153.1_pt1 | contig 12874 bp, 12 predicted proteins | sample 5400501 | NCBI WGS metagenome assembly WNFB01 (sample SAMN13153341, study PRJNA577476) | soil metagenome | isolation source: 200 cm saprolite under Douglas fir tree site 2 hole 1 | place: USA:California | collected 2015-04-18
CCCGCGACGCTGAACACCAACGAAAAGGCGAGAAAATACCACTTTTTACCAAGAAAATCTATATTTGGATTTCGAAAAAATTCCACTCTGCTCCCAGCCCCTTATCCAATGATTCAATCGCTCAAATGGCCAATCTACCCAATGCTCAGTGCCTCGCCTCTCTGTTTCCGGGTGAGCACGTAGTCAAAGATGACTCGCGAAACAAAGACGGCCGTAAACAGATTTGCCAGAAGACCAAATGTCAGCGTCACCGCAAATCCGCGCACCGGGCCCGTCCCGAAGATGAATAAGATGAACGCCGAAACGATCGTGGTCACGTGGGTATCCACAATTGTGATCCAGGCGTGACTGAAACCCTGGTCAACTGCCGACGGCGGCGTCTTCCCGTTGCGCAATTCCTCACGTATCCGCTCAAAGATGAGAACGTTCGAGTCGACGCCCATACCAACCGTGAGAATCACCCCGGCAATCCCTGGCAGGGTAAGCGTTGCTCCACTGAATCCCAAAAAACCGAGCAGGATAATGAGATTAAGGATCAGTGCAACGTCGGCATTGATCCCAGCACCGTGATAGTAGACGAGCATGAAAATTAGCACTGCCAACATTCCAACAACCGCGGCGCGCACGCCTGCGCGAATCGAGTCTGTCCCCAGCGACGGTCCGACAGTCCTCTCTTCCAGGTACTTGATACCCGCCGGCAGCGCGCCCGAGCGCAAAATCATCGCCAGATCTTTAGCTTCCTGCTCAGTGAAGCGTCCGTTGATGACGCCGGTATCGTGGATCGGCTCCTTGATTACGGCTTTTTCTTGAACCTTGTTGTCCAGGATCACGGCCAGGTCATCGCCCACGTGTGCGGATGTGAACGCGTAGAAACGGCGCCCACCTTCTCCGGTCAGGGTAAAGCGCACGTCTGACTGGCCATTCTCGTCACGGCCGGGGTCGGCCGTGCGCAGGTCGCGCCCGGTCACTGCGGAGACCCGTGACACCAGGTACCAAGTCTCGCCGCCAGTCTCGCTGTTGCGGTCGCCGATACTCTTGCCCTTCATCAACACCGCGTCCGGGGGGAGAACGCCACCATGTTCCTGTAGCGCCGCCTGTTCGCTTGGATAAGGTCCGCCCAGCGCCTGCCGGATTTCCAGCATGGCGGTAGACTGCATAATCTCTTTCACGCGAGCTGGGTCGTCCACTCCCGGTAATTGCACCAAAATCTGGTACTGCCCCAACCCGTGCTCTTGGATGACTGGTTCGGATACGCCGAGCTGGTCAATACGGTTGCGAATGGTTTCAATGGCCTGCGATACCGCGCGCTGCTTCAGTTCGGCCAGGGCCTGCGGCTTCATGCTCACGGTCCAGGTGTTTTCCACGCCTGAAGCCAGGTTGTACTCCGGTAAGCGCTCACTCACGATTGACCGCAGATCGGCGCTCACCTCCGGCGGCACGCCTTTGATTACGATCTTGTCAGGATTGTTCGCAGGATCCGGCTGGCTGATTTCCGTGTAATTGATTTTACGGGCTCGCAACTCTGCCTTGAGGCGTTCAATGGCGTTATCCGCCTCGACTTTGACCGCGTCGTTCACCTGCACCTGTAAGATGAGGTGAGTTCCGCCCTTCAAGTCGAGACCAAGATGAATTCGCTGCTGCAGGGATGCGAGCAGTCCCTGTCTCGACCAACTGCTCGGAATTCCAAAGATTCCGTATAGGAAAAACAGCAGTATTGTGATGACGAGTGCTAATTTCCAGGTAAGAGTCTTATTCATAGCTTAAAGTCTTTGTAGCTCTCGTTGTTGTGATTCTGTGCCCCCAAACGAAAACCCAACTCTTTGCGCTCCGAGATGCGACCCTATTTCGCTTCTTCGGTAGACAGTGACACCACCGAAGCCCGGCTTACCTCCAGTCGCAAATTATCCGGGGGAACCCGCAACTGCAAATAATCATCCTTCAGCGCAATGATGGTTCCGCGCAAACCACCGCTGGTGACCACCTTGTCGCCCGTCTTTAACTCACTCAACATCTGCTGCCATTTCTTCTGCTTCCTTTGCTGAGGCATGATCAGCAGAAAATAAAAAACCGCAAACATAAGGACGAATGGCGCCGCGCCCCACGCCAGCGGACCCGGCGACTGGAACAACGCCAACCCCGACAAATTGCCCGCGTTTACCAGTAGATGAATGCTCATGAAGACCTGCGGAATGAATCCGATCAGTTGTCAGCCTCAGGCCGCCATCTGTCAGCGGCTGATTGAGGTGGTCTTGCGCTTGCCGAAAAAAGCTGAGCGCACAGCTTAGGCATCCCGGCATCTTGGCGAGGGCGCTACCTTGGCGCGTCCGGCAAGCTTGCTTATTCACTGCGGGAATTCTCTATCTCTGTAAGGCCGGATCTTCCTTTAGCGTAAGGTCTGAATCGGGGCATCGAGCTACGGCTGCTCGGTCCGGTCAGCAGAAGCAGACCGCACCCTTGCCCCAAGTCGAATAGAATGCCGCACCGCCCGCATAGTGTCAAGGTAGAAGCTCAAATTGTGGACGGTATTTAATACTTGCGCCAATACTTCGTTCGATGCGTACAGGTGTCGCAAGTATGCCCGCGAGTACCGGCGGCATACCCGGCAGTTGCAATTGGAGTCCAGGGGCTGCTCATCGCTTGCATACCGCGCCTGTTTGATGGAAATCTTGCCTTGTGACGTAAACAGCAATCCATGGCGAGCTGCTCGCGTGGGCAGCACACAATCCATCATGTCAATACCAAGATTTGCATACTCGATAATCTCTTCCGGCGTTCCGACACCCATCAGGTAGCGTGGTTTGTCCTGGGGCAGATGCTCGATCGTAGACTCGACAATCTCTCGCGTCAGCGTCCGCGGTTCGCCGACGCTCAGGCCGCCAATAGCATATCCGGGAAAGCCAATCTCAATCGTTCGCTGCGCAGATTCTCTTCGCAACGCCAGATCCATCCCACCCTGCACAATGGCAAACAAGGACTGATGCTGCCCTTCTCCCACGGAATTGCCATTCTCGGAGTTCTCATTCTGAGCTGGATTCCCAGGTTCATGAGGAATTCGCGCGCTCCTCGCCCGGCCCTTCTCCTCCACGGGCTGAATGCTGACTGCTGAGTGCTGAATGCCCCAAGGCACTTCCTCCTTATGCTGCTCGAAATAACGCTTGCTCCGTTCCGCCCACCGTAAAGTCAGCTCCATCGATTGCCGCCCGCGAGATGCCCCGGCCGGATACTCGGTGCACTCGTCAAACGCCATGATGACGTCGGCCCCCAACCCGATCTGCGCTGCCATCGCACCCTCGGGGCTTAAGAAATGTGACGATCCATCCAGATGTGAGCGGAATGTCACCCCCTCCTCACTTACCTTTCGCAAGTCGTTCAAGCTGAAAACCTGGAATCCCCCCGAATCCGTCAGAATTGCGCGTGGCCAGGCCATGAAGCGGTGCAATCCGCCCAGCCTGCGTACTGTTTCGACCCCGGGCCGTAAGTAAAGGTGATAGGTATTCGCGAGCAGGATTTCAATGCCGAGTTCCTCAAGGATATCCTGGGGCACGCCTTTGACCGACGCCAGCGTGCCTACCGGCATGAAAACGGGGGTTTCGACTAGACCATGTGGCGTGATCAAGCGCCCCACTCGCGCCTTACCGGAGGTAGCTTCGACCTGAAATTCAGTGGTCACTGTTAGAGATTGTAGCCGCAGGCTGCGGTGAGGTCGAAGGCCGAGGCGATCCCTGGAAAACGTGACGAGAATTTTACTTGCTCATGACACGTCCTAAGTTTTCCTAAGTTACTGTCGAACCTGATTACTCAAAATCCGGGCTTGGAGCAGCGTGCAGACGGCTCCATGCGACACGGAGAACCGCAAAATGTTGAAAAATCAACTGTGGAAGTTAACGCGCTTACTCTTAGTCACGGTGACCGCATGCGGTTGTGCACTGGCCCAGTATGGCGGCGGGACCATGGGCGGCGGCACGAACGGCACCGGTGGGTACACGCCCAACTCACGCAGCTATGGACATGGCGCCGTAATCGGAGCCGCTGTCGGGGCTGGCGCGGGCGCCACCGTACTGTTTCTGGCGCTTCGCCACCATCACAAACAGGTCATCGGCTGCGTGGGACAGGATGGCAAGACTTTAACCACGGACAATGACAAGCACACCTACCAGCTCACCGGCTCTCCAATGACGGCTGGTGAACATCTCTCGCTCGTCGGGAAAAAACAGAAGAACGATACGGGCGTGGATGAGCTGCAGGTGATGTCAGTGAAGAAAGATCTCGGACAGTGCACGGAGCAGGCCGGATTGGTTGATCAGCATCCGTAAATTCGGCGACCGCCCAGACACTCAAATAAAGTGAACGACGCCAATCCTGCAAACGGGTGGGGTCCAGTGGTAAGTGTGCGTGGCTGGCCTGTAGCGACTCGTGGTGGGACGCCGAACGTTAGCGATCACTGAGGCTTGTCGCCAAATTCGCAGTGATTCTCAACTCAATGATCCCCGCTTCAGTATGCTGACCTGCGATGCGGAGTCGCCCTACCGTAACCGGCAGCCTGAAGCGGCGGGGACCCGCGCTTCCCGGATTAAAATAGAGCACTCCGTTTCGCACCTCCTGCTTTGGCACATGACTATGCCCTGAGACGACGAGTCGAAAGCCTGCCGCTTCAGGATTCAGGTCAATTTCTTGCAGATTGTGCAGCACGTAAATCGAGAGTCCGCCTACCTCGAGCAAATCGCTTGCTGGCAATTTTCTTGCCCAAGCTCCGCGGTCCACGTTCCCGCGAACCACAGTAAGAGGTGCGATTGCAGCGAGTTGCTCTAAAATTTCTTCCGAGCCGATGTCCCCCGCATGAATGATGTAATCCGACCCGCCGAGCGCCGCAATTGCCTCCGGGCGCAGCAATCCATGCGTATCCGAAATAACCCCAACGCTTACCACATGCTTGCTCATACGGGACTGAGCCCTGCCAGACGGGGCATCCAGCCCACCTGGTCTCGAGATACCTCATTCAGACCCAAGCAGTGCTGAGTGCTAAGTGCTGCCCATCATCCGATTCACATTCGCGTGTGATGGAGCTCCCGCCATGGCCTGGTAAGTCCCTGCCGTCTTCAACTCATTGGCCATGCGCTGAAGTAGCCCGAGCGTCGCCCGCATCGGCGCCGATCCCAGGCTCACGCGCGCTACTCCAAATTTTTCCAGCTCGGGTAAGGAAGGGCATCCGGGTCCCGCCAGAATGTTTATGGGACATCGCAAATCCTTCACCAGCCGCGCAATCGTGTCTGGTTCCCGCAGGCCGGGGGCGAATACGCAATCCGCTCCAGCATCGCGGAAGGACGTCAGCCGACGCAGCGCCTCGTCATAGCGATTCACCGGACCCGTTCCCGCGGGTAGCAGGTACACATCCGTGCGAGCATTCAGTACCACCGCCACATGCTTGGAAGCTGCCGCCTCCCGCGCGGCACGTACTTTCTCGAGTTGTAGGTTCAGATCTGCCAGCGGATGCTCGGGATCCTCCGTACCGTCTTCCAAGTTCATGCCGACGGCGCCGGCTTCGATCACGCCCAATGCTGTTTGTGCGGCGTCTTCGGCTCGATCGCCATAACCTGCCTCGACGTCGGCCGTCACTGGCACTTTGACTGATTTTGCGATTCGTGCCACGCACGTCAACATCTCTTCGCGGGAAATTCGCTGCCCGTCGGGATATCCCAGGGTGAAGGCGATACCGGCACTCGTGGTGGCCACCGCGCCGAACCCAGCCTCCTCAATAACTCTTGCGCTGGCCACGTCCCAAACATTCGGCAGCAGCAGAATCTTGGGTCCATGATGCATCGCACGAAACTGGTTGGCTTGTTTTTGGAGGTCAGTCATAATTGACGCGTCAAGATCAGCACTCAGCGTTCAGCACTCACCATTCGGCCCATGAAGACTCGCTGGACGGCAATAGGGACGTTCTTTCTGGCTCACAAACCATCTTTAACCGGAAACCAACATGGCCGATTGCTGAGTGCTAAGTCTTCCAGGCTAGCAGCGTGCTAAACCCGCACTCTCTTGTTCATCCTCTCCAAGAATTTTCCCACACTTACTACTGCACGTCCCACCGTTCCCCGGCCAATCTCCTGTATCTCATCACGTGCCGTCACTCGCACGGTATAAAACTTGCCGTCGAATGCGTCCAGCACTGCCTCCGCCTTGATCCGTGCCCCGATTCCGCTGGCCGACCGATGCTCGACGTTGATCGCGGTCCCAACCGTGATCTCATCGCCCTCACAGTAAGGTTGCAACGCATTGAATGCTGCCGTTTCCATCAAACGAATCATGTCAGGCGTGGAATATACCGGAGGCAACGAAGGATGATGCGCCGTCAGCGTATGCTCGAACTCAACTGTCTCTTCCGCTTCGCCGCGCGCGCCGATGGGGATTGTCTTCGCCATGCTTTCCGTCCTCTAAAAGAAAGAAGCCCATGATTCTACCGAATCACAGGCTCAGTTCTTCTGTGGTCGTACTCCTCTTAAGCAGCCGCTGCCCGCGCCATTCGCCGTGCCTCGATTCCGTCCAACGCGCCCCAGAGTACCCGAGCGGCGTTTTCGCCAGCTTCCAATGCGTTCTCCGCAGCTCGCGGATTGGCTTCCAGAAGTTTTCCGAGTTGCTGACGCCACACCCGGGAGTGATAGACATCGGCGGTGGTGTGTAGAGTGAAATACGCGCAAGTAGACTCGTCGGCTCCGTACCTGTCGCGCAGCCCGCGAGCCTTCTCGGCGGCCACCCGCGGCACTTGTGACTCATATGCATGAAACGAGACCAGTGCTTCCTCGGGCGTTCCGCCACCCGCCACTTGGCTGAAGAAAGCGATCAGATCTTTGATTTCTGCCAGCGACTCTCGATTGCGCACATCGCGGGTCGCTCCCATACCTTCAGCAAAGTCGAGCCATAATTCTGCGTGGGATCGGTCTGCCATGCCGCTGGCATCCGTGGATCCATTTTCTTCACACATATTGGCGAGGACAGCTCGCCGCAATTCGCCTTCTTCCAGCCGGATTGCCAATGCGGCAAGATAGACCGGAAACGCCGCCACATGATGATAATAGTCCAGGGCATACTCGCGTAGATCGTCTCGCGTCAGATCGCCCGCCACCCACGCTTTGTAAAAAGGATGGCAAAGCAGGTCATATTTCGCGATACGCCTCTCAAGTTGTTCGAAGAATTCCTGGTTCGTCATGAAGGTTCCTCTTTCAAGTGGAGGTCAACACTATAAGCGAGCGATTTGGTCGCTGACAAGTTGAGGAGCACCTGGCATCACATAACTTGTAGAATAAAGTGGGAAGTTTGAAGTCATCGCAGTACTACGTTGGCGTTCCGCTTATGGAGCAGTTCACCGAACAATTCGACGTCGTAGTGGTCGGCGCAGGACACGCCGGTTGCGAGGCCGCCATGGCCGCGGCGCGCATAGGGTTGAAGACCGCCCTTTATACCCTCAACGTTGATCTCATCGCGCAGATGTCTTGCAACCCCGCCGTTGGCGGTATCGCCAAAGGACATCTTGTCCGCGAAGTAGACGCGCTCGGCGGCATCATGGGCGAAGTCACGGATGCCGTCGGCATCCAGTTCCGCCTGCTGAACACTTCGCGCGGGCCCGCCGTTTGGTCGCCACGTGCCCAATGCGACAAGCAAGCCTACCGTTTGAAGATGCGCGAGGTGCTGGAATCGCAGGCAAATCTCAAGATCAAGCAGGCCGAAGTTGCGGACCTGATTGTCCAGGAAATATCGAGCGTTCAATCGGCGCGCCGACGCTGCTACGGCATCCGCCTGCGCGACGGCCGCACCGTCCGCGCCGATGCTGTCATCATCACTACCGGCACATTTCTCAACGGACTGATCCATTGCGGCGAACAGCAATATCCCGCTGGACGCTCGGGCGAAGCCGCTGCCGTCCTGCTCGGAGAATCTCTAAAGAAACTCGGCCTGCGCGGTTGCCGCCTGAAGACCGGCACGCCTCCCCGCCTCGATGGCCGCACCATCGATTGGTCCGCCTTCCAGGTTCAGCCGGGCGACCCGGATCCCACGCCTTTCAGTTTCCGGACCAAACGCGTCGCACATCACGATTCGCAGGTCCCCTGCTACATCGCGTTCACGACCGACGAAACTCACCGCATCATTCGCGAGAACGTCCATCGTTCCCCGATGTACAGCGGCCAGATTCACTCTATCGGCCCGCGCTACTGTCCCTCGATCGAAGACAAGATCGTTAAATTTCCCGACAAGCATACGCACCAGCTTTTTCTCGAGCCCGAAGGCATGAACACGCACGAGATTTACGTCAACGGCATGAGCACCTCGCTCCCGATTGACGTGCAACTCGCGATCATCAAATCCATTCCCGGCCTCGAGAACGCGGAGATGCTCCGTCCCGGTTACGCCATTGAATACGATTCGATCGATCCCACCGAACTGGAACGAACACTTGAGACAAAACAGATCGAAGGCCTCTTGCTCGCCGGCCAGATCAACGGCACCAGTGGATACGAGGAAGCCGCCTGCCAGGGAATTATCGCGGGCGTCAATGCTGGCCTGAAAGTAAAGAGTCAGCCACCACTCATCCTCAATCGCACCGAGGCGTATACGGCGATCCTGATCGATGACCTCATTTCCAAGGGCACCAACGAGCCTTACCGAATGTTCACCTCGCGCGCCGAGTTCCGCCTCCATCTTCGCATTGACAATGCCGACCGCCGCCTGACGCCGCATGGCCGCCGTGTCGGCCTGATCTCAGATGCTGCTTGGTCTGACTTCCTGGCGAAGCAGCAACGTCACGAATCAATGAAAGAACTGTTAGAACAAACCAAGCTGACGAGTGCGATGCTGGAAAAAATCGAGCAGGTGGTGAACGCTAATGCTTACGTGGCAACGGCGGCCCTCGGCTGTGAGCACGACTCCGATGGTAAGGGAGACCGCGGCTTTACCGGTGGGAAGAATGGCGACGCCGGCGGACCAGTCTCATCTTCCGAAGTCAATTTGTCCGCGGCGATCGGGCAGACTTGTGCCCAACTGCTCAAGCGGCCCGAGGTCGCGATTGAGCATCTCGCACCAGTCCTGCGAGAACTGATGCCGGACTTTTTTCATCGCGAAGCGGGCGACGGAGAACTAAGTACTAACCACCTGCCCTCAGAAGTCCGCAACGAACTCAAATCTGTGGAAACGGAAATCAAATACGCGGGATACCTGCAGCAGCAACAGCGCTCCATCGACCGCCTGAAAAAAGCCGAGCAGCGCTCCATCCCCGACTGGTTCGATTACGCCTCAGTCAGCGGCCTCTCCCGCGAAATGCAGGAGAAACTCGCCAGGGTGAAACCCCGCACCCTCGGCCATGCCAGCAGGATTCCGGGCGTAACTCCCGCAGCGGTTTCGTTGGTGAACGTCTACATCGAGATTCAGGGCCGCCGCCGCGAGCAAGCCGCCGCAATCTAGGTCTTCAGAAACCAAATTTGCCTTTGCTTTGTGGTTAGCGATCAATCCTGCGCGGTCTCTGTGGTTAAATCAGTATCTCAATGCTGAACGCCCGCGCCCATTTTCCTGGTCTCCTTGATAAAGTCTTCCTCGACGCTGCCTGTATCTCGCTGGCACCCCGTCCCGCGGTCGAAGCCATCGAAAAGTTTCTCGACCTCGCCATGGTGTGCCCGCTCGACTCCTCTACTCACCATCACATCTTCATGGACGAGATGCGTGCTGCCGCCCGCCCCGCCGCTGCCCGGCTCATCAATGCCGACGAAGATGAAATCGCGCTAGTCGAAAGCACGACTCATGGCCTCGCCCTCGCCGTTAATTCGATTCCCCTTGAGCCCGGCGACCGTGTGCTCCTGTCCGACCTCGAATTTCTGCAAGTCGCCGTCCCATGGGTTCAGAAGGCTAAAAAAGACGATATCGCAATCGATGTTTTGCCCAACCACAACGGCGAAGTGCGTGTCGAAGATTTCGCCGAGCGCCTCACTCCACGCACGCGCGTAATCACCGTCAGCACAGTTCAGTGGACAAACGGCTACCGCCTCGACCTCGCTGCACTAAGTCAACTCTGCCATGAACATGGCGTCTGGCTTGTCGCCGACGGCACTCAGCAACTCGGTGCCATTCCCCTAGACGTCCGCCAAACACCCGTCGACATCCTCGCGTGTGGCGGGCACAAGTGGCTCAACTCGCCTTTCGGCTGCGGCTTTCTTTATATAAATCACGACGTGCTTCCGGATCTATTGCCGCCACTGGCTGGATATCTTTCTATCGAGGATCCTCCAGGCGGGTGGGGCGAATATTTCCAATCCCCCGCTACCACTCCCGTGAAGGACTACCAGTTTGTGAATGCTGCTCGCCGTTATGAGACCGGCGGAACTTCGAACTATCCGGGCGCAGTCGGTCTTGCGGCGTCCCTGAAGATGATCCAGGAACTCGGTCTCGACCGCATCGCGGAACATATCTACGCCCTGACCGACCAACTCATCGCCGGCTTGGATCGCCTCGGGGTAAAGATCGTCACTCCACGTGCCCGTGAAAACCGTTCCGGCATCGTGACTTTCTCGGTTGGTTCCGCCGAGGAAAATGTCAACGCAATGCAGCGCCTGCTGGAAAAGAAAATCCTGACGTCCGTCCGCTACACCTCAAACGTCGGTGGCATTCGCGTCTCCTGCCACTTCTACAATTCGGCGGAAGATATCGACGCGCTTCTGGCTGAACTGAAGAAGATCCTTTCATCCCGATAGACACGATGTCATTGTCAAATTCGGTGAGGGTAAGCTCTCCTACGGGAATCTCAGGCTAACGTTGCCCGATTTGGCGATGCTGGCGATAAAGGGCGCACCGTGCTTTCTGCAAAGTTTCGCCATGTCGAGCAAGGCAGTGATCAACATGAGAGCCATTCCCGCACCACTGTAATTTCCTGAAGTGAAGTAGAACTCCCGTACTCGATAGCGAAGAATCGCAGCCTTCTCCAATTCGTTAAAACGCATTCTCTTGTCTTTTGTCACCAGCAGCCAGCCGCTCCGACCCACGAAAGGTAACCATACGGTGTCTTCCGTCCCCGGGGGAAAATGGCTCCCGTGACGTTTGTGCTTCACGCCATGATGGACGAGAGCGTCGAGAATCGGTCTGCAGTTGTGAAGATTTTCGTCGAGATAAAGAACGAAGTCTTCAGGCAGCGACGGCTGCCGTCCTCTGCTCCCAACGGATTGCTTCTTCGATCTGCCGTGGCGTGACGCCATATTCTGAGGCAAGCTCGTCTATGGATTCCCGGGCGTTGAACCTGGAAGCCACTACAGTGGTCGAGATGCCGGTACCTGCGATTACTGGCTTGCCAAAACCCACAGCCGGATTGATCAGGATTAGCTTGGGCTCATTCGGCGTTCGCTCCATGACAAATGGGTAGAGCTTTAGGAGGCCTTTTGGATCTCGCTCGATGCGTTGAAGGTAGAGTTCCATGACTCCCGGGATTAGGATCTGTTCGTCCTTCGAGAGATTGACAATCTTCCCCAAGTGGTCAATGAATAAATCGCGGCGATCGGTTTGGAAAGCCTGCTCGACCAATGGATGTTCGTGGTGAACGTACTTGGCTAGCGTGGTGAGCGCCTTGCGAACCTTGGGAATGCGAACGTCATAGATCGCTCGCATACTGCTCAGCATGTAGCATTCCAGCAAGTTAGTGAACGAAAGGCGAGGCGGTTCCGTGCTTGCCAGCTTGATCAGCGGAGGGACAGGGCCTCCCCCTTTGACCCAGTAGACAAGAGTGTTGAGCGGCACTCTCAAATACTGAGCGGTCTCTGCGACCCCGTAGATTGGAGTTTCCATCATTCCATCGTCGGCTGCCTTCATCGCCACCTCTGCTGAGCCTAAGAATAGAGCATAGGCGTAGGTGTGTCATCTAGTGCACCGGTCAGACGGTTACCAATTCAATTCAGGTTGGCCACTTTCTGGTTACTATGGGAGCGAAAGCGATTTGGATTGATTTAGATTTACCTTTAGTTAAACTTTTGAGTAATGGACAGCGATTACAAAAAATTGCTCGATAAGACGATGACAGAGCTGAGGAATCTGTTGCGCCTGCGACTAGAAATTAATAATCGAATTGCCAAGCTGACTGCCACTGCATTGGCGTTGTCTAGGCATCTCGGTCTAAACGATCCTCGAAGGAAAAAACTAATGCAGATCGTGGATGAGCTATATGTCTTTAAGCCGCGGCTCACCGATAGCGTCAAGGACGCCGTGTATTATGCAAGTCCCAAAAGGCTTCCGGCTGTGCAGGTGAAGGAGTTGATGGAAGTAAGAGGCTTCGACTTCGCGGATTTTGCTAATCCCTTGGCAAGCGTCCACTCGACACTTCGGCGCTTGGCGTCCCAGGGAGAAATTGGGACAGAAATCGAGAAGGGGTTCACCGTGTATTGGTGGAAAGGTCCCCACTACGGGGCACGGAACAGCCTGGCGAACCTGTTATCAGAACGCGAGGTGCAGAAGCAAATGGACGTGAAGATCAGGGCCAGGATCGATCAAGAGCTGGAACGAAGAGCCGGGATAAGAACTGTTCCGTGACTTTGCTATTTGCCGCAATTCCAGCCAGCCTAGACGGGTATCACAGCGGCTACTTCAATGACAGTGCGAGGGCACCACGCCACACCCAAAGAGCCAACTTCGCTCGACCGGGCAAGTAGAGAGTATCTGCCCCCCTACGCACTCTTACTGAATCAGTGTCCCGCCATTCACCGGCTCTTCTTCCGGCGGAATCACCACTGCCGCCGCTACGCGGTCGCCAGCTTCTATGTTCAGCAGGCGCACGCCTTGGGCTGAGCGGCCGGACTCGCGGATGAACTTCGACTCGATGCGGATAATTTTGCCGTACTGGCTGATCAGCATGACC
>WNFB01004154.1_pt1 | contig 12872 bp, 8 predicted proteins | sample 5400501 | NCBI WGS metagenome assembly WNFB01 (sample SAMN13153341, study PRJNA577476) | soil metagenome | isolation source: 200 cm saprolite under Douglas fir tree site 2 hole 1 | place: USA:California | collected 2015-04-18
TTGAGGCAGGTGATCATTCATGGCCGCTCCGAGATTGCTGAAACCAACCACGATAACCATTGCCCTTTGTGGCTTGCTACTTCATACGCCTAGCCCGCTGGCGCAGTCCCCCGCTGGGCCCGGCACCGGCGGTGCTTCGTCTGAGAAGGTCGACTTCCAAAAGGACATCCAGCCCATCTTTGAGAAAAACTGCTTTAGCTGCCATGGCACAACGACGCAGATGAACGGGCTGCGCCTGGACTCGAAGGAGGCGGCCTTTGCAGGCGGAAAATCGGGCAAGGTGATAATGCCTGGAGATGCCTCCAAGAGCACGCTCTACCAGCGTGTGGCGGGCATTGGGGAACTGGCTCGCATGCCCTTCGGCGGCAAGCCGCTGGAAGCCGCGCAAATTGTCTTGATTCGGACCTGGATCGATCAAGGCGCCGAATGGCCCGATGGCTACGCCGTCAAGCCCGCCGAAACGAAAAAGCATTGGGCCTTCATCCCTCCCCAGCGACCTCCCTTACCCCAAGTCATGCACAAGTCTTGGCCCAAGAATCCCGTCGATGTCTTCATCCTGGCGCGGCTGGAGAAGGAGGGCCTCCAGCCTTCTGCGCAAGCCGACCGCGTCACACTGCTTCGCCGCCTGAGCCTTGACCTGATTGGTCTTCCTCCCACGCCCACAGAAGTCGATGCTTTTGTTGCCGACACGAGTAAAGATGCTTACGAGAAGCAAGTCGATCGCCTCTTGCGATCGCCGCACTACGGGGAGCGCTGGGGCCGCATCTGGCTGGATGCCGCCCGCTACGCAGATTCGGACGGCTTTGAAAAAGACAAGGGCCGCAAAGTTTGGTTTTACCGCGATTGGGTAATCAACGCGCTCAACCAGGACTTGCCCTACAACCGATTCATCATTGAACAGATCGGGGGCGACTTGCTCCCCAACGCCACCCAGGGCCAGATCGTCGCCACCGGCTACTTGCGCAACTCCATGATCAACGAGGAAGGCGGCATCGACCCCGAGCAGTTCCGCATGGAGGCCATGTTTGACCGAATGGACGCCATCGGCAAAGGCATCCTGGGCATCACCATCCAGTGCGCCCAGTGCCACAACCACAAGTTCGACCCCCTCCTCCAGGAGGAGTACTACCGCACCTTCGCATTTCTGAACAGTTCCTACGAAGGCAGCATCGCTGTCTACACGCCACAGGAACAGATGAAGCGCGCGGAGATCTTCCGGAAAATCCGTGAGATCGAAGCCGGACTTCAGCACAGCCAGCCCGACTGGCAAGAACGCATGGCGCGCTGGGAAGAGCAAGCCGCCCAAAACCAGCCAGAATGGACCGTGGTCCGTCCCGTGGTCGAGGACATCTCCACCGGCGGACAGAAGTACCTGCCTCAGCCGGACGGCTCTTTGCTCGCACAAGGCTATGCCCCCACCAAGCACCGCGTGAAGATGACGGTCAAGACCGACGGTCAAGACATCACCGCTTTCCGGTTGGAGCTGCTGAACGATCCCAACCTCCCACTGAGCGGGCCAGGCAGATCGGTCAAGGGCACTGGCACGCTCACCGAGTTTGAAGCGGAAGCCGCACCCGTGGGAGCGCCCGACAAAGTCACGAAAGTCAAGTTCGCCAGAGCCACCGCGGACATTAACCTGCCCGAGACCCCGCTCGAGCCTATGTTCGATGATAAGAGCGGAAAACGCCGCGTCACCGGCCCCGTGGAATTTGCCATCGACGGCAAAGACGAAACGGCCTGGGGCATTGATGCCGGACCGGGTTTGCGCAATCAGCCGCGCAAGGCTGTCTTCACCACAGAAACCCCCCTCTCGAATCCGGGCGGGACTTTGCTAAACTTCTATCTCACTCAGAATCACGGCGGCTGGAACAGCGACGACAACCAAAACAACAATCTGGGCCGCATCCGGCTCTCCCTCACCACCACGCCCGGCGCCACGGCCGACACCCTGCCCAAGGGGGTGCGCGACATCCTCTCCATTCCGCGCGACCAGCGCAGTCCCGCGCAGGTCGCGACCGTGTTCAGCTACTGGCGCACCCTGGTTCCCGAATGGAAGGGCGCCAACGAAAAGATAGCGGAGTTGTGGCGCCAGCATCCGGAGGGCTCTTCGCAACTGGTCTTGCAGGCTCGCGATACGCCCCGCGAAACGCATATCCTGATGCGCGGCGATTTCCTGAAGCCAACCAAGTTGGTCACTCCGGGGGTCCCGGCCTTCCTCCACCCGTTGCCCCAGGACGATACTTGGAGGGACGGACAGCCCACGCGCTTGACGTTTGCCGAGTGGCTGGTGGACCGTAGATCCCCAACCACTGCCCGCTCCGTTGTCAACCGCGTCTGGCAGGCCTATTTCGGAACCGGGATTGTGGCCAGCGCCGAGAATTTCGGGACCCAGTGCGAACCTCCCTCCCATCCGGAACTGCTGGACTGGCTGGCGGTAGAATTCATGGATCATGGCTGGAGCCTGAAGAACATTCATCGGCTTATCGTCACTTCCGCCACCTATCGCCAAGGCTCACGCGTCGCGCCCGAGCTTTATGAGAAAGATCCCTACAATCGTCTGCTCGCCCGCGGGCCGCGTTATCGCGTGGATGCCGAGATCGTACGAGACATCGCGCTGGCAGCGAGCGGTCTGCTCAATCCCAAGGTGGGCGGGCCCAGCGTCAATCCGCCCGCCCCGGAATTCCTCTTCGTGCCGCCCGCCAGCTATGGTCCCAAACCCTGGAAGGAATCGGCTGGCGAAGACCGCTACCGCCGGGCGCTCTACACTTTCCGCTACCGTTCCGTGCCCTATCCCATGTTGCAGATTTTCGACGCGCCCAATGGCGATATGTCCTGCGTGCGGCGGGTGCGCTCGAACACGCCGCTGCAGGCGTTGACTACGCTCAACGAGCCGCTCTTCCTCGAAACGGCTCGCGCCTTGGCCGCGCACGCCCTGGTGGAGGGTGGCAAGACCGACCGTCAGCGCCTTTCTTATGCCTTCCGCCGCTGCTTGGCTCGAGAGCCCACCCGAGTGGAAGTCGTAGAATTGCTGGGGTTCTTGAACAAAGAAACCCAGCGCTTTGGAGATGGCAAACTGAACGCGTGGGATTTGCTGGGAGGCAATCCGGCACTGGCCCCACTGCTGCCCGCCGGCACCACGCCCGCGCGAGTGGCTGGCTGGACGGCCCTCTCGCGCGTGCTGTTGAATCTGGATGAGACGATGAGCAAGGAGTGATGGAGTGTAAGGCCCCTCCCTGTTATTTTGAGCAGAGCGAAGGATCTCAAGAGAACGAGAATCAGAGATTCTTCGTTGTCTGTCGGCTGACGGACTTTTCAGAATGACGGGCGCATCGAAAGACCAGCGGGGTTTCGAAGGAGCGACGCCATGAGTTGCCACGATTACTTGTACAAAAACCTTTCCCCGGAAGAAGTGAGCCGCCGCTGGTTTCTCCAGCGGTGCGGGGTAGGCCTGGGCTCCATCGCCCTGAGCCAGCTCTTTGCCGAGGCGGGGCTGGCGGCGCCTCTGGAAATGCGGGCGGCCGACCCCCTCGCGCCCAAAGCGCCGCACTTCGCTCCCAAGGCCAAGCGCGTCATCTTCCTCTTCATGGCGGGGGCACCCAGCCACCTGGAGCTTTTCGACTACAAACCGCAACTGGCGAAGTTCGACGGAACACTTCCTCCGGCCGACCTGCTGAAAGGCTATCGCGCCGCTTTCATTAACCCCAGTTCCAAGCTTCTCGGCCCCAAATTCAAGTTCGTCAAGTGCGGACAATCAGGGACTGAACTCTGCGAGCTGTTGCCGCAAGTGGGGAAGGTTGTCGATGACATCGCCATCGTCAAATCTATGGTCACCGACGCCTTCAATCACGCTCCCGGTCAACTCTTGATGAACACAGGAACTGTGCAATTCGGCCGGCCCAGCATGGGCGCCTGGGTGCTTTACGGTTTGGGCTCAGAGACAAAAGACCTGCCGTCGTTCGTGGTTTTCAGTTCCGGCAAGAAAGGGCCGAGCGGGGGCAACTCCTGCTGGGGCAGCGGCTTTCTCCCCACCGTCTATCAGGGTGTGCAGTTCCGCTCCAGCGGCGATCCGGTCCTGTACCTTTCCAACCCGCGCGGCGTCGACGAGGACCTGCAACGCGACACGATGGATTCAATCAACAAACTGAACCGCATGCGCCTGAATGTGACCGGCGACCCCGAAATCGCCACGCGAATCAACTCCTTCGAAATGGCGTTCCGCATGCAATCGAGCGCCCCGGAACTGATGGACCTCTCACGGGAGCCGAAGAGCATCCTGGAGATGTACGGCGCCGAGCCCGGCAAACCCTCCTTCGCCAACAACTGCCTGCTCGCTCGCCGGCTGGTGGAACGCGGCGTCCGTTTCGTGCAGCTTTACCACGAGGCCTGGGACCAGCACGACCGTCTCGTCGAGGATTTGCGGGAAAATTGCAAAGACACCGATCAGGCCTCCGCCGCGCTCATCCAGGACTTGAAGCAGCGCGGTATGTTGAATGACACGCTCGTAATCTGGGGCGGAGAATTCGGGCGCACGCCCATGGTGCAGGGCGCCGTGGGTACGACGAACGGGCGGGACCACCACCCCAATGCCTTCACCATGTGGCTGGCGGGCGGCGGCATCAAGCCCGGCATCACTCTCGGAGAAAGCGACGAGCTGGGCTTCAACGTCACCAAGAACAAAGTCCACGTGCACGACTTGCACGCGACGCTGCTCCACTTACTGGGCTTCGAACATACCAAGCTCACCTACAAATTCCAGGGACGCAATTTCCGCCTCACCGACGTCACCGGCAACGTGGTCCAGGAACTGCTGGCCTGACTGGCGCAACGAAGACATCCTAAAACGATGCCTGCACCTGCCGCGCTGACAAGCAACGGGTGTGTTCCGCAAGAAATCTCGTCGTTACGAATTGTCGGCCGCTTTTCATGCCGCCTGCCCCTGCTAAAAACTCGTCCGCGTTGAATCTGTGGGGGTTAATTAGCGGCCTTACGCAGACAAGTAAGAAGTCGCAGGTACGTTCCACCTAGCAAGCATTAATGGGTAATTCTTGGACTGCGCGTAATTCTTGCCCGCAACAAGCATGCAAGCAGCGCGGACAATATGCTGCAAAGGCGAAGACCGCATGCTTTTCAAGCATGAGGTCGGATTGGTCCGGGCTGTAAAAAACTCGTGTGCGCTTCAGGCAGCCAGCGACTATTGAGCTGATTGTGAAAACCTTTCGAGGGCTTACCTAGACGATCGTTCGGCCTCACCGGGAGATCACAAAGCGGCAATTCGCCGCGTACACAGTCCATCCCGCTTGATCTAAATCACTTGCGTCAGCTTTAGAAAAACTTCCCCCGGCTCCACAGCGAACTGCTGCACCAAGCTGCGAGGGTGTGACTGTGCGTGGCGAGCAGGTCGCCGATGGATGTCACCCACGGAATTTTGGAACGGCGCTGGAAGTGTGGACGACTTTTGGAACACTTTGCAGTGTGTCTATCCTACTGGCTCGCCTCCAGGTAACTGTAAGCTATTGGCTGGCCGCGGGTTAGTGGTGGACCTGGAGGGGTTCGAACCCTCGACCTCATGACTGCCAGTCATGCGCGCTCCCAACTGCGCCACAGGCCCATCGTATTCGCCAGAAACAACCTATGAATCTTGTAGCATGACGGCAGAATGAGTGTCAACAAACGAGGTAAAAGGAGGAGCCTCCGCGCGCGGGTTAGACCGGCTCGAGCGAGCTTCTGGGACCGAGTCGCTCCGCGTTCTACATTTTCATTATGGGAACAATCCGCCGCCCTGCGGTGTCAATTTCAGAGAGAGAGTGTAAGTTCGGGGGCGGGCTTGCGGGAGGACTTGGAAACTGCTATTTTCAGTCCAGTATGGCGTCTGTCCGATCTGTAGGACTGGCACTCGAGAGAGTCTTTCCGCCCATCAGTGACGAAGCGGCGCTGGTCGCGGAGTTGCGCGCGGGTTCCGAGCAGGCTTTTGCCTACCTCCTGCGGATCTACCAGAACCCCGTCTTCAACCTTGTTTCGCATATTGTCGAGCCCGGCACGGAGCCGGCAGATGTTTTGCAGGACGTATTCGTCAAAGTATTCAAGGGGATTCGTCATTTTCACGGGGTGAGCAGCCTTCGCACCTGGATTTACCGGATTGCCGTCCACGAGGCATCGAACCACCGGCGGAGCTGGCTGCGGCGTCACCGGCGGGAACCGTTTTCGCTCGATGACAACGGGCCCGGACGGGACACGACAATCGCAGAGACTCCGGCAGGGGGCGAGTCGCCTTATGAGGCTTTGGAACAAGCTGAACGCCACGAGTTGCTGAAGCGTGCTCTGGCCAGTTTGGCCCAACCTTACCGGACGGTCGTCGTCCTTCGGGACATTGAGGACCTGTCCTACGAGGAAATTACGCGGGTGCTGGGCGTCGCCGAAGGGACCGTGAAATCTCGGTTGGTTCGAGGCCGGGAATTGCTGCGGAGAAAATTCGCGGCTTACTTGGCCAGGTGATGACGACCGACGGGAAAACCAGAACGATGTTTGAATCGTGCATGGAAATTCGTCGTTACTTTTCAGACCACCTCGAAGGAGCGTGCGAGTCTGACGCGGTGCGCTCCATGCGCTTTCATCTCAACTATTGCGTAGCCTGCAGGCAGGAACTGGACCGCTGGGAAACGCTCCAGGCTGACCTGCGGTATCTCCCCCGTCACCGCGTGCCTCCGGAGCTCGCTTTGAGGCTGCGCGTGCTGCTTTCGCAGCGGCTCCATCGCAATCCACTAGGGCGCTTGCTCGTCCACCTGGAAAATGGTCTGCGTCCGCTGCTCTTGCCGGCGTCGGCCGGCGTGTTGACGGCCATCATCTGTTTCGGGCTGATCTTGGGCACGGGAGTCCCGCCCGTAAGTAACATCCCTGACGTACCCTTGCGCGTCGTGACGCCGCCCCGCGTGAAGGAGCTCGCTCCGATTAATTTTTCGGCAGGCGACCAGCCGGTCGTGCTCGTGACGTTCATCAGCGCCGCCGGCCGGGTGAAGGACTATAAAGTCCTGTCCGGGGCGCCCTCGCGCGAATTGACGCACCAACTCGACCGGATCTTGTTCTTCAGCCTCTTTCAACCTGCCACCACCCTCGGAAAGCCTACAGACGGGGAAGTGGTCTTGTCCCTGCGGCGAATCACGGTCCGGGGATAGCAACTGAAAACCCGGGCTGGGGAATCGCCGGGCTTCCTTGCTCGCCGACGACTCTCCTCGATTCCTGCCAGGTTCGCTTCCGCAAGAAAGCGGCTAATATAGAAGCGCCCAATCGGGAGAGGAGTCGAATTTGAATTTGCCATTTCGACTTTCAAACGGACGCGGATGGTTGAGCGGCGCCCTTCTTTCCTCGTGCCTGGCCCTGTCTCCTGCCTCCAAGGCCCAGCAGGCAGGAAACGTCAACTTGGAACCGAGCCAGCAGCTCTTCTGCGTGATGGCGGCCTTGAACGCAGGGGGCTACGACACCGGCGCGGGACTCGACACGGGAGACGACACTCGTGAACAGGTGCGCAGGCTGCTGGCCAAGAAAAAGATTCCGATCGTTCCCGAAATTGCAAAGTTTTATAGCGACCACCGGATCGCGGGCGATCCGGGTGCCGACCTCGGCCAATACGTCTCGCTGGCGCTGCTTTTGGGTCCGCCTCCCGACTTCCATTTTCTTGTGCCTCAGACCGATCTTCCCCCTGACGCCAAGGGAGTGATGGGCCTGGTCCCGCTCCTCCGCCGTTTTTATTTGGAAGCGAACCTGAGTGACCTGTGGGAACGGGTCGAGCCTCGCTATCAAGCCGCCGTTGCCCGGTACAGCGATCCGATCCGGAGGATGGTCGCCCTGGCCGATGCTTATTTCCGTTTTGCGAGCGGCTCGTATCTGGGGCTTACTTACACGATCGAGGTGGACCTTCTTGGCGCGCCGGAGCAAGTCCAGGCGCGGATTTATGGACTGAATTATCACGTCGTGGTGACGCCCTCGAAGTCGCTCAAAATCGGTGAAATCCGTCACCAGTACCTGCATTTCCTTCTCGACCCGCTGGCTGCGAAATACGCGCAGGAAATCCAGCAGAAGTCCGTGCTCAAAGGTCTGGCGCGGACGGCGCCCAGCCTCGCGGCGGACTTCAAGGAGGACTTCGCTCTCCTGCTCACCGAATGTCTGATCCGCGCTTCGGAGCTCCGCATGGACAAGCGCCCGAAATCGGAAGCCGAGAAGACCGCGAGCGACCTCACGGCCTCGGGCCTGATCCTGGTCCCGTATTTCTACTCTGCGCTTGAGGACTACGAGCTCCAAGAAGCCTCGATGCGGGTGGTCTATAAGCAGATGGTGCTGGCAATCGATCCGCGGTCCGAGCTGAAGCGGCTGGCCTCGGTCAAGTTTGCTCCTCCCGCGGCGCAGGCCGAGCCCACCACGGCCGTTTCCGAGGAGTCACGCCTGCTCGACCAGGGAGACAATTCCATCTACCGCGGCCAGTACCGCGAGGCCAGAGCGGCGTTCCAGACCGTGCTTGAGAAGTTCGACCCCAGGAACGAGCGCGCCCTGTTCGGACTCGCCGTCGCCGCCAGCAACACGCGCAAGCCGGACCTGGCCGAGGAATACTTTCAAAAAACCCTTGAAGCCGCCCACGACCTGCGACGGGTGACGTGGTCGCACATTTATCTGGGCCGCCTCTACGATTTGAAGGGAAATCGCGAAGACGCCCTGCGGCAATACCGCGCCGCATCGCTGACGGCAGGCCCTTATCCGGAAGCGCTCCTGGCTGTGCGGGGCGGCCTCCGACGTCCGTTCGGCTCGAAGGACTGAGTTGTGGGAGCCGTCGGGGGCCTCGCCCTCCGCCTTTCGAGCCCGCAACGGTTGACACTGAGAAATCTTTCCGGTAGGCTCAAAAAATCGAAGGAGAAAAACTTTTCCGGTAGGTGACGACAACGATGAACAGACTTCTTAGCGTCTTTGCCGCTCTCGTGCTTGCCGTTGCCGGCTGCTCGTTCGCGCTTGCGCAGTCGCAAAATTCTTCTCAAAAGGACGGAGCGGCCCAACAGGGAAAGCAGGGGCAGGGAGGCCAGCAAGGCGGGCAGGGAGCAATAAGCCAGGCCGAGACCCAGGCCTTTCAAGAGATTCAAAGCGAGCTCGACCAGGACAAGCAAATCCAGCTTGTGAACGATTTCGAAAAGAAGTACCCGGACAGTAAGGGACTCCCCTTCGCTTATCTCGTGGCCGCGGAGGCTTATCGCCAGAAGGGAGACGTCGAACGTGTCGTCGAATACGGAGAGAAAAGCATAAAGCTCAAAGATGATAATCCCGTGGCCCTGCTCCTCGTTGCGTCCGTGCTTCCCGAGCCACAGTCTCTTAGAGGCAACGGCCTCGACAAAGAAAAGAAGCTCTCGGAAGCCGAGGAATACGCCAACCGCGCGTTCAAGCTCATCGACCAGATCCCCAAGCTGGCGAACCTGACCGACGAGCAGTTTCAGAAAAGCAAGTCCCAACTGGCGAGCTGGGCGCATTCCTCCCTGGGGATGGTGCACCTGCAGCGCTCCACCATGGGTTTGACAGGGACCGATCCCGAAGAACTCGTCAAGGCCGAGAAGGAGTACCAGGCGGCCGTCTCAATGACGGACACACCCAACCCCGGCGATTACTTCCGGATGGCGGAGGCCTTCCGGTCGGACGGCAAGACGGATGAGGCGATTGAAGCTTTCTCGAAAGCTTCGCAGCTCGATCAGGGCGGCGGAATCAAAGCGCTCGCCGACAAAGCGATCGAGGAACTGAAAAAGAAGAAAACCCCAGAGAAGCCGCCGGCGAAGCCCTAACCGCGCAAGACTGCCTGGACCCTCTTGATCCGGGGGCTCGGGGGGAACCGGGTCCTGGCGAGCGGGAGCGGCGCTGGTGCTCCCCGGGACCTCGAGGTCGCGCGGCCTGTGACGCGCCCGCATGGCAGGAGACTCACTGGAAAGGCTTCAAAGCTCGATCGGCTACCGTTTCCGGAACCGGCGAATCCTTTTGGAAGCTCTCACGCATTCTTCCCACGCCCAGGAATCTGCGTCCCCCACGCGCGATAACGAGCAGCTCGAGTTCCTGGGGGACGCGATTATTAATTTTCTTGTAAGCGTTCGCTTGGCGGACACCTTTCCGGAGTACGAAGAAGGCAAGCTCTCCCGCGGACGCGCGCGCCTCGTGGGCGCCTCCCATCTGGCGGCCGTGGCGGGCCGGATGAAGCTGGGTGAATTTTTGCGGCTGGGGCGCGGAGAAGAAAAGACCGGCGGAAGGTCCAAGGCCGCGCTCCTGTGCAACGCTCTTGAGGCTTTGGTGGCCGCGCTTTATCGAGATGGAGGGCTCGAGGCGGCGCGGGAATTCGTCGAGCGGTTCGTCATGCCCGAAGACCTGGCCGCCTCCGCGGACGAACTGTTTTCGATTGATTACAAGTCGGCGCTGCAGGAACACCTGCAGGCGGAGAGGCTGCCTCCCGGCGAGTACCGGGTGGTGGAAGAAACCGGCCCGGAACACCAGAAGACCTTTACTGTGGAATTCGTGGCAGGCGAACATTGGGTCGCGCGCGGCCAGGGTGGAAGCAAGAAGGCGGCTGAGCAGGAAGCCGCGAAAATTGCCCTCGAGCGGCTTGGAAAGAGACCGGAAAACCGTGGGTGAAACTTACAAGAAGTCGTCCGCCCGCGATACTTTCGAATCGCTGGTGGTCACTGTGGTGCTGGCGATTTTTGGCACCACGTTTGTCATCCAGGCGTTCAAGATTCCGACGGGGTCCATGGAGAACACTCTCCTGATCGGCGACCACCTGCTGGTCAACAAATTCTGTTTCGCCTTCGAGAAAGGGCTGATCGCGCGCCTCCTCCCTTATCGCGAAATCCGTCGCGGCGACGTCGTCGTGTTCAAGTTTCCGGGCGCCGGAGACGAGGCCAAGGAGCCCGGAGAGCATTTTGTCAAACGCGTCATCGGCGTGCCGGGCGACCGCATCCGGATCGTCAACCGGCGCGTCTTCGTGAATGGAAACCCGCTGAAAGAACCCTACACTCTGCATGACGACCCGGAAGGGCATAACATGGGCGACGACTTCCCGTTTCCCGCGGGCGAGTATTCCCGCAATGTGACTTTGCGGTGGAGTGAGGAGCTGCCCCGCTACGTCAAAGACGGCGAGATAGTTGTTCCGCCGGGCCATTACTTCATGATGGGCGATAACCGCGAACACAGTTGGGACAGCCGCTTTTGGGGCTTTGTGCCTCGGGAACTGGTTTCCGGCCGGCCGCTGCTGATTTACTGGTCATTTGAGACACCGCGCGAGGAGTACCTGCGCATCTCGCTGAGGGACCGCGTGGCGCAGACCCTGGACCTGGTCGTCCATTTCCTGAGCAGGACTCGGTGGCGGCGGACTTTCTCTCTGGTGCGCTGATGCGACTTCCTTCCCGCCAGGTCATCCGACGGTTACTGGTCGCCCCGGTGCTCGTTCTGGCGGCAGGATGGATTCTTCCGTATTTTTTCAGCGCGGAACGCTATCGCCGCCGCCTGGAAGCGGGACTTGAACGAGCGCTCCATCGTCCGGTCACCTTCGGCGCCATTTCACTTCGCCTCCTGCCTCATCCGGGTTTTGCGATTGAAAACGCGGTGGTCCGCGAGGACCCGGCATTCGGGTCTGAGCCCTTCGCCCACGTCGAGCGAATCGATTGTGATCTCAAGTGGCGGAGCCTCTGGCATTCCCAGCTCGATTTTGCGCGCCTGACTCTCAAGCACCCCAGTCTCAATATTGTGCGGAGCGACCGGGGAGAATGGAATTATGAGAATCTGCTCCTCGCGAGCGGGATCACTTCGCCGCCGGCGCCGCCCGCCGGAGCGAAGCCTTCTCCGGGACGCGAACTGTTCCTCGAGGCCGACGAGGCGCGAATCAATTTTAAGATGGGTCCGAACAAAAAGCCTTTCGCGATTACCGATCTGAATGCCCGCCTGGTCATTGAGCCTGCGCGCCGCCTCGTCAGGTTTCGCCTCGAGGGAAAACCGATTCGAATGGACCTGCCGCTTCCTTCACCGGGCGCGCTCGAGCTCGAAGGCGAGTGGACGCCGGGGAGCCGCCTCGAAGGACCTCTGAACGCGACGCTCTCCACTCGCGGGGCTCTGCTCTATGATTGGGTGCCCATCGTCACCGGATACAATCCTGAAATTTACGGCGTGCTCGACGCCGAAATTGGTCTTTCGGGTTCGGCTCGTGTCCTCCGTGTGGCCGGGCATTCCGAGATCCGGCAGCTCCATCGCTGGGGACAGCTCCCCCCATCGGACCCCATGCCCGTCACGCTTTATTTCCGCGGTGAGCTCGATCGCCAGCGCGGGCGGGCTCTACTCGAAAGCATGGATTTATCTTTCGCCGACTCGCGCTTGCAGTTAACGGGCTCTTTGGACGGTCTGCCCGGCTCGCCTTCACTCGACCTTGTGTTCGCGCTGGGCCGCTCACGTCTTGAGGACGTCCTCGCCTTAAGCCGTCGCTTCTGGCCGAATTCGGGTAGCTTCAATCTCTCAGGGCGCGTGGATGGCCTGGTGACCATTCAGGGTCCCTGGACAAGCCGGCGCACCAGCGGGTTTTTGACGGCACGAGACGTTCGCTTGGGCCTGACCTCAGGAACATTTCCTGTATCAGACTGCGCGGTGCGAATCGATAACCGGGGGGCCCGCCTTGCACCCGTTAAACTGACTCTGGCTCCGCGCGTCGAGGTCGTCGCGGGTGCGACCATCGAGCGTTTAGGCCCGGGCCGCTCGAGGGGCCGCGCGTCCGGCCGGGGTCGGTACGAGGTGACGCTTTCAGCCAAGGCAATCCCTTTGAGGGACCTGTTTCGATTTGGCCGCGCGGTTGGAATTCGCGTGGTCCAGAATATCGATGC
>WNFB01004156.1_pt1 | contig 12869 bp, 11 predicted proteins | sample 5400501 | NCBI WGS metagenome assembly WNFB01 (sample SAMN13153341, study PRJNA577476) | soil metagenome | isolation source: 200 cm saprolite under Douglas fir tree site 2 hole 1 | place: USA:California | collected 2015-04-18
CCGCCAGACGGTCGCCCGCCTGGGCCGCCCGCACCGCCTGGCGGCTCGAGAGGTCGCGCACCAGCCGGGTGAGCTCGGCCGTGGGCTCGCGCACCGCGACCGCCTCCTCCTGGGCCTCGCGCTCACGCCCCAGGTCCTTGAGCGCGTGCGCGAGGGCGTAGTTGACCTGGATCGACGCCTGCAGCTGCTTGATACGGATCACCGTGAGACGGTCCTCGTTGGACAGGCCGCCCAGGTTCTCGAGCCGACGCTCGTAGTCGAACGCGTCGTCGGCGGCGGCCTGGAAGCGATCACGCGCAGTCGCGCTGGGCGTGGCAAGATACAGCTCGGCCGCGCGGATCTCGTCGAATACCGCGCTCACGAGGCCGCTCCCCCCCTCGCTCGCGGCGCGCAATGCCGCCAGCTCCGCGGCGACGGACCGGCGCAGCATCCGCAGTGTCGCGGCACCGTACGCGGCCGTGAGGACGAGGCCCGCCGCCAGACCGAACAGCCCCAGCAGGATCCGGAAGCGGATCGTGTCGAGCGGCGCCGCTCTCACCGCCCGTGCTCCGTGATGAGCCGCCCGTCCTGCACGACGCCGATCGTCACGGACTTGCCGGCGACGTCCCCGCGCTCGTCGAACGCGATCGCCCCCGTCACGCCATCGAAGGCGGGCCTGCCCCGGCCCACCTTCACCAGGTAGTTACGGATCGCCTGTCGGTCGGGCCCCGCCGCCTGGATCGCCAGCGCCAGCAGCCGCACGATGTCGTACGCTCCGGCGCCCCGGTGGTCGGGCCGCTGGCCCTGGTAGGCGCGCGCGTAGGTGGCCACGAAGTCACGGTTGCGCTCGTCCGGCCGGTCAGGGAGGTACGCCGACGAGACGTGCACGCCCGCGGCGAGCGCCCCGTCGGCCTCGATTCCGGTGAGCGCGTCGCCGCCGATCACCGGCCAGCGCAGGCCCAGAGTCTGCATCTCACGGAGGGCGAGCTCCGCCCCGGGCCGCTCCGTCGCCAGCACCAGCACGTCCGTGCCGCCGCGCCGCATGCGCGACAGGTAGGGCTCGAGCGACTGGGTGGCGGGCACGTAGGGATCGGCTTCCACGACGACGCCGCCGAGCCGCGTGAACTCGCCCGCGAACGTCTTCCGGATCCCGCGGCCGTAATCGTTGTTGATGTACACGATGCCCGCCCGCTTCGCTCCCAACGACTGCCGGGCGAAGCGGGCGAGCTCCGGGCCGTGGGACAAGTCGCTCGGACACACCCGGAAGAAATACGGGTTGATGCCGCTGAGATCGGGACTCGACGCGGACGGAGAGATCACGGGAACGGGGCTCGCGCCGCCGCCGTACACGCGCGCTGCGGCGATGGTCGTGCCTGACGTCAGGTGCCCCACGACCGCCAGCACGTCCGGGTCCCGGTACAGCTCCTCGGCCACGCGTACGGCGGTGTCCTCGCGGCCGGAATCGTCGGCGACCCGCAGCCTGAGGGGCCGGCCCTTCACGCCCCCCTTGGCGTTGATCTCGGCAGCCGCCAGCTCGGCGGCTTGCCGCATCGCCACACCTCGAGGCTGGGAAAACGGGCCGGCGACCCCGATGACGATCGGACCGGCTTCGTGGGAGCAGGCCGCCAGCCACAGCGCGGCGCCGAGCAGGACTGGCCTTCTTCCCAGGAGCCCTCCAGGTGCCGCAGGAGAAACGGAATGACTGGTGTCGGCCGGGCGCGCGGCAAGGTTAAGCTGGACACGGGGGATGCGCAACGTTATCCCCAGCGTTCCACAAGTTGTCCACCCGGCTTCCACCTAGTTTTCCAGACCGGCGTGGATGATCTTTTTAGGTCCGATGGACGCGATTCGCAGTCTCTGCGGCTTCACCGACGCCCTCGAGCGGCTGCTCGCGAGCGCCGACGCGCTCGCCTTCGAGCGCGCCTGGCGCGAGGGCGACCTCGACCAGGTCGGCTGGGAGGCCCTGGCGCTGGGGCGGCGGGCGACGGTGGCGGTGGGAGCGGGGGCGGCGCTCGAGCGCGCGCTGGCGCAGGTGGACCGTCGCCTGCTCGCCGTGCTGGAGCGGTGTCGCGCCTTCCTCGACCCGCATCTCGTCACGTTCCGCGTCCCCGAGCTCGAGCGCTGGCAGCACGCGGCGGCGGCGGCGCTGGTGGGGGCGCGCTGGGGCGTCGCCGGGCTCCGGACCATCGTGGCCGACACGCGGGCACCCCTGGCACGTCGTTACTTCGCGTTCCTCGCTCTCGCCGAACGCCATCCGGAAGGGGCGTGGCCGCTGTTCGAGCGCTACCTCACGACGCCGGGCGCGCATCATGCGTTCGTCGCGGCGGCGGTGGAGGCGGCGCGCTACTACCCGCGCCAGGCGGGCCTGCTGGTCGAGCTGTTCCAGCGGATTCGGGGGGACGAAATGCTGCGGCGCTTCCTCGGGCCGAAGATCCTCGAGTCCCTCTACGTGCTGTGCGACCCGCGCAGCCTGCCGCTGTTCGAGCAGCTGCTCGTCACGGGGCACACGGACCCCGATCTCGAGCGCTGTGAGGTGACCCGCGCCCTGGTGGCGGTGCGCAAGCTGACCGGGCGCCTCGCGCCGAGCTCCAAGTTCGCCGACGCCGACGAGGAGGCCGTTCAGCGGACGCTGGACGACGCCGAACGGCGTTTCGAGCAGGGGCGCGACCGGATCGTTCCGGTCAACGTCATCTGACCGCCGCACCCCCCAGCACGAACTGCCACAGCTTTCGGCGGTAGGCTTCCCCACCGAGGTCGTACGTGTCGTTGTGCCCGGCGCCCTGGATCAAGACCAGTTCGGCCGGGCCCCCGCCCGCGGCCGCGGCGACCCGGCGCCCCATGGCGAGGGGCGCGAGCCGGTCGGCCGTGCCGTGGAACACCAGCACGGGGCAGCGGACCAGACGCAGGTTGGCGAGGTTGTCGAGCCGCAGCCGCACGATGAACCGCGGGAACAGCGCGTAGTGCTCGCGCGCGATGTCCAGGGCGTTCGTGAAGGGGGACTCTAGGACGAGCCCGGCCAGTTCGTGCCCCGCGGCGACGTGGGACGCGACGGCGGACCCGAGGGAGCGCCCGTAGGCATAGATCCGCGTGCGGTCCACCTCCGGGCGGCGTGCGACGGCGGCGTAGGCCGAGTCGGCCGCCTCGTACATGCTCGCCTCGGTCGCCCGCCCGCCGCTGCCTCCGTAGCCCGGATAGTCGACCACGAGCAGCGCCGCGCCCGGCGGCTGAAAGTCGCGCACGATGGCTCCGATGGAAGCGATGTTCTCTCCGTTGCCGTAGAACCAGAGCAGGGCGGGCCAGGGCGGGCGGTCGGTGGTAGGCGACCGCGGCGCGAGATACCACCCGGCAAGCTTCGTCCCGTCTCGCATGACGAGCTCGATACGCTCGCCGTTCGCCGCACCGACCTGTCGCGGGTCGGGGACGGGCCCTCGCGGCGCAGGGAACGCAATGCGCTCCTGGAACACCCAGGCGAGGAGCACCAGCACCGCGTAGGCGAGGAGCAGGCCGAGCAAGATGCGGACGAGAAGCATCGCAACAACTTAACCATTGCACGGCGGCCTCCGAACACAAATCTTTGGTGCCGTGACGACCCAGCTCACCTGCCCCTCGTGCCGCGGCGAGATCCCCACGGGGGCGGTGTTTTGTCCCGCCTGCGGCACTCCGTCGCCCACCGTGATCTCGAGCGAGCGCGCGTCGGCCTCGTCTCCCGCTCCGCCCCCGCGCGCGGGCGAGCGTACGGTGGAGGCCGTACCCGACCGCCTGGCGCGCGCGCTCGGCCCGAAATATCAAGTCAAGGGGCTCGTGGGCCGCGGCGGGTTCGCGGAGGTCTACGAGTTGTGGGACACGGACCTCGACCGCCGCCTCGCCTGTAAGGTCCTGCACCCCGAGGTCGCCTGGACGCCTGGAATGCTGGCGCGGTTCCGTCAGGAGGCCAAGGCCCTCGCGCGGCTCCAACACCCCGCCATCCTGCCGATCCACTTCACCGGGGACGGCGAGGGCCTGGTGTACTACGTGATGCCGTTCGTCGAAGGGGAGTCCCTGGCCGACGCGCTGCGGCGCCGGGGTCCATTCACTCCCGACGATGCCGTCAGGGTGGCGGAGCCGGTGCTGCAGGCGCTCGCTCATGCCCACGCCCAGGGCCTGGTCCATCGCGACATCAAGCCGGACAACGTGATGCTCGAGGCGAAGACCGGGCGCGCGCTGCTCGTGGACTTCGGGATTGCCAAGCTGCTCGACCCCGGCACGGGCGACGCCACGACGGCGACGGGCTTCACGGTCGGCACCGTGCAGTACATGAGTCCCGAACAGGCGCTGGGCCAGCGCGACCTCGACGGCCGCAGCGACCTGTACGCCTTCGGCGCCATGCTGTTCCAGATGGTGACCGGCACTCCCCCCTACGACGGCAAGTCGAGCGCGGAGATCGTCGGCAAGCATCTGGCCGATCCCGTGCCCGTGGCGAGCGACGTGAACGCCAGGATCCCGCGCTGGCTCTCGGACGTGATCGTCAAGTGCCTCGCCAAGAAGCCTGAGGACCGCTACCAAACGGGCGACGAAGTGCTCGCGGCGCTGCGGGCGGGCCGGGCGTCCGGCACGACGCAGCTCGTCGGCGCGGCCAGCGTGGAGCGCCAGGTGCGGCGCTCCGGCGAACTCCGGCCCGCCCCGAGCCGCCTGGGCTGGTGGCTGCTCGGCGCCGTCGCGGTGGCGCTCGGCGTCTGGGCGGTGTGGTATTTGGGACGGACGGGAGTGATTGGATCGGGGGTCGTGTGGGTGCACAACGCCCTGGTGGAGCCTGTGGAGATCCTGCGGGATGGATCGCCGCTCGACACCGTGGCCCCCGAGGCGTCGGTGCGGCTGACGCTCGCGCGGGGGACGCGGGCCGAGTTCCGCTGGCGGCTCATCCGCCCGGGCTCGCCGCCCATTGGTGAGCCGCTGGAGGGCGCGCTGCCACCCGTGCGCCGCGTGCGTGGCCGCCGGGTCGCGGCGATCGGGGCCGTGGTAGACGGGCAGAGCTATTTCGCGCCCCTGATCACCAACACCACGCCGTCCGACATCACCTTGGAAGTGAACCCGGGCACCGGGGCCGCGAGGCGCTGCAACTGCGTGGTGCCGAAGGGCGCGGTGCGCACCCACATTGGTTACTACCGGCTGTATGCGAACTCCGGCGTCGCGGCCTACAACACCGCGCATCCCTACACCGGTCCCCACACCGATCGGCAGGGGTTCGCGGCTCGGGTCGCGCCGCGCAGCGGGGTCGTCGTCCTGACGTACTGATGGCGGGTGGCGCGGGGCTCGACCCCCAGCTCCTCGGGCGCGCTCGTGGAGCCCTTCTTGGTCTGGTCGCAGGCAACCAGCTCGGCGTGCCAACCGAGCGACTGGGCACCGCGAAGGCGATCCGCGCGGCGTTTCCGGGCGGCGTTCGCGACCTCGCCCCCGCGCCCAAGGGGTCTGCGTTCGACGACGACGCCGCGATGACGCTGCTGCTCGCCGAGTCGCTGGTCGAGCGGGGTGACTTCGACGCCCGCGACGTCGCGGAGCGGTGGGTGAAATGGATGCGGGTCGACGGGCGGGGCATCGGCCTCACCACGCAGCGGGCGCTCAAGCAGATCGAACGGGGGGCCGAGCCGTTCGAGGCCGGGCGGCTCGCCCGCGACGCCGATCCCCGGACTGCGGCGAGCAACGGGGCCGTGATGCGCTGCCTCCCCGTCGCCCTCCGCTACCACGACAGCCTCGACAAGCTGATCCGCGTCTCCGCTCAGCAGGCCGCCATTACGCACGCCGACGAGCGTTGCACGTGGGGCGCCGTGGCCGTGAACCTGGCCGCTCGCGAGCTGCTCCACGGGAACCCGTATTTCGTGGAAGAGGTGGTGCACCGGCTGGCGGACCGGGCACCACGGCCGCTCATGGAGGCGCTGCGCCGCGTCCCCTGGGAAGAGGAGAGCGACCTGCCCATCGCCCGAGCCGGCGAGCATGGGTACGTGGTGCACTGCGTGGAGATCGCGTTCTGGTGCGCGGTGCACCGGCCGTCGCTCGAGGAGGCGTTGATCTTCCTGGCGGAGGCAGGAGGCGACACCGACACCAACGCGGCCGTCGCCGGGGCCCTGCTGGGTGCGCGCGAAGGGGTCGCGGGCCTGCCCCCGCGCTGGCTGGATCAGATCGGCAACGCGAGGGGAATCGGCGAGCTCGCGGAACGGCTGATGCTGGCAGGCAGTTCTAAGCCGTAAGACGTAAGGCTTATGACTTACGGCTTGCGACTGGCCGTTCTCTTCACGTACCGGCTGATGCCGTCCATCAGGTCGTTGTCGGCGAGATTGATGTAAATCCACCGCGCCCCCCCGCGCCCGCGCCAGTTGAGCCGCGCCACGCGGCGCCCGTTCTTCCACTCCCACGTGCCGACTCCCGTGGCGTGCGCCGGGCCCAAGCGCCGCAGCAGGTCGCGCTGCGTGCGCTTCACGAGGCGCACGCCCCCGGAGTCTCCGAAGGAGAGCATCGCGACCTTGCCCTCGATCACGTAGGCGCTGAGGTAGAAGTTGGTCGTATCCGAGGGGTCGCGGATCTGCACGCCGCACTCCATCAGCTGCGCGGTCTTCTTCGACGTGTTGCAGCGCAGCGTGTCGCGGCGCGCCAGCGCCTGGGCGCGCGTGGCGAAGTCGCGGTAGGCCATCCCCGGCGCGAATCCCCGGTAGGCGGGCGGTGCCTGGGCCGCGAGGACGACGGGCAAGAGGACAGAGGAGCAGGCGACATGAAGAGCGCGCATGAGGCCAATATAGTCGCCCGGAAAAAAGCGGGCTCGGGGAATCCCCGAGCCCGCTTCATCTGCGATCCGGAGGTCGGTCAGACCTTGCGGACGTTCTGCGCCTGCAAGCCCTTGGGACCCTGGGCGACCTCGAACTCCACCGTGTCGCCCTCCGCCAGGCTGCGGAAGCCTTCGGCCTGGATCGCCGTGAAGTGGACAAACACGTCCGGACCCGACTCCTGCGCGATGAAGCCAAAGCCCTTTGCGTCATTGAACCACTTCACTTTACCCTTTGCCATACTGTTGCATCCTCGGTACTGAGGGGCACTGCCCCGGGAATGATCATCGCTGGTCACCGCGACCAGAGACGGGCTCAAACAAAAACCGCGAGACAAGTGGTCCTCGCGGAGCGCAGACAAACCGGTGACGGTGCCACGTATTGCTTGAACCGGCGGCAAAGCTAGGGGGCCCTGTGTCGCGTGTCAATAGCTAAGCCACGTCTCCGACGCAGCGTTAGTGGTACCGACACCATGGTGACATTATGGGAACAGCGCCAGCCCCTACCAGCGCGGCGCCGGCGGCGGTTAACCTGCGGGCGACCCATTCCACACGTGTCTTCGCGAGGTGGTCATGACGGTATTGCTCCCGATCGTCGCGGCGCTGCTACAGCTGCCCACCACGCCGCCCAGGTTTCCCGTGGCGCGGCTCGAGATTACACCCGCAGCCGCGACGGTGGAGGTCGGTCAGCAGATGCGGCTCACCGCGCGGGCGTTGGACGCCGCGGGCCAGCCGGTGCCGCGCGCCCAGATCGAGTGGTTCGCGGCGGGCTACGAGGGCGACGTGGACTCGACTGGTGTCGTCACGGGCAGCTACGCGGGCGTCGCCCGCGTCGCGGCGGTGGCGAGCGTCCCGGGCGTCCGGGGACAGAAGATCGAGTTCGTCTTGGTGCGCGTGCTCCCTGAGGCCCCCGCGCGGATCGACGTCGTCCCCGCGCCCGCGCGGCTGGTCGCCGGTACGCGGCTCACGCTGATCGGCACCGCCTTCAGCCGCCACGGGGACCCGCGGGCGGATCTGGTGTCCTTCTCCTCAGGCAGTCCCCGAGTGGCGAGCGTGACGGTCGATGGGCGGCTCCACGCCCTGGCCCCGGGTCGGGCCGCGGTCACCGCCAAGGCGGGGCCCGCCGTCCAGATACTGCAGCTCGAGGTCGTTCCCAATACGGTGGTCGGGCTCGCGCTCGAGCCTGCGACGGCGTCGGTGCGGACGGGGGACGTCGTGCGGTTCGCTATGAGTGCGAAGCAGGCAAGCGGCCGGCCCATCGGAGACGTGCCGGTCGAGTGGGCCCTCACGGCCGCCACGGGAATCGCCCACATCGATCCCGAGGGCGCGTTCGTCGCCGAGACGCCCGGGCTTTACACGGTGACGGCGGCGCTCGGGGGCCGCACGGCCGACGCGCTGGTGCGAGTCAAGCAGCGGCGCGTGACGCGCGGGATCGAGGTGCGCGCGCACCTGGCCACCAAGGTGCGTACGGCCGAAGTGTGGGTGCACCCCTCCGGGCAATGCCTCTACCTGACGACCATCGCGGACCGCGTGTATGCGGTGAGCATCGCGGACCCTGCCAGCCCGCGCATCGTGGACTCGATGATGACCGATGCCCGGTTCATCAACGATGTGATGACGACCGAGGACGGCAGGTACGGCGTGTTCACGCGCGAGGGCGCGTCCAACCGCAAGAACGGCATCGTGATCTTCGACGCGACGGACCCGTGCCACCCGAAAACGATCGCGGGGTACACGGAGACGGTCTCGGGCGGCGTGCACAGCTCCTACGTGTATCGGGGCTACGCCTACATCACGGACGACGCGACGGGATCGCTGCGCGTCATCGATATTCGCGATCCTGCTCACCCGAGAGAGGCGGCGCGCTGGCAGACCGAGCAGGCCGAGGCCGGACGCTATCTGCACGACGTCATGGTCGTGGATGGGCTCGCCTACCTCGCCTACTGGAACGACGGGCTCGTCATTGTGGACGTGGGGAACGGGATGAAGGGCGGGAGCCCGGAGTCTCCGCAGTTCGTGTCGCAGTTCAAGTACGACCTCGACGCCACCTACGCGCGCGTCGAGCAGCTGTGGGGCCCCGGCTTCGTGCGCGGCACGCACACGGCGTGGCGGGCCGGGAGATACGTGTTCGTGGGCGACGAAGTCTATCCCGCGGCGGGCGGCTACCGGGGCCTCGTGGCGGGCAACAGCCTCACCTTCGGACGGCTCCACGTGATCGACGTGTCCGACATCGCGCATCCCAGGGAAGTCGCCTGGTACGAGCCGACCGACGGCGGCGTGCACAATGTGTGGGTCGCGGGGGACACCCTCTACCTCGGCAACTACCAGGGCGGCGCACGCGTGCTCGACATTTCGGGCGAGCTGAAGGGCGATCTGCTGCGCCAGGGTCGGGAGATCAGCTGGATCCTGACGGCGGACTCCACGGGCTTCCAGCCGCACACGCCGTTCGCCTGGGGGGCGGTCGTGCGGGACGGCAACATCTACGTCCCTGACATGAACAGCGGGTTGTGGGTGCTACGGCTGGAGCCCCGACAGCAGCCAGTCCCGTAACTGGCCAATGTCACTGTCATCTATTAACATACTATCACTCAGCGTCTTACAGCGTTACTGGCGCGTCGGTGTCTTACTACTGTCCGTCGGTTTGAGCACCCCAATCGCCACGCGGAAATCCTTGAGCGCGCCCTCGAACGCCGTGATCCGCCCTGCCAGGTCCTGGGCTGCCTTCTTGGGCGTCGCTCGCGCGGCGGTTTCGCAGGTGGGGACGTAGGCGATCAGGGTATCGACCCGCAACAACAGCCGGTGGGCGACGTCGCGGGTCGGCGGGTCGTACACGGTGGGCCGCATCGAGGAGCGGCCGCTCACGAGGAAGCTGCGGGCGGCGCCGCACAGGCCGGCGAGCCGCTGGCCGGCCCGGCGCTGCCGCACGGTGTCTTTGCTCGTCTGGGTGCGGATCACCCGATCGACGCCGTCTTTGAGCTGGGCGACGCCCCTGTTCGCGCTGCGCAGGCCGAGCAGGTACCGCTCCTGCTCCGGCGTCGGCGGGGCAGGAGGCGGGGGAGTGGACTCGGCGCGAGCCGTGTCTACCGGCAGGGGAAGGGGCTCCGGCTGCTGGGCGGTGAGACGGGTCGCTGCCACGCAGGCGAGCACGGCGATCAGGCGCATGCGGGATTCCTCTATCTCCGGGCTTGGCCCATGGGTTATACTCCCGGAATGACGGTTCCCGCAACCTCGCGGCAAACGCGCGTCTTCGAGGATCGCGCCGAGGCGCTGGCGCACTTCTTCGTGCGCGCCGGCGAGGCACCCCGGCTGCTTGCCTTCGACGACGCCGTCGGCTGCCCGCTGCAGCAGGCGCTCGCCGTCGTCGAATGGACGGCGGCGGTGGGGATTCTCGCCGAGGACGATCTCATCCACGCCGCCCGGCTCGCGTCCGACGTCGCGGCGGCCGTCGTCGAGCGCCGGGACGCCGACCAGCGCGTGTTCATCTACTTCGGGCCGCGCATGGATGCGCCCCCGGCCGACCCCTACGAGGGCACGCTGCTCTACGATGAGCCCGGCGTGCGTGCCTACATCTTTGCCCAGCGCGTTCACGCCGTCGCGCATTTTCTCCGTGCGACGCAGGGCATCGGCGCCCTGGTCGCGATGCTCGGCCGTCGCGCCCCCGAGCTGCGGCACATCCGCCGCTGGATGCCGGTCCTGTTCCGCGAGCCGCTCGAGGGTGGGGCACGCACGGCCCAGCTCCTCGCCGGCTGGTTCGCGACGAGTGGGGCGGGCTTCCTGTTCGTCCCGCCGCACCCCGACGAGCCCTACAGTTACCTCGAAGTCGGTGCCGAGACGTGATGTTGGAACGTGGACGATGTGGATACACAACTCCACATCGTGTGGACGGCCGCGCCAAGGACTGATCCCCGCGCGGGTTACGCTCCACAACCGATGCACACGGAAGTGAGCTAACCCGAAGAAACATCGGCACTTGCGCGCTTTCAGCCAGCCCCTATATTGATGCCACGCGGCTTGGAGGGAAGGGTCGGGACCTGGTGTCTCAGCCACGCCTTCAAGACGGGTCCGAGCGGAAATTCCGGGGAGGTCGCCGACGCAAACAAGGGCTCAGGCGACCGGCGATCCGGGAGCAGGCTCTCCGGCTCGGATAGATGGGGCCTGTCGCGTGCCTCATCCACGTCGACGTGGTGCCTCGACGTGCAGTGCGGAGGGTCGGTCCGCGATCCGATCTGACCCGTAGCACCCACATCGGTGAACCTTGCGGCCCGGCCAGGCTGCTTGGGGATGGAAGCCGGAGCTCCTGTTCGCCCTACCGAGCGACGTATCAGTCAACCGGCGGCGGCAGGAAGAAGAACGGAGGACGAAAGTCCCCGGCTCCGGGTAACCGATGTGCGGAGCCCCCGGGCGGCCTATCGCGCCGTCCCGGGGGCTTCGCGTTTTCTAGCCCTTCAGCACCGCCACGGGCTTGAGCTGCGCCACCTTCTTCCCGATGCCCGCCCGGTCCACCACGTCCACGACCCGCGCTACGTCCTTGTAGGCCTCGGGCATCTCCTCGTCCACTGTGGCGCGGGTCGCGGCGCGGATCAGGATCCCCTGCGCCTCGAGCTCCTTCAGGATGTTGCGCGGCCGCGCGAGCTGCTTCGCCTTGTGTCGGCTGAGGCGGCGCCCAGCGCCGTGGCAGCTCGAGCCGAACGTCTCCGTGAACGCGCCGGCCGTGCCGACCAGCACGTAAGAGTAGCGCCCCATGTCTCCTGGAATCAGCACGGGCTGCCCAATGTCCCGGAATTGGGGTGCCAGCTCGGGGTGCCTGGGCGGGAAGGCGCGGGTCGCGCCCTTGCGGTGCACGCACAGGCGGGTGCGGGCTCCGCTCACCTCGTGGGTCTCGTGCTTCGCGATGTTGTGGCACACGTCGTACACGAGACGGGTGCGCCGCGCCGCGTCTTCGCCGAACACCGTGCCCAGCGCGCGGCGCGCGTAGTGGGCCATGAGCTGGCGGTTTGCGAAGGCGTAGTTCGCCGCGGCGTTCATCGCGCCCCAGTAGCGCTTCCCCTCCGGCGACCCGAGCGGCGCGCAGCACAGCTGCCTGTCGGGGAGGGCGATCCCGTATTTCGCGGCGGCCCGGAGCATCAGATCCAGGTGGTCGTCGCACACCTGGTAGCCCAGCCCGCGTGAGCCCGAGTGGATGAACACCGTCACCGTCGCGGCCGCCAGGCCGAGGCGATCGGCCACGCGCTCGTCGTAGCGCTCGGCGACGTAGCCGACCTCCACGAAGTGGTTACCGCTCCCGACCGTGCCGAGCTGACTCTTGCCCCGCTCCTTGGCGCGGTCCGAGACGCAATCGGGGTCGGCGTCGGGGAGCGTGCCGTTCCCCTCGATCGCCTCGAGGTCCGCAGGGTCACCGTACCCCTGCTCCACCGCCCAGCGCGCCCCCAGGCGGAGCACCTGCTCGAGATCGTCCCGCGCCAGCCGCACGTCGGAGCGCGACGCCCCCACTCCCGAGGGGATGGTGGCGTACAGCGTGTCCACGAGCTGTCGCAGCCGGGGACGCGCCTCGGCGAGCGTGAGCGGGGTGGCCAGGAGCCGCACGCCGCAGTTGATGTCGTAGCCCACGCCCCCGGGCGAAACCACGCCCTCGGCTTCGTCGAAGGCCGCGACCCCGCCGATCGGGAAGCCGTACCCCCAATGGATGTCCGGCATCGCGATCGCGGGGCCCACGATACCGGGCAGGTGGGCGACGTTGGCCACCTGCTGCACCGCCTGGTCGCCCTCGAGGTCGCGCATCAGCTGCTCGTCGGCGAAGATGAGGCCTTCGGTACGCATCCCGCCCCGTCGGGGGATGCGCCAACGGTAGGCGTCGATTCGCTCGACTCTGAGAGAGCCGTTAGCCATTAGCCGTCAGCCATTAGACATCGAACACGATGGTGGCGCGGTAGCCCTCGCCGTCGCGGAGCACCGCGGCGCCGTGGTAGGTCACGGCCTTCACTTCGCGGAGCGCGTGGTGCCGCGCCGGGTCGAACGGCTCGCCCGAGACGCCGAGCGACAAGGCCCGATCGGGCACGAACCGCTCGGTGTCGTAGAGGTACAGCACGTCGCCCAGGAAGCG
>WNFB01004158.1_pt1 | contig 12867 bp, 11 predicted proteins | sample 5400501 | NCBI WGS metagenome assembly WNFB01 (sample SAMN13153341, study PRJNA577476) | soil metagenome | isolation source: 200 cm saprolite under Douglas fir tree site 2 hole 1 | place: USA:California | collected 2015-04-18
GTCGGCGCCGGTGAGCGCGTCGGCCAGCCCGACCAGCCCGGCGTAAGCGGCCGTGAGCGCGAAGACGCGCCCGACCGCCCCCCGCCGCGGCTCCAGCCGCAGGCCCACCACCAGGAACAGCGCGCCCGCGATCACCAGCCCGTGCCCGAGGTAGTACTGGACGAAGGGGTAGGCCGGAAAGTGGTCGGGCAGGTCCGGGGTCAGGAGGGCCTGCAGCGTGCCGGCGAAGGCCCAGAAGTAGGTGACCTCGGCCAGGAGCGGGCGGCGGGTCCAGAGCGCGGCCGCGGCGACGAAGGTCACCGCCTGGCAGAGCTGGAGCGGCAGCGACGACGCCAGGGACCAGGTGCCGCGGCTCCAGTCGAAGATCCACCAGCCGACCTCGTTGGCCAGCAGCGCCACCGCCAGCGTCCGCGCGGCCGCCCCGGTCCAGGTTCCCGGCCGGCGGCGGGCGGCCAGGGCCAGCCCCAGCGAGCCGGCCGCGATCACGGCCAGCGTGGCCAGGTGCTCGATCGAGAGGAGCTGTGCCAAAACTTGAGCGAACCTTACGGGCCGGCGCGGCGGAGCGGAAGTTGCCTATATTTGGGCACCGGTGGAAGCCCCGCCTCTCGACCCCGGCGGCGTCTGGCTCAGCCTCCAGCAGGCCAGCCGCCGGCTCGATGTCCACCCGGCCACCCTCCGCCACTGGGCCGACCGCGGCCGGATCCGCTCCTACCGGACCCCCGGCGGCCACCGGCGCTTCCTGGCCGAGGACGTGGCGGCGCTGACCCGGGCCGGAGGTGCGGTCTCCGCCGAGCTGGAGCTGCTGCTCTCCGCCGCCGTGGGGCGGGCCCGGCTGGAGGCGAACAGCGGCCGCCTGCAGGCGGAGCCCTGGTACCGGCGGTTCGACGAGGCGGCCAAGGAGCGTCACCGCGACCTCGGACGCCGGCTGCTGACGCTCCTGGTCCGGCACCTGCAGGAGAGCTCGGACCCCGAGGCCATCCTGACCGAGGCGCGGCCGATCGGGCGCGAGTACGGCACCCTCGCCCGGCACCTCGAGCTCTCGCTGGGCGACGCCATGCGGGCGTTCCTGCTCTTTCGCGACGTCATCATCGAGAGCGTCCTCCAGATGGCCGCCGTGCAGGGCGGCGCCGAGGGCACGGTGGACCTGCACCGGAGGGTCAGCGGCTTCGTCAACGAAGTCCTGGTCGCCATGGTGGAGGCGTACTCCGAGTAGCGTGAACAGCGTCTTTCCGCTCCTCTCCTGCCTCACCAGCCTGGTCTTCGCGGGCCTGGTCTTCAGCCAGTGGGTCAAGCGGCGGCGCAGCTTCCAGCTGGTCTGGAGCCTGGGCCTGCTCTGGTACGGGATCAGCGCCGGGACCGAGTTCTGGGGCTCGACCTTTGGCTGGAGCGACCCCCTCTACCGGGCCTGGTACCTGTTCGGCGCCTTCCTGGTCCCGGCCTACCTGGGTGCCGGGACCATCTACCTGCTCGACAAGACACGCTTCGGATATTTCGCGGCGGCGTCGATCGCACTGGGTGGGCTCTTCTCGCTGGCGGCGACCGCGAGGTACCCCGGCTCTGCCGCCGGCGGCTACACGGCGCTGGCCTTGGCGGTCGGGGCGGCGGCGGCGATCGCCACGGCGACGGCGGTTCGGCGCCAGCTCCAGGGCCACGTGGCCATGGCGTGCCTGGCCGCGGGTACCCTGCTGGTGGCCGGGCTGGTGCTGAGCGCGCGCCTGGCGGGCGCCTACGTCGACCCGGCGACGCAGGTGCCGGTCGCCGCCGCGGTGCCAGGCTACCTGCGGGTCAGCAGCGTGCCCTTCAACGCCGGGGGCGGACTCTCCCTGGTCTTCGGAGCCATCTACTCCGCCTACGTGTACATGCCCAAGAAGCGGGTGCTGCCGGCGCGCCTGGCCGTGCTGGCGGTGACGGTCAACTTCTTCGCCTCGCTGCCGGGGGCGGCTCGGTCGCTCGTGCAGGGACGCCTCAACTCCCGCGTGCCGGCCACGCTCCTGATCGCGCTGGGCGGCTTCATCCCCGGGGTGACCAGCGGGCTGAACCGCTTCGGGGTGACCTGGTCGTTCTTCCTGGGCGAGCTGCTGGGCGTGCTCCTGATCTTCACCGGGTTCCTGGTCAGCGAGGAGATCCTGTGGGGCGTGCGCCGCTCCCCGGCAGTCTCCCCTTGAAGCGCGACAGCTCCCCGGAGATGGCTCCCGGTCAGGCCGGCCTGGTGCACGTGACCGACACCGACCCCGGGATCACCCGCCGTCGCCACGGGCGCGGCTTCAGCTTCTTCGACCCCCAAGGGGAGCCCATCCGGGATCGGGCCCCCAGGCGCCGGCTGCGCGCGCTGCCGGTGCCGCCGGCCTGGACCGGCGTCTGGATCAGCCCCGACCCCCGCGGCCACGTCCAGGCCACGGGCCGCGACCGGCGCGGGCGCAAGCAGTACCTCTACCACCCGCGCTGGCGCCAGGTGCGGGACGCGGACAAGTACGCGCGCATGGTCGACTTCGCCGGCGCCCTGCCCCGCATCCGCCGCCGGGTGCGCCGCGACCTCCGGCTGCCCGGCCTGCCCCGCGAGAAGGTGCTGGCGACCGTGCTCCGGCTGCTGGAGCTGACCCTGATCCGGGTCGGCAACGACGAGTACGTGCGCGAGAACCGCTCCTACGGGCTGACCACCATGCGGGACCGCCACGTCGGCGTGGACGGCTCGGGAATCCGCTTCGTCTTCCGCGGCAAGTCCGGGGTCGACCACGAGGTGCCGCTCCACGACCGGCGCCTGGCCGGCATCGTCCGCCGCTGCGAGGAGCTGCCCGGGCAGCGGCTCTTCCAGTGGCTGGACGAGTCGGGCGAGCGTCATGCGATCCACTCCGACGACGTCAACCAGTACCTGAGGGAGGCGGCCAACGACGACTTCACGGCCAAGGATTTCCGGACCTGGGCCGGGACGGTCCTCGCCGCCCGCGCCCTGCAGGAGTTCGAGAAGGTCGACTCCGAGGCCGCCGCCAAGCACAACGTGATCCGGGCCATCGAGCAGGTGGCCCGGCGCCTGGGGAACACCCGCGCCATCTGCCGCAGGTCGTACGTCCACCCGGCGGTGATCGACTTCTACCTGGAGGGAAGCCTGGCCGAGCTGCTCAGCCGGCGGGCCGACGAATTGATGCGGACGACGCGGCTGCCGGCCGCGGAGGCGGCGGTGCTCGGACTGCTGCAGCAGCGCCTGCGGAGGGAGGCCGGCAACTAGGAGGGCGTATCCTGGACGCGAAGTGCGGATCGTCGTCAAGGATCCCGAGGAGTTCGAGCAGGCGCTGCGCGAGTTCCGGCGCAAGGTGCAGGAGCAGGGCCTGGTCCGCGAGATGCGGCGGCGGTCGCACTACGTCCCCCCGGCCGAGGCCCGCAAGATCAAGAGCCTGCGGGCCCGCCGGCGCCGGACCCGCTAGCGCCCGCCCGGTATACTCCTACGCGTTCGGTGACCATGGCGGAGGGGAGACACCCGTTCCCATTCCGAACACGGCAGTTAAGCCCTCCAGCGCCGATGGTACTGTCGGGGTAACCCGATGGGAGAGTAGGTCGTTGCCGAGCATCTCTCAGGTTTTGAGGGGGCTGGCCAGCGGCTCCTCGACCACCATCTCCGGCCGCAGCCGGGGCAGCAGCAGCAGGTAGCGCACCACCAGTGCCGCCACCAGCGCCAGCAGCGTGAAGAGGGTGTCCGCCACCACCTGCCCGACCCCGTCGTGGAAGGCCACGATCAGCCCCGCCTGCAGCGCGCAGGCGCCGGCCAGGATGGGCACGAAGACCCGGTCGTGGACGGCCATCAGGAACTGCACCAGGAGGTTGTCCAGGCTGAGGGCGATGCCGATCACGCCCACCAGCAGGATGTAGGGGACCGCGTCCAGGAACCCGGCCCCGAAGAGGACCCTCACCACCAGCCCGGGCAGCAGCCCGAAGACGATCAGCGCCCCCGAACCCATCGCCACGATCAGGCCGACCGAGATCAGCAGGAGCCGGCCCGGGTGTTGGTCCTTGGCCACGGCCTCCACCACCCGCGGGAACATCACCTGGCTCACGCTCAGGGTCAGGAAGTAGATGATGCTGCCGATCTTGTTCAGCCCGCCGTAGATGCCGGCCGCGTGGGGGTCCAGGTAGTGCCGGGCCAGGATCACGTCCTGGTTGTAGAGAAGCAGCACGCCGAGGGTGCCGGCCGCCGCCGTCAGTGAGAAGCCGGCCATGGCGCGCAGGCGGGCGCGCTCGCGCGGGTGAGGCAGCCCGCGCAGGGTGAACAGCCCTAGCCCGTAGGCGGCGGTGATGCCCAGCACCACGGCCGCCATGGCTCCGGAGACGGCGTATCCGGCCCAGAGCAGCGCGACCAGGGCCGACATCCTCACCACCATCTCCAGCGAGAGGTTGGAAGACAGCGCCGTGAAGCGCTGCATGCCCTGCAGGATGCCGCGCGGCATCGCCAGCTGCCAGACCAGGGCGATCGCGAAGCCCAGGACCAGCAGCGGGATGGGGGAGCCCAGGTGCAGGAAGCTCGCGAAGGGCACGGCCAGCACGCCCGTCACCAGCAGCGCGACCAGGCCCGGGATGGCGACCAGCCAGGTGGTCCGCGTCAGCAGGGAGCGGATTCCGGCCCGGTTGTTGTGGGCCAGCAGGGTGGCCGCGTAGCGGGCCAGCACCAGCGTGAGGATGAAGGTGGGCGCGTTGCCGACCGCGTAGAGGGCGATCAGGGAAGCCACCTCGCCGTAGGTGGCCGGGCCCAGCACGCGGCCGGCGATGGCGTGGTAGACGAAGCCGCCCAGGCCGGCGACCAGGCCGCCGGCGAAGAGGATCAGGTTCTGGCGGGCCAGCCGGCTGTCCCGGATGCGGGCCAGGCGCTGGCCGACCCGGAGGGAGCCGGCGGACTGCACTGCTGCGTTCAGTCTAAACAGCCTTGCCGCCGCCGCAGATCGCCCCAGGTCCCACCTATAGTCTTTGATCGCATGGCCCCCAGCGAGAAGCCGCTCGTCTCCGCCCTGGTCGTCAGCTACAACGTCAAGGACCTGCTGCTGGAGTGCCTGGAGGCGCTCTTCAAGAGCACCGACGTGCCGCTGGAGGTGGTGGTGGTCGACAACGCCTCCAGGGACGGCTCCACCGATGCCGTGGCCGAGAAGTTCCCGCAGGTGAAGCTGCACCGCCAGAAGCGCAACACCGGCTACGGGCGCGCCAACAACCTGGGGCTGCATGACTGCCGCGGGCGCTTCGTCCTGCTGCTCAACCCGGACGTCGTGGTCGGCGACCACTGCGTGGGCCGGCTGGCCGACTTCCTGCTCGTGCACCCGGACGCGGGCGCGGTCGGCCCCCGGCTGCGCCGGCCCGACGGCGCGCCCGACCAGGCCGGACGCCGCTCCTTTCCGACCCCGGCCAGCGCCTTCTACCGGCTGTCCGGCCTGAGCCGGCTCTTTCCCCGGAGCCCGCGCTTCGGGCGCTACAACATGGGCTACCTCTCGGCCGACGAGACGCACGAGATGGACGCCGGCACGGGCGCCTGCCTGATGCTCCGCCGGACCGCCATCGACCGGGTCGGGTTCTTCGACCCCAGCTACTACATGTACGGCGAGGACCTGGACCTCTGCCAGCGCTTGAAGCAGGGGGGCTGGAAGATCTTCTACCTGCCCAGCGCGAGCGCCCTGCACGTGAAGGGCGCCTCCACACGGCAGGCCACCCAGCGCATGCTCTACGAGTTCCACCGCGCGATGTGGAGGTTCCACCACAAGCATCACGCCGAGGACCTCTCGGCCTTCGGGAACGGGCTCGTGTGGGCCTCCATCTGGGGGCGCTGGGCGGTGCTCAGCGCCCGCGCGGCGGTCCTCCGCGACGACCGGGTTTCGCCTTAGAGTTCCGGTTGCACAAGGCATGTACCACCAGATCACCCGCAACAAGAGGATGAGCATCCTGGTCGTCGTCCTCTTCCTGCTCTTCTGGCTGCTGGCGGGGTTCCTGATCGGCTCGGCCAGCGGCAGCCTGGCGGGTGCGATTGTGGGGACGGTGGTCCTGGGCCTGCTGGCGGTGGGCGCCGGCCTCTACTCCTACTTCCTGGGGGCCGCGACCGTGCTCGCGGTCTCGGGCGCGCGGGCGGCCGACCCGCAGCAGTTCCAGCAGCTCCACAACATCGTGGAGACGCTCGCCATCGGCGACGGGCTGCCCAAGCCGCAGGTGTACGTGATCGACGACCCCTCGCCCAACGCCTTCGCCACCGGGCGCAACCCGCAGCACGCCGCGGTAACCGTCACGACCGGGCTCCTTCAGATGATGAACCGCGAGGAGCTGGAGGGCGTCCTCTCGCACGAGATGTCGCACATCAAGAACTTCGACGTCCGCCTGATCCTGATCCTGGCCACGATGGTGGGGCTGGCCGGGCTGCTGGCCAGCTTCGTCTGGCGGGCGGCCTTCACGATCCGGACGCGCGACTTCCGCGTCACCCTGGTGATCCTGGCCATCGGCCTGGTCTTCGGCATCATCGCGGTCATCGTCGGGCCGCTCATGCAGATGGCCCTCTCGCGGCAGCGCGAGTCACTGGCGGACGCCAGCGGCGTGGAGCTGACGCGGAACCCGACCGGCCTGATCAGCGCCCTGAAGAAGATCTCGATGAACGACAAGCCGCTGCAGCGGTTCAACCACGCGACCGCCGCCATGTGCATCGACAACCCGTCGGAGCACCACGGCAGCTTCTGGGGCCACCTCTTCGACACCCATCCGCCGGTCCAGGAGCGGATCGCGGCCCTCGAGAAGATCTTCTCGGTCAAGGAGACCTAGCCCCTCCCTACCCTCCCCGGAGGGGAGGGTTCAAGGGGGTGCATAATCGCCCGCCGTGAGGAGGGAGGAGGCGGCCAGGCTGCTGGCGCGGCTGATCCACGTCCGCCGGGCCGAGCTGGACCGGGCGCTCCGGATGTCCCTCTTCGCTCTGGTCCTGGGCTGGGCGATGTACGTCGCCTTCAACGCGACCCAGGCCATCTTCCTGACAGTGGACCGTCCCCACGCCTACCCGGTCTTCTTCATCCTCTTGGCCCTGAGCGTGTGGCCGGCGGTCACGCTGCAGGCCGCGCTCACCCGGCGCCTGGGCGTCAGCCGCGCCTTCCGCTACAACCTGCTCGCCAACAGCGGGGTGGCCCTGCTCGCCTATGCGGCCTACCGGTTGGCGGAGAGCAACCCGGTCGTCCCCTTCGCCGCCTACGTCGCCTACTCGGTGGCCTTCGAGCTGGTGATGCTCCACTTCTGGGCCTTCGTGTCCCAGTACTTCAACCTGCTCGAGGGCAAGCGGATCTACCCCGTCATCGCGGCCGGCACCAGCGTCGGCTACATCCTCTCCGGCTACACGACGACGCTGGTGGCGCTCTGGTCGACCGAGGCGCTGATGTTCGTGTGGGCGGCGGGGACGGCGCTGGCGGCGTGGCTGGTGCACGACCTCGAACGGCGGCTCTTCCGGCCGGCCGACGACGAGGCTGACGAGTTCATGGCCGAGGTCCAGGTCCACCCGCGCAAGAGCGGGCTGGCGGCCCTGCCGGTCGCCGTCGGCTACCTGCGCTCCAGCCGGCTGGTGCTGGGTCTGGTGGTCCTGGCGCTGTCGCTGATCCTGGCCATGCGCGCCTCCGACTACGTGGTCGCGCTGGTCTTCGTGCAGAGCACCCACAACCTCCAGGAGCTCACGATCCTGCTCGGCTACGCGTGGCTCCTGAGCTACGTCGTGCAGCTCTTCCTGGCGCTCTTCGCGACGCCGCCGCTGCTGGCCAGGCTGGGCGTCAAGAACGCCATCCTGGCGCTGCCGGTCGCCACCCTGCTCGGCTTCGCGGCCGTGGCCCTGAGCCCGGTGCTGGCCACGGCCGTGTTCCTCTTCGTGGTCCGCAACGGCCTGCAGACCGGGGTGGACGACCCGGCCGAGAACGTGCTCTCGAGCGCGCTCCCGGGCCAGGTGGTGCCGAAGCTCAAGCTGCTGATGGACAACCTGGTCCTGCCCGGAGGAGCCCTGCTGGCCGGTGTCCTCCTGCTGGCGGCACAGGCCCTGCTGGGGCCGGCTTCGGTGGTCGGGCTGGCCCTGGGCGGGATCGCCTTCAGCCTCCTCTTCCTGGCGGCCGCGCTCTACGTGCGCCAGCACTACCTGCAGGCGATCCACGAGCGGCTGCGCACCCACACCATCTCGCTCAGCGACCTCGAGCAGGCGCTCGGCCACCCGGACCAGGACCAGATCGACCAGCTGAAGGAGCACGTCCGGGACCCGGACCCCGGCGTGCGCCGCTTCGCGGCCGCCGGGCTGGCGCGGGTGGCGCCCACCGCCTTCGCCGAGATCCTGCCCGAGCTGATGGCCTCCGACGACGCCTTCCTGCGCCGCCTGGCCTTCCAGCTTGGCGGCCAGGGCCTGGCGGTCGCGATCCTGGAGCGGGGAGCCGCGGACGCCGACCCCTGGGTGGTGGCTTCGGCCGCCGCCGCCGGCGCCGGCCTGGAGCCGCCCTGGGAACGCTCCCGGCCGCTGCTCGAGCGGCTGTGGCGGTCGCGCGACCGGGAAGGCCGCGCGGCCGCCGTCTGGGCGGCGGCGGCGCTGAAGGACGAGGCTCAGGTGCTGGCGGCTCTCAGCGACGACTCGGCGCGGGTCCGGCTGGAGGGGATTCGCAGCTTCGCCAAGCTCAAGGGCCAGGTGGCCGGAGCCGGCGGCGCCCTGGTCGCGCGCCTCCGGGACCGGAACCTGGAGGTGCGCTGGGAGGCGCTCGGGCAGGCTGTGCGCTGGAAGCCGGCGGCCGGGGAGCTGGAGGCGTTCGTGGACGCTCTCCTGCAGGGGCTCGGCTCCCCCGACGGCACCACCCGGCGGCTGGCCGGGGAGGCGCTGTCGGTGCAGTACCCGGCCGAGCTGGAGCGGGCGCTGCCGCTCCTGAGCTCGACGCGCGACACCGGGACGGCGGTGGTGGAGGCGCTGCTCAGGAGCGGGCGCCGGGAGCTGGTCGAGCAGGCGCACGGCCATCTCGGCCAGCTCCTGCAGCAGGCGTTGGCCGCGGCGGGCCAGGCCCGCCGCCTGGAGAAGCTGGCCGAGCTGGCGGGAGCGGCCGGCGAAGACATCCGCTTCGCCGGACTCCGGCTGGCGCTGGAGGACTTCCAGAACCGGGTGGCCGAGGTGACCATCGCGGCCCTGCGCGCGCTGCATTCCAGGCGTGGCTTCGCGAACGTCGAGAGGGGTCTCCGCTCGGACCACCAGGCGGCCCGCGCGGAGGCCGTGGAGACGCTCCTCAACCTGGGTCCGGGCAGCCTGGTCCGCCCGCTGTTGACGCTGCTCGACCCCGACGCCCAGGATCCGGCTCCGGCGCGCCCCCTGGGCGCCGAGGAGCTCCGCCAGCTGGAAGGCCACCACGACCGCTGGATCAAGCAGGCCGCCGCCACCCTGCGGGTCGGCGTCCGGGCCCGGCTGCGGGACTTGATCGCACTCCGGCGCGTCCCCCTCTTCGCCACCCTGACCCTCGACCAGCTCGCTGAAGTGAACAAGCTGATGGTGTCGCGGACCTACCAGGCCGGCGAGACCATCTTCCGCTGGGGTGAGCGTTCGAGCGAGATGTACGTGATCACCGAGGGAGAGGTGCGCATCCACCGCGACCAGGGCGGGAACCAGGCCACGCTGGCCACGCTGGGGCCGAACACCTTCATGGGGGAGATGGCGCTCTTCGACGAGCAGCCGAGGTCGGCGGGTGCGGAGGCCGTCACCGCCTGCACGGTCCGGGTCCTGTCCCAGCGCCGCCTGGACGACCTCGTGCGCGACCATCCGGCGGTCCTGATGGAGCTGGTGGTCGTCCTGACCCGGCGGGTGCAGCAGACGACCGAGCAGCTGGCGCTGGCGGGCGGAAACCGCTCCGGGGACTGATAGACTGCCCCGGCCCGGGGGCCGGCGAATGAACGACCTGATCAGCCTCAAGAAGATCCCGCTCTTCTCCACCCTCAGCCTGGAGCAGCTCGCAAGCATCGACCGGCTGCTGCTCACCCGCCGCTACCTGAAGGGCGAGGAGATCCTGCGCACCGGGGACCTGAAGCCGGAGCTCCATGTGATCGTCGAGGGCGAGGTCCGCCTGCACCACGACGGCGGCGGCCGCCAGCTGACGCTGGCGCACCTGGGGCCGGGCGGCTTCCTGGGCGAGATGACCCTCTTCGCCAACCAGCCCCGGCCGTCCAGCGTCCAGGCCGTCACCGACTGCGTGGTCCGGGTCCTGCGCAAGGACCGCTTCGAGGCCATCGTCCACGAGCACCCCGAGGTCCTGGTGGAGGTGATCAAGCACCTCTGCGGGCGGCTGCGCCAGGCGGACGAACAGCTGCAGGGGGTCACCCTGCCGGCGCCGGCCCAGGAGGAGCAGACAGCCGCCGCCGGCTAGGCCGGCTAGGCTTCGGCGTCTTCCTCGTAAGGCGGGAGCGTTCGCTCCTCGGCCTCGCTGAGGGCCACGTGGACGTTGTTGCCGACCACTTCCGCCACCCTGGCCGCCGGCACCAGCAGCCGGCGGCCGGCCAGGTGGTCCTCCCGGATGACCAGCCCGTTGACGGCGCCGGTCTCGTCGGTCAGGACCCGCTGCACCTCACCCAGGCGGCGGTTGCCCGACCAGACCGGGCTGCCGGCCGTGATCTCGTGCAGGCGGTCCTCGGCGCCCAGCGCGGCGTGGACCGGCGGCTGGTAAGGCGCCTGGCCGACCAGGGCGCCGAAGATGGACAGGAAGCTCTCCACGCCGTAGTCGAAGGGCGCCCGCCAGTGCTCGCCGGGCTGGCCGAAGGGAGGCAGGTCCGCCGAGGGCAGCAGGCGGAGCTGCTCTTCGTCCAGGTCGGTGACGAGCCCGCTCACGCTCGCCTCTCGGAAGCGGCTGAGGGGAACGGCGCGGCCTTCCACCACCAGGTGGGTCACCCGGTGGCCGCGCTCGTCGACCACGATCCGCTCGACGGCGCCCAGCCGCGCCCCAGCCGATCCGACGACGTCCTCGCCGATGAAGACCTGCCTCACGAGCCGGCCTCGGGCGACGCCTCCAGGGCCGTTTCCGGGCGGACCTCGATCCGCCGCTGCGCCTCCTCCAGCCGCCGGCTGGCGACCAGCAGGAAGACGCGCGCCTCGTCGACTACAGCCAGCGCCTGCTCGAGGCTGAGGTCGCCGTCCTCCAGCGACTTCAGGCGCTGGTCGAGGAGCTCGACCGCCTTCTCGAAGCTCAGCTCTTCGGGGTTCAGGCCTCGACCTCCTCGACCCTGGCGCCCAGGCGGCCGGAAGCGAGCCGGACCCGCAGCCGCCGACCCCGCGCCGTCTCCGCCGCCGAGCGCAGGATGCGGCCGGTCTCGGTGTCGCTGACGATGCTGTAGCCGGCGGCCATCCGAGCCTCCGGCGAAAGGGCGGCCAGCCGCCGGGTGCGCTGGTCGAGGCCGGAAGCGGCGGCGCGCAGGCGCTCCTGGAGGCGCCGGGAGAGCCGCTCCTCCACCGTCCGTCCGGCCAGCTCCTGCCGGCGCCGGCGCAGCCAGCGCTCGGCGGCCGCCTGCAGCCGCTGCCCGCGCTCACCCAGGCCTTCCCGGCGGCGGGCCAGCTGGTGGGCGGGGCTCAGTCGCAGGAGCTCGGCTCGGCCGCGCTCGAGCCGGTCGCGCCGCCGCCCGAGCAGGGAGGGCAGGACGAGCTGCAGCCGGCGCTCGCGCTCGGCCAGGCGGGCCAGGAGCTCCGACTTGCGGGGGACCACCCGGGCGCCGGCCTCGGTCGGGGTCCGGCATTCGAGGTCGGCCACCATGTCGGCCAGGGTGCGGTCGGAGGTGTGGCCCAGGGCGGTCACCACCGGGATCCGCGAAGCCAGGATGGCGCGCGCGACGACCTCGGTGTTGAACGCATAGAGCTCCTCGAAGCTGCCGCCCCCGCGCGCGATCACGGCCACCTCTGCGTCGCCGTCGCGGTTGCAGCGGCGCAGGGCGGAGGCCACGCTGGCGGGCGCCGCCACCCCCTGCACCTGCACCGGGTAGACGGCGATTCCGATGTTCGGGAAGCGGTCGAGGATCGTTTCCTGGAGGTCGTGGATGACGGCGCCGGTGGGCGAGGTGAGCAGCGCCACCGTGCCGGGCAGGAACGGCAGCCGGCGCTTGCGGGACAGCTCGAAGGCGCCCTCCGCCTCCAGCCGGCGCTTGAGCTCCTCCAGCCGCGCCCGCAGCCGGCCCGCCTCGTCGAACTCCAGGTACTCGACGATCAGGCGCAGCGCCCCGATCTGGGCCCAGAAGTCGACCCGGCCCCGGAAGATGAACTCCTGGCCGTCCTCCGGGACCATCGGCAGGCGCCGAACGTCATCGGCGAAGATGAAGGCGTCCACCCGGCTGGCGGCGTCGCGGATCGAGAAGCTGTAGTGGCCCCGGGCGCTCTTCTTCATGCCGCTGACCTCGCCCTTGACCAGCACGGCGGTCAGAGGCCGCAGCTGGCGGCGGATCTCGAGCGCGAGCTCGCTGACCGTGAGCGGGCGCCGGGCCTCCTCGGGCTTGAGCATCGCTGCCAGTCTAGGAGGTCAGCCGCAGGCTCCGGCCAGTCCGGGCTCGGTAAAGCCCAGCCGCGCGATCATGGTCAGGGCGCCGGACCTGTAGAGCCAGATGGCGCCCGACCTGGACGCGATCCAGACCCCGTGGCTGTCGGAGATCGCCACCTTGAAGGGCGCATCGGGCTCCGGAAGCCGGACGGGAGCGGTCGAGCCGGGCGGAACGCCGGCCGACCCCGAGTAGATGACGGTCCGGATGGCGGTGAGCACCACCGAGTAGGACGTCTTGGTCGCCTGGCCGACGATGGGTAGCCCGCCGGCGTCGAGCCCCAGGATCCAGATGAAGTTGCCGGGGGCGTAGTACCAGGTGCTGATCGCTCCCGTGCCGAGGTCGAGGCGGACGACCCGGTTCCCA
>WNFB01005497.1_pt1 | contig 12864 bp, 9 predicted proteins | sample 5400501 | NCBI WGS metagenome assembly WNFB01 (sample SAMN13153341, study PRJNA577476) | soil metagenome | isolation source: 200 cm saprolite under Douglas fir tree site 2 hole 1 | place: USA:California | collected 2015-04-18
ATGCTCAGGCTGTAGCCTTGCCGGTTTTCATCCGTAAATTGGCAAGGCGCAATTCGCAGGATTACCCGAAGGGCATCCCCGGCGTCCCGTTCCAGTAGCCCCTTCAGCCGCGCCGCGAGCTCCGCATAGTGGTCCCGCTCAAAATTGAGGGAGGAGTCCGCAAAAACTAAGCTCGTTTGCGAGGAAAAATCATTCGCTTCACCTGAAGAACCTGGCGGCGAGTGGGGCTGGGCTTTGGCGTTCGCACTGGTGAATACGGAGTCTGCGCTGTTCACCGCGGCTAGAAAATTCCGAAGGGGAAGATACTGCCGCGCCGCCGCAATTTGATCTACCCCCCGGGGATTTTCGCGCAGATCAAAGTAATCCTCCGCAGGCGGGAAAGTCATCGCGGGTTCCGCACTCTTGCTATCGTCCACAATTTCCACGCGCATGGGAAGCAACGCTACCGTTTCTCTCCGCCGCGCACAAGGAAAAATCCAGAGCGGAAGTTGCCACTTTGAATGCAGCGAAATGTTTGCTCCGGGGTTTGAATTGGAGTACAACTGGGGCGCATTCGCGGTCTCAAGAGGAAGCCTATGAACACGAAAAAGACAGTGCGCCTTTTCGTTCTCGGGTTGACGCTAATTCTGACTGGGTTTGCCGGCGGCCAAGAGTCTTCGCCGAATGTCCCGGTGGGCATTACGCGGTTGGTGATCGCCCAACGCCAGATTGTTTTTGGAGGCGCGGCTTTCGGCGCCGCTGGGCAATACGAGCTTCTCACGGGCACTGCGTACGGCGAGCTCGACCCGCGCGCGCCAGGCAACGCCGGGATCGTGAATTTGAACCATGCCGCGGTGAATCCCAAGGGCCGCGTCGAATACAGCACCGATGTCGCGATTCTGAAGCCGGTGGACATCGCGAAAGAGAACGGAAGATTGGTGTACGACGTGGTTAATCGGGGCCGCAAAGTGGCGCCCGTCCAACTCAACGATGGCGGCATCGCCCTCGGGCCGAACGATGCCGGGACTGGTTTCTTGATGAAGCGCGGCTACACGGTCGTGTGGAGCGGCTGGCAGGGCGACATCGCAGGCGGTTCGGATGCCTTGAGGGCGAATTTGCCGGTGGCCTTGCAGGATGGCAAGCCGATTGTGGGGGCAAGCCGCGAAGAGTTCACCGACGTTCCGGCGGGACCGTCGTTTACTTCAGTGTTGACATACCCCGCGGCGGCGCTCGATTCTTCCGCCGCGAACCTTACCGTCCGCGAACATGAGACCGATGCTCGGCAGCCACTGCCTGCTTCGAGTTGGCGTTTCGTGGACGCGAACCACGTGCAGATCACAGCGGCTCCCGGCTTTGATCGCGGAGCCATCTACGAATTGATCTACCCGGCGACCAACGAGCTGGTCGCGGGGGTGGGCTTCGCCGCCATGCGAGACCTGATGTCCTTCCTGCGGTATGCCGACCAGGACTCGACCGGACAGCCCAATCCAACGCGGGCGCGCGGCGCGAAATTCAAGGCCACGCTGGGGTTCGGCATCTCCCAGAGCGGCCGCGCCCTGCGGGATTTCGTTTACCTGGGATTCAACGCGGATGCCTCCGGCCGCATCGTGTTTGACGGCCTGCTGCCCATCGTGGCGGGAGCGCGGCGCACATTTACGAACTTCGAGTTCGCGCAGCCGGGCCGCTTCCCCCGCCAGCACGAGGATCATCTCTATCCCGGCGACCAATTTCCTTTTTCGTATGCCACCACCAAGGATCCCATCAGCGGGAAGACCGACGGAGTGCTGGCCCTGTGCACGAAATCGCGCACGTGCCCGCGCATTTTCCACACCGATACCGACACAGAAGTCTGGCAGTCCCGCATTTCTCTTCTGGTGACGGACACGAGCGGTCATCCCCTGGCGCTGCCCGACAATGTGCGGGCGTACATGCTTTCGGGCCTCCCGCACAATCGGGCCGCGGACGACCACACTCGGGGCTCGTGCCAGCAATTTCAAAACCCGTTGAGCTGTGGGGCTTATGCGCGGGCGCTGCTCGTGGCGCTCGACCAATGGGTCAGCGAAGGCGCGGCCCCACCGCCGAGCGTGTATCCGACTCTCCAGAACCACATGCTCGTGTCGCTGGCGCAGGCGCAGGAATCCTATCCCACAATTCCCGGCGCGCCATTTAGCCCAGTGATGAATCTCCTCCAGGTAGTGAATCCTGCGACGATGCCGCCCACCGCTTCCGGAAAGAGCTATCCGGTCCTCGTCTCGGCGCTGAACAAGGATGGAAATCCCGTCGGAGGCGTCGAGGTTCCCGAGATTGCGGTGCCCACCGCCACGTATTCGGGGCGGAACATTCGCGCCGCCGGCTTCGGCGAAGGTGATTTGTGCGGCCTGTCCGGCTCCTACATTCCCTTCGCCGCTACGCGCGCCGAGCGCATGGCCAATGGCGATTCGAGGCCGTCCCTCGAAGAACGCTACTCCAGCCCGCAAGACTACGCGGACAAGCGCAAACGCGCAGTCGAGGCGCTGGTCCAGCAGCGTTTCGTTCTGCCCGAGGACGCCGCGGCCTTGGAAGCCAAGACGCTGCCGACGATGGTAGCGGCCAAGCCCTGAACCCTGTACCCTGTCGGGGTGCATGTTTTTTGAGCGAGTGAATCTCGGGTCACGTTCCTCCGCACTGTCACGCCCAAATCCAGATTGCTGACGCTGCGTTAGATTGCAGCAATAGCGCAATCCTCGCCTGCCGTGCCGCCTGGTGAAAAGCGAACACTGGAAGCCACCTGCCCTCGCGAGCATCGCCCGTGGCCACCCCGCCCGGGGGAGTCGAGGAGGCTGAGGCTCTGGCCTGGAGTCCCGGAATGAAAATGAGGCGTTCAATTTAGGAGCATCTCATCGCATCTGGGGTAATCCTCCACCGGCAGAGTCGGCTGGCACCTTCTAACTTGTTGATTCTCCAACTTGCAATGGGCGCCCAAAAGCCTGGCGTTTGGGCCTGGGCATGCACGCGGGCTCAGGAGCGGAAGCAGCGAAAGGTGTGCCCGGCGGAGACTAAGAGGTGGTGATGGCCGCGAGAGGGCTGGTCCGAGTCCTGTGCGCTGCAAGGCGGCGCATTACACGTCTCTTGGCATTCGGGCGCGGTGCGTCTCACACCTTCACAACCGGCCGAGTAGCGCGCGGGCTTCTCTCTTGGCTGATTCTGTGCGCCGGGCCTGCCTGGGCGCAGGAAACTCAGCAAACCGAGCTGGACAAGATGAGCATCGAGGATCTCGCGAAGCTTAAGGTGGACTCGGTTTACGGCGCTTCCAAGTTTCTCCAGAAGGCTGCGGATGCCCCCGCCTCGATCACCGTGGTCACGGCCGAGGAGATCCAGAAGCACGGGTACCGAACCCTGGCGGACGTACTGCGGACCGTCCGCGGCTTCTCCGTGATCAACGACCGCAATTACAGCTATGTAGGGGTACGCGGATTGTCGAGGCCGGGGGATTACAATGCGCGCATACTCTTCCTCCTTTATGGCCATCGAGTAAACGACAACATTTTCGACGGAGCTTATGTAGGTACAGAATTCCCGGTCGGTGTTGATCTAATTGAGCGCATTGAGATCATTCGGGGTCCTAATTCCTCGATCTACGGCACGGGAGCATTCGCCGCAGTCATCAACGTGATTACAAAGCGTGGCCGCGATTTGAACGCCACCGAACTTTCCACCGAAGCCGGAAGCTGGAATTCCTACAAGGCTAGAGTCAGCTACGGAGACCGATTCGATAATGGCCTGGAGACGCTCCTTTCCGGGTCGTTCTACAACAGCCAGGGGCACCGGCAGCTCTTCTTTCCGGAGTTCGACAGCCCTGCCACCAACAACGGGGTTGCTGAGAACGCCGACAGAGACCAGTCCTACAACATATTTGCTGACATCATCTACCGAGATTTCAACATCCATGTCGTCGAAGCCTCTCGCACCAAGCACATTCCGACCGCCTCATTCGGCACCGTTTTCAACGATTCGCGGACCCGGACAACAGACGCACGCAGTTACCTCGATATCCAGTACCACCACATGTTCGGATCATGGGAGACGCTTGGTCGGGCCTCCTACGATTGGTACGACTATCACGGAATCTACATTTATGACTATGCGGGCACGGGCGTCCCGCCTTTCACCGAAAATTACGACGCAGCCAAGGGAACCTGGTGGGACCTCCAGGGCGATGCTTCCAGAGTCTTTTTCAAACGACAAAAGGTCACGCTCGGCACCGAATTCCGCCAGGATATTCGGCAGCAGCAGGTGAACTACGATATCCAGCCTTATTCCCTTTACCTTGACGATCACCGTTCTGCCCAGATCTGGGCATTGTATTTTCAGGATGTGTACTCCATTCGTAAGAACCTGGCCTTCGTGCTGGGCCTTCGCAGCGACTGGCATGAAAAAGTTGAAAACACATTGAGTCCACGAGCAGGTCTGCTCTTTACCCCCAAGCCGAACACGGACGTCAAGGCGACCTATAGCTGGGCGTTCCGCGCGCCCAACAGCTACGAAAATTTCTACTCCGGCAACAATAGCAATACAACTAACCCTTCCTTGAAGCCGGAGAGAATTCGCAGCTGGGAACTGGATGTCGATCATCGTTTTGGGAAGACGTACTACGTGTCGGGGGCGGGTTTTTTGAATCGGATTGACGATCTGATCTTACAAAGAATTGATCCCCTCACCGGTCGTCCGTTCTATACGAATTCAGTTCCAAGGCAAACGGAGGGGATCGAATTCGAGCTGGGAGCAAAATGGCCGGGCGGCCTGGAAGGCGCGATATCGCATTCCCTACAAGACTCCCGGAACGTAGTGAGCGGACGCGACTTGACCATTTCTCCGAAACAATTGGCCAAGGTGAATTTCAGCGTTCCTCTAGTGCAGAAGAAGCTGTTTGCCAGCGTCGAGGCTCAATACACAAGCCAGAGAAAGACGATCGCGCGAACCGATCTGGGTGGCTTCTTCATCATGAATATGACCCTTTATTCGAGGAGACTCTGGAACGACTTGGACCTCTCCGCCGGCCTTTATAATGTCTTTGACAAGCGGTACGCCGACTCAGGCGGCCTCGAGCATGTGCAAACCTCGATTCCTCAAGACGGGCGGAATTTTCGCGTGAAGCTGGTCTTCCGGCCTCATCTGACGGCTAGGTAAAAGGAGCGCACGTCGCAGCCACGTGAATCATTTGCAGCCAATTCGCCCACCGGCTCGAAGGCAATGGCACAGGCTGTTTGCACGCCCGGGAGTTGGGCGGCCTCGCGCATGGCGGATGATTTGGCTTGTGGTGTGCTTGCTCATCGCAAATCCATACCCTACCGCGGCGCAGGAGGATGCGGTCGGAGAGTACGAGCTGAAAGCGGCCATTCTCTACAACCTCACGAATTTCGTCGAGTGGCCGGCCTCCGCCTATCCCGACTCCAGTGCTCCCACCATTCTTTGCGTTCTGGGTCGTGACCCGTTCGGTGGTCTCCTGACAAATTCGGTTCCCAAGGAAGGCGGAAAAGGCAGACCCGTAGTTGTACGCCGCGTCCAGCCGGGAAAAGATATTCGGGATTGTCATGTGCTCTACATCAGTTCTTCCGAAAAAAAAGCGGTGGGTCAGATTTTTTCAACTCTGAAAGGAACCAACGTCCTCACAGTTGGAGAGATGAGCCAGTTCGCTCTGAATGGCGGCATGATCCAGTTCACCCTAATCGACAGGCAAGTTCAGTTCGAGATAAACCTGGACGCCGCCTCTCATGGGGGACTCCAGATCAGCTCGCGGCTGCTCGCGCTGGCTCGATTGGTTCATGAGCAGACCTCCGGCTTAGAGGGCAAAAAGCTCTCGCACCCGGCACAGTCGCTCGAACTCGTCAACTCACCCCTTCTCTTCTCCCAATTCTGGACTCCCATGTGGGCGGAGAGCGACCCGGACTAGAAGCCTTTAACCTTTCCCGCCTTCTTATAGCAATGCCAAATGATGTGCCACCCCAGAAGTATCACGACCAGCATGGTGGTCCATGCCCAGCTTGATTGAATTCCGAGGTTGCCCCCGGCGAAGTACGTAGAATGGGTGTTGAGCATCGCCCAGATCAACGGGAGCGAGAGGTAGGTGTTGTGCCGTGACCTCGAGCCCGCGAGTGCGACGACTGCCGCATCCGGCGCTTGGCCATTCTTGATTGCCGTGATAATTTTCCTCTGACCTGGCCAAATCCTGAACCAAACGTTAAAGGCCATGATCGTACCGAACATCGCCCCGGTGTGGATCAGGTACGCTCGATAAGTGAAATGAGCCCATCCAGCCATCAGGAAAAGCACAACCCCGGTGAGGACGAAACCGACGGTAGCGAGCGTCTTTATGTTCTTGCCCAGCGCGGACTTTGCCAGGATGTCATAAAGGAACACGGCAAGGAAGGTGACGGCCACCATCACTATTGCGCCCAAACCCCAGCCCTCGTCCGGATTTGCCAGAAGAACGGTCCGCTGGCTGTAGAAGACTATAGCGAGGAGCAGCACTCCTGTAGCCCAGGTCCAGGCCGCACCCCAGCGGAACCAGAACAGCGCGCGTGGCATTAATTCCGGAACGACTTTCTTCCTGGAATCCGCGTCCAGTGTTCCAGCGAAAGGGCCATTTACGAAGTTGAAAAAATAGAGCAACCCAATCCACATAATCCCGGCAAACACATGCAGCCAACGGAAGAGTTGGTCCAAACCACTCAGACTGGTCATGACGTTCCTCCTTTTGAGTTTGGCCCTGACGGGCCCGGGTCTAGATTGGCGCAGTTCAGCGGGTTAGAGCCGAATGCCTGAGAGGGCGCGCCATTATACTCACCTAGTGGGGGTGGTGCCAGTGATTACTTGACGTACCCGGCGGTTTGTCGCCGTCGCCAGACTTCGGTGCGCGGTGAGTCTTGCTCTCGAGAATTCGCCAGCGTTGTCTCGAGGACCTGCGGGCTGCCGCCTTTCCCCTTGCTTGGCCAGTAGAGGGCGACATCCTCACCCCACTCCGAGTTCCTGGAATAGAATAAGCGAGCCGAGATATCGAACCCTTAGGCTTTGGAGGCTCCGTGGTGTTTCCCAGCGCACCCCTCGCGCGGCCCTTGTTCCTCGCCTTCCTAAAACTCAACGTGATGTTTCCGGCCGGCGCCAGCGGCGTGGAACAGATCGTCCTCCGGTGGACGCACATCGTTTCGGCAATCATCTGGCTCGGGATGCTGTACTACTTAATCTTGGCGGGCGGTCCGATGTTGAAGTCCTTCGAGCCTGGAATGCGCGCAAAAGTATTCCCGGAAATGGCGTCACGGGCGCTATGGTGGCTCCGGTGGAGCGCGGTGGTCGCCTGGCTGGCCGGATTCCGCTACTTCATGATTCTGGCGCAGACCGACGCAGTGAATGCGGGGCGGCCCAATGCGTGGGGCGGCTGGCTGGGAATCTGGATTGGCTGCTGGCTGGCGGCATTCGTCATCGAAATGGCCTTGATCCAGGGCGGTGGCGGCGTGCTGGGGAACAAGCTGGTGGCCGGTGCGCTGGTGCTGTTTGTGATGACAGCGACTTCCTGGCTGGTCGTATCGCTCTTGGCGCAGCCGGGGGTGAGCAACCGCACGCTCTCGATTTCAATCGGTGGAGGACTCGGCACCATTCTGCTGTTCAACGTCTGGGGCATCGCTTGGCGCTGCCAAAAGCGGCTCATCGCTTGGACGCGCGCTTCCGCGGAGCACGGCGCCCCGATGCCGCCGGAGGCGGCGAAGCTAGGGCGCATGGCCACGCTCACCATGCAGATCAATTTCTGGCTGAGTTTCCCCATGGTGTTCTTCATGGCCGCGTCCGCTCACTTCCCGTTCCTTTCCGGGGGATAGCGCGCCGGCTCAGCGGGCGCACTTCGCTTGACACGCGAGGCCGAGCGAGAGTAACGTCCTCGCCACATTGGGGGTGGACCGCAAGTTCCCGGAAGTTCCCCCCGGGGATTTCTGTCTTCGCCTACTGGGGACCCACAATTAAATTCTTAAGGAGAGGACACAATGAAACAGTGTTCGAAGGCGAAGTTTCTGCTTGCATTGGCCGTTGTCGTCGCGTTGGCCGCAACCTTGTCATACACGGCGCGTGCCGACAATGACGACGTAGTTGTCTTCAAGGCGCGTCTGACCGGATTCCAGGAAGTGGCGCCCAGATTGACTCCCGGTCACGGCACTTTCATTGGCAAGCTCGATCTCAACCACCAAACCATCACCTTCACAGAGACCTGGACGGACCTGATCGGAAACACCGTGGCCAGCGGCCACGTGCTGTTCTCTCACATTCACTTCGGACAGACTGGCGTGGCCGGTGGCATTACGGTGTTCCTGTGCGGTCCGACAGGGGCGACGAATCCGCACCAACCGGTGTGTCAGGACGCGTCAACAGGTTCAGCCAAGGGCTCCATTAATGCGTCGGACGTCTTTCCGGCAACCGCGCCGGGCGATGGCGACCAGGGCATCAAGGCGGGTGATTTCGCCGGACTGTTGAGGATCATTCGGGCCGGCGGCGCCTACGCCAACATCCATACGACTCAGTTCCCGGGCGGCGAAATCCGCGGGCAGATCCACGTTTCCCGAGATGACGACGAGGACGACGACTAGCACCAATTGTCGCGCGGGAACGCGGCGCGGAACCTGATCCGGCGCGTCTCTCGCCTTGGAAAACAGCGACAAACGAAAAGGGCGGGCTCCGGTGCCCGCCCTTTCTTTATTGGATGGCGTTCAAGTATGGAAGCGCCGCGAGCTAGCTGCCGTCACGAATGAAGCGGCAGGAGTCAACGTCGAAGGAGACGTCGCCCATCGCGAGGCGGGACTGATCGCGAAAGCTGGCGGCGAAAGCGAGAAATCGCCAGGCGTCGGCAAAATTCGAGGCCAAGCCGAAGGAGACGCGAATCGCTCCCACGCTCTTGTGGCCGCGCTCCTGCATCAGCCGCAGAAAGCTGTGCAGGTTGACGGCGGAGCCTAGCTCGAGTCCCGCGCGCATGTCGTCTTCGTTCAAGCCTTCGGCCATCTCTCCGGCGCCCGGGTTACAGAAGCAGCCGGTGCGCAGGGAAATACCCTCGGCCTGAGCCAATTCCTCGACGCGCCGGAAATCGAGCAGGTGGCCTTCGGGGTCGTAAAAATTCAGTGTGACTGTGCCACCGCGCGCCTGCGTGGTAACCGGCCCGTAGATGCGGACCATGGCCCGGCCGTTCGAGTGCCGCAGCGCCAGCAATTCTTCGATCAGCCAGCCAGTCAAGCAGCGCACGCGCTCGCCGATGAGTTCCACGCCAATGGATTGCAAATAACGCAGCCCGATCTCGACGGCAGGAATCGCCAGGTAATTGAGCGTGCCGTCCTCGAACGCGGCTTCATTCGGCGCGAGCACATGGGCGCGGCCCTGCACGGAGGCGAAGTTCACGGTGCCGCCCGCGAACCACGGCCGCCGCAGTTTTGCAAACGCGGAGCGGCGGATCAGCAGCGCGCCCACGCCGGTCGGGTAGCCGAACATTTTGTAAAACGACACGCTGACGAAGTCGGGCCGGACGGCGGTCAGGTCCAGGCTGTTCGTGGGCACGAAGGCGGCGGCGTCCAGCAGGACGTGCCAGCCTTTTGCCCGCGCGCGCGCCACCAAGTCGAACGGGTGCTTCACGCCGGAAAAATTTGACTGCGCCGGAAACGCAAACAGGTTGGCCTGCGCGGGGTCTGCCTGGCCGAGCAGCACGTCCAAAGCAGGGAGCGCGAGGCGCAGCTCCGGCGCGGTCAGCGGGGCGTAGTCCACTGCGGCGCCGCGGGCGCGCGCGAACTCGCGGATGCCATTCACGGAGTTGTGATTGTCGAACGTGAGCAGGTAACGGCTGCCCGGCGCGAAGGGAAACGCCTCGCCGGCCAGCTTCAAGGCGCCGGTGGCATTTTGCGTGAACACCACGATGTAGTCGTCCGGCGTGGTCTGAAAATAGCTCAGCACGTAGCGCCGCGCCCGCTCAACGTGTTCGGTCATGGCCACCGAGGCCGGGTTGGCGGAGTGCGGATTGCCGAACACGCTGCTGTTCAGGAGCTCGTAATGGTCGCGGATTTGCGATTCGCCATGGAGTGAGCCGCCGGTGTAGTCGAGATACACCTGGCGCTGTTCATCCAGGCGCCGATACTCTGTGGCGCGCAGGGCGTCGAGCGCAGAAGTTCCGCGATAGCTGGCGTATCGCGTGAGGAAGTCCGCGTAAGCTTCCTCGCTGCGCGAATCCAAACGAGTGGTGTCCTTCAGCATGCGGCTCTCAAAGTGTGTGTGAGAACGGCTAGTTTTGTAGGGCACGGCTCTTGTGGTGAGCGGAGCCGAACCATCAGCCGTGCCGTTAAACGCTGGAAAATCAAAGCGGCTTTAGCCGCTGGCGCCGTGAATTGGGAGTTGTCACACACAATCTCTTGCCCAAGGGCCTTTTTTGATCGCCCAGGCTAAAACAAGTATACGCCAGGCAGCGCCGTCTCCGATGGTTGCTGCTCTCGCGGCGGGCTCATGGGGTGCGGGACGGCGCAGAAGATTCGCCCAGGGGCCGCAACGGTGGGATCACCTTCTGTGCGAAGAGTTCGAGATTGCGCTTGGTGAGGTCGCGGGGCAGCGTGGCGAATTGCAAGACCGGCAGCAGGTAGCCGAAGCCGATTTGCTTCTGGTATTGCTCGAGCTGCTGGCGAAGGGTGGCCGCGCTGCCGCACAAAAACATTCCCTTTTGCATGAGATCCTCAATGGACTGCGGCCCGCCGGTGATGGAGCTTTTCGCTTGGCGGATTCCCTTCATGGATCCAAGCGAGAGATAACCCGGCGGGAAGAGCATCTCCGGCGGCATTCGCAAAAATTTGTTCACCAGGTTCTCGATGTGCGGCTTGGCTTCGCAGCGCGCTTGTTCGTCAGTATCGGCCACGTAGAGGGGCACGGACCAGCCGAGCTGTTCCGGCGTGGCCTCGTAACCGTGCTTCGCGGCGGCCTCCCTATACATTCCCATGTACTTGGCGAGCGCCGTCGCGGGGCTGAAGGTTTGCAAGTAAGTGTACTTGCGGCGCGGGTCGCTCGCCCACTCAATCGTTTCCCGGCTGCCCTGCGAGGGAATCCACACCGCCGGATGCGGCTGCTGGTAGGGCCGCGGCCAGGTGTTCACGTAGTTGAACTGGAAGTGCTTGCCCTCAAAGGCGAACGGCCCGGGCTCGGTCCAGGCGCGCAGGATCAAGTCGTGCGCTTCGTGAAAGCGTTCGTGCGACTCTGCGGGATTCGAGCCCGAGGAGTGGTATTCCGCGCCGATGCCGCGCACGAAGCCCGCCACCAGCCGCCCGCCGCTGGTGTTGTCCAGCATGGCGTACTCCTCGGCGTGGGCATCAGACCGTATGCAGTCTGGTGATGTTCGTTGACGCATACGCCGTCGTAGCCCAGTTCGTCGGCGTACTCGAGCTCATCCAGGTAGCGGTTGTAGAGCGCGTGGCCCTTCACAGGATCGTAATAAGAATTCGGCAGCGTGACCCACGCGGAGTTGTGCTTCTCGGCGTAGCCGGGGTCGAGGTCGGCGTAGGGCATCAAGTGGAAAAAGAAAAATTTCACGGCGCGGCCTCCTTGAAGAAGGTCGTCGCCAGAGAGACAAATTCGGTAGCTTTCTCGACGTGGGGCAAATGGCCGCAGCGCGGCAGAATTGCCAGGCGCGCGCCGGGAATTGAGTCGCGGAAGGCGGAGCCGTAGGCCGGAGGAATCACTTTGTCCGAATCGCCCCACACGATCAGCGTGGGCAGGTGGATGCGGTGCAGCCACTTCGCCAAATGCGGGTTGTACAAGCGCGGCTGCCAGGCGAGCTTCGCTACTGTGAGGCGGTTACGGAGAAACGTGTCCTGCTCTTTTTCGCTGACCGGGGCGCTGAGCAGGGATTCGGCCAGACTGGCATCGTGGTAGAGGTTCCGGGTCAATTCGGGCTGCGACCAAAGGAAGATGTCGCCCGTTGGCACGCCCTGCACGTGAATTCCCGCGGGCGAGACCAGCGTCAGCGTGCGCAGCCGCTGTTGATCGCGCACGGCGAGCTCCGCGGCAATCCAGCCGCCCAGCGAATTGCCGATCAAGTGGACGCGATCCAGGCCGAGCGCTTCAAGGAAGTCGAGATAGAAATAAGCGAGATCGCCCACGTTGTCGAGCCACGCCGGCGTCTCCGATTCGCCAAACCCTGGATGCTCCGGCACGAGGACGTCAAACTTCTGAGAGAGCGCCTCCATGAACGGCATCCAGCGCCCGGCGCCACCCGCGCCGTGCAAGTAAAGCAGCGGCGGGCCTGAGCCGCCGCGCAGCAGACTCACCCGGCAGCCCGCGACTCTCTCGAAGGATTGGAGTGCTTCCATGCTTCGTCCTATCTGAGCTCAAGTCTCTCAGCAACGATGCCAAAAATTTCAGCACGGATGACGGACTAAATCGCGGCTTTTGCCCAAAGGCCGACCCAACGCCACCGAGACGATACGCGAACCTAAGGGAAACGCGTAGCCATGCGAATTCGAAGCCATTGACCTTAGCATTGTTCCGCGCCCGGGTCCTCTCCGCACTCTCCATATTTTTATTGACCTTTTCATTAAGGAGTGTAATATGGCCCCCAAGTGGTGGGCCCTTCCCTGGGTTGTACTGATTCTTTAGTCTTTAAAGGGGGTGTTATGAATTTCCTGACATTGAAAAAGGCCCGAGCCGGAAAAGTTATCTCTGTGCTCGGTGCGGCTCTGGGTGTCTTGCTGTTCTCGGTTTCGTTGTTTGCACAGGCCAATTTCGGCCGCATTCTCGGGATCGTTACCGACCAAAGTGGCGGCGTCATAGCGGGCGCCACGGTAACCATCGTAGACAAGGATAGAGGCGTCGCCCGAACCCTGATCACGGATGATGCCGGGGAGTACAACG
>WNFB01010657.1_pt1 | contig 12861 bp, 11 predicted proteins | sample 5400501 | NCBI WGS metagenome assembly WNFB01 (sample SAMN13153341, study PRJNA577476) | soil metagenome | isolation source: 200 cm saprolite under Douglas fir tree site 2 hole 1 | place: USA:California | collected 2015-04-18
AGTGGATGACATCGAGCGCCGTCCTCTTGGGACGCCGCACGAGCCGCACCTTCGCCTCGATCACCGTCAGCAGCGTGCCCTCGGAGCCGACGATGAGCCGCGCCACGTTGAGGCGAGAGTCGGAGCCAAATCGCGCCGGCCCGGGCAGACCAGGGGTGTCAGAGCCAGGGCGCGCCTGTGCGGGTTGGCCGGGCGTGTCGGAGCCGGGTCGCGCCTGTCTCAGGCCACCCTCGGTCCAAGCCGGCCTCCCGGACCCCGCTACAAAAAAAACAAGCTCGTTCAGGTTATAGCCGGATACCCGACGCCAGTGCGCCGGGTAGCGCGACCGGATCTCGTCGCCGTACGTCTCGCGGATCCGCGCGATCTCTCGGTAGATCTGGCCCTCGAGCCCTGGCGCCCGGCACTTGCCGGCGAACTCGTCGGGCGTGATCTCGCCGAAAACGACGCGCGAGCCGTCGGCGAGAAGGGTCCTCAGCTCGATGACGTGCTCGACGGTGAGGCCGTAGGCGATGGAGTGCGACCCGCCTGAATTATTGCCGAGCATGCCACCGAGCGTCGCGCGGTTCGACGTCGAGGTGTCCGGGCCGAAGAGCAGGCCCAGCGGGCGTACGTGGTGGTTCAGGTTGTCTTGCACGAGGCCCGGCTGCACCCGCGCCCACAGCTCCTCGGTGTTCACCTCGAGCACGCGGTCCATGTACCGCGAGAAGTCGAGCACGAGCGCGTGGTTGACCGTCTGGCCGGTGAGCGACGTGCCGCCACCGCGCGGCAGGATCGCGACGCCGAGCTTCCCGGCGACCTCGACCGCCGCCTGGACGTCGTCGGCGTCGCGCGGGATGACGACGCCGACGGGCTCGACCTGGTACATGGAGGCGTCGGTCGAATAGAGAAGGCGGGATCCCGGATCGAAGCGAACGTCCCCGCGGATTTTCTTGCGGAGCTCACGCTCGAGGTCGTTCACGCCGACATTATACTCGGTGGGCGAGGGTCGATCGCTGCGGGTACTATAGTGGCGTGGCCGGCTCTCTGCTCGCCCTCGTCCTGCTCCTCGCCATCGCGGTCCACGGCGAAGCGGCGCCCGCAGCGCCGGGCTTCAAGGTGAAGCTCCTCGACGGAAAGACCTCGCTCGATTCTCACGACCTCGTTGGCAAGACGATCCTGGTGCTGCGTTTCCAGGCGTCCTATTGCAAGCCGTGCGCGAAGGAAGCCCCGGGGCTCGGCCGTGTCTATGACCGCTACCGGGCGCGAGGGGTCGAGGTGCTCGCGTTCCACGTCCAGGACACCGCCAGGGACACGCGGGCCTTCGTGCGAAAGTACAAGGTCACCTATCCCGTCGCGCTCGACACGAAGCTGACGATCGGCAATCCCTTCGGCTTCAAGGGCTCGCCGTACACGGTCGTGATCGATCGGAAGGGGGAGATGGTCGCGCAGATCCACGGCGAGTCGGCGGTTACGCGCCTGCCGCGCATCCTCGACGAGCTCCTGAAGAACGACCCGAAGCCCTCGTGAGTCAGGGCCTGAGCATCACCTTGATCGCGCGGTTGGGATCGGCAACCTCCTGCGCCCGCGCGTCGCCCACGCCCTGAAACGTGATGGCTTTCAGGAGTTTGCCCCCTTGTTCTTCATATCTCGCTCGTACAGCGCCAGCGCGGCGGCGCCGCGCACGCTGACTCGCTTGTCCCCCGGTACGATCGTGACGCGTGTGGCGGCCAGGGCGCGCGCGAACGCGTACTCACCCGCCGCGCGGAGAATCTTCGCCTCGAGCGGCGCCAGGGACTGCGCGACCCCGCCGGTGACGATGATGATCTCCGGGTTCAGGCCGTTCACGACGATTCCGATCATCGCCCCCAGAGCCTGGCAGGCCTCGTCGACGACCGATGCGGCCACGGAATCGCCCTCGGCGGCCGCGTGGAAGACGCCCGGCGCCGTGATCCCCATCGGATCCCCTCCGGCGGCCTTCAGCAAGGGCGCCTGCGCGTGGCCCGCGACCCGAGCGCGCGCGGAATCCACGATCCCCCGCCCGCTTGCGTAAAGCGCGAGGCACCCACGGCCGCCGCACCAGCACCGCGGACCGTCAAACCGAACGGGCGCATGGCCCAGCTCGCCGCCGAAGCCGCCGGCGCCCCGCACGAGGCGGCCCTCGAGCACGACGCCGGCGCCGAACCCCGTCCCGGCCGCCAGAACAACGAGAGACCGAGCACCCCGGCCGGCGCCGAACATCCACTCACCGAGCGCCAGCGCGTTGACGTCGTTGTCCACGCACGCGGGCAGGCCGAACTCCGCCGTGAGCTCATCGGCCAGTGGCCGACCCTCGAGCTCCGGGACATGAATGACGGGCTCGCCGACACGGCCACGGGCCGCATCGACCGGCCCGGGCACGCCCACACCGATGGCGTCGATCGACCGCGTGCGCCGCGCGGCCTCGTCGCTCACCTTTCGGATCAGCGCGCTGATCGCGGCAAGGGGGTCAGCCGGCGCCTTGCCTCGCGTGGGTGCGCTCTCGTCCACGACCACGTCGCCGTCGCGGGTGACCACACCCGCCGCCGTCGTGGTGCCGCCGACATCCACGCCGACGATCGCCGCGGTCATCGAATGCGCCGGATCAAACCCGTCGGCCCGGTGCTAGAGGTCGCCGAAGTGGCAGAGCCTGATGCCGAGGCTCGCGGCCGCCGCGCGCGCGCCCGCCGTCCCGAGACCGACCATCTCGGTCTCGCGCTGTCGCCCGTAACGGCTGTAGGTGAGCGCGTCATCGAACCAGCCCGGGTGCGACATGAACTCGGAGACGCCGGCCGGCAGGGCCCGGAGCTGCGCGAGGGTTCGAGCGAGGGACCAGTAGGGGCCGGGGCCTGACTCCCCGAAGAAGTGGTCGGGGGTCCGAAGGCCCGCGGTGACCGCGCGGGCACGCGCCCATTCGTCCTGGCTCCTGACGGGCACGCCGAGGCGGCGCGCGGCGTCGAGAACCACCCCGCCGACCGGCGCCAGGAGCCCGACGTGATGGTGCGTATCGAGGTGGGTGGGCCGCCGCCGCATCAGCGACGTGAACTTCTCGATCTGCGCCGTCACTTCGCGCTCGACGTCCTTCACGTCCGCCCGCGCCGCGGCGTGGCGCGCGTCACGGACGAAGCGGCCGTCAGGGCCCACGAGCGAGCGCGCTCCCGAGAGTGGTCGGCCGAGCGTCAGGTTCACGTGGAGCCCGACGCCGAGGCCGCAGTCGCGGAGCGCGCTGACCGACTCCGCGTCGATCGCCGCGGTGGCGAGGACCGTCGTGCTGCTGACGATCCCGTGGCGGTGCGCGGCCAGGATCCCGGCGCTGACCCCTGACGTGAGGCCGAAGTCGTCGGCGTTGACGATGAGCCGTCGTGTCATCACGCGGTCACTCCGGCGCGGCGCCCTGGATCACGAACCGCTCGACCGTCACGGGCATCCCGGCCGGCACCGAGGCTTCCGCGTCGACAGCTCGGATGTGCTCGAGCCGCTCGTAGCCGATTCTCGGGAACGACTGGGCCTCGCTGGCGACGATCGTCGGCGTGAGCCCCGCCGCCTCGAGCTTCGCGAACGCGGTCTTCAGGCCGAGGAACGCGAAGATTGTGATGATCAGCCGGCCGCCCGGACGAAGGTGCTGGCGGGCGCCCGCGATCACGCGATCCAAAATCTCCCAGCCGTCGGCGCCGCCGTTGTCGGCGGCCGCCGCCGCATCCCGGCGCGCGCGGTTCGGCGGCGTGGGCATCTGCGGCGCGTTCGTGCACACGACGTCGAATCGCTCGCCCACCACCGGCGCATAGCAGTCGCCGAGCCGCGCGTCCACGACGACGCCGTTGAGGATCGCGTTCGTACGGATCACGCCGACGGCCTCAGGGAGGATGTCGGTCGCGACGACGTCGGCGCCCGCTTTCGCCGCGAGCACGGCGGCCAACCCGAGCCCGGCGCCGATCTCGAGCATTCGTTCGCCCGGGCGGACGACGAGGTGCCGGCAAAAGAAGAGGGAGCCGGCCTTGGGCGGCTGGACCGCGTCGGGGACGCGGAACAGGCAGTCCCGCCAGGCGAACAGGAAAACGCCCGGGTCGTCACTTGCCAAGGACGCGCCGGAAGTAGAGGCGGAGCGCTTCCTTGAGCTGTGCCCGCGCTCCCGCCGAGGTCTTGGCGTCTTCGAGCTGATCGATGTCGAGCTGGAGCGGAACCCCTTCGCGCTTCACGCCGTCGAGCTCCGCGGTGAGGCCGCAGCGCTCGTCCGATTCGGTGAAGACGATCTTCGCCTTCTTGAAGCTCCCGTCGTCCTGCGCGAGCTGCTGCACGGTCTCGACGATGACGCGCTTGATCTCCTCGGCCTCCGTCGCGGGAACAGTCGAGAATGCGGCCGTGAGGTTAACTTCCGCCATGATTCCCCTCCCCTTGGCGAAGGTCAGTGTCGCGGACGTCTCCGCCCTCGGTTGCTGGATCATCGGGACCTCTACGACCGGGAGTGCTGCGTCAGGGCACGAAGTACTGCGTAATGTCGACCACTTTCGAGTCCTTGAAGTAGACGCGCCAGCCGGCCGGGTACACCCACGCCTCGGTGGCAGTACCTTTGATCGACGGCCAATATTTGCGGGCGAGCTTCTCCATCTCGGCCTCGTCCGCGGTCTTCGCGATCGGTGGCCCGAGGAGGATCAGAACCTGTTCGTCGCTCTGCCCGACCGACACCTGACGGATGAAGCGGAACGTCGACACGTCGATGGAATTGGCGGAGTCCTGATTGCGGTGTAAATACTGCGAAATCTTATTTATCCAGAGATCCTCGGCCAGCGGTCCCTGGGTCGTCCGCTGCTCCTTGCCGCGGTACGACGCGCATGCGGCCAGGGTCAGCAAGCCGGCCACCAGGACGATCCGCTTCACGCTCTGGATCATATCAGGGCGGACTCCAGAACGATGCCACGATCGATCGTCCGTGAGACCTGGGCGAGCAGGCGGCCCGTCTCGGCGGGCACCTCGTCGCTGTCCGCCAGCTGACGGAGCACGTCGATCAGCCGGCGCATGGCGCGGATCAGGTCGCCCTCGTGGCCGCCGAAGGACTCCTCCACGATCCCGCTCCAGTCGTCCTCGCCGGACGCCCAGCGAAAGACCGAGGGCATGAAGCCGGCATGGACACCCACGGGAACGCGCAGGTGGCGCGCCCGCTGGGCCTCGTGCACGGTATCGGCCACGCGGATGAGCTGGTCGAGCTTCCGCTTGAGCTTCGGCCGCTTCCGGAGGAACACGCGCGCGATGGCCGGGTCGCCCGACCGCGCCTCCTCGATCAACGCCGAGCAGATCGCCGCCGCCTCGGGACCGGAGACGTCGTTGAACACGCCGTGCGCCACGAACTCGGCGACGAGGAGCTCGTTGTCGTGGCGCAGGCTGGCGATGAGCCGGCCCTTCGACTCGAGCTTCCGGTCACGCACCGCGCCGAACTGTTCCAGGACCTCGATCACGCGCAGGAACTCCTGCCAGTACGCGCTGCGGAGCTGCTCGAGCTGCCGCCGGCGCACGCCGAGCCGCTCGGTGACGGTCTCGAGCTCCCGCCACTCCCGGTCGCAGCGGGCGGTGGCGCCCCACGGGCAGCGGTGGCACTCGATCGCGGCGAGCATGGCCTCGGGACCCTGGGAGCGCTCGTGCTCGATGAGCTCGGCCACCGACAAACGCTCGAGCTGGGCGGCCAGGTGACCTAGGCCGCGGTTGTCAGAGCTGTGCCGCTCGCGCCCCCCGGGCGCGCGGTCGCGCGTGACGTGGAGCGCCGGTGTCGCCCAGAAGATGCGCTTGATCACGCCGCTCTTCACCCGCACTGTGACCCCGTGCGGCAAGAGCGCGTCGATGAGCACGCGGTGACCGCGGATCGCGTGGATGCCGAGCACCATCGCGAGGGTCGGCGCCCCGCCGCGCCGGATCAGGACGAGACGCCCGGGTTCCGCCTCCGCGACGGTGCGCTCTCCACGGCGCGGCCCGCGGCCCAGCGCCTGACGCCGCGCCTCGATCTCCTGGCGTGCGCGGCGGTAGCGGCCGATGCGCTGAAAGTCGCCGCACGGTGCGGCGTAGCCCCGCACCTTCTCGAGCGAGGCCTCGAGAGCGTGGACGTCGGCCTCGATCTCGCGAATGCGCTTGAGATTTTGATACTGGCCGAACGACGACTCGATGCGCCGGCGCAGGGTCTCCGGGGGGGCGCCGGTCGAGAGGAGGAGCGCCACCGAGCCGTAGCCGAGCTTGAACTGGCTCTCGATCGGCTCGGGCGAGCCGTCGATCACCCTGAGAATGTCCTCGAGTCCGTCGCGGGCGTCGAGCGCGATGACGCACGTGCCCTCGGGATCGATCCCGCGTCGCCCGGCTCGTCCTGCCATCTGGGTCAGCTCGTTGTGCGTGAGGGCGCGGAAGCCACGGTCCGTCCGCTTTGTCAGCCCCTGGAGGACGACCGATCGGGCCGGCATGTGGATGCCGAGGGACATCGTCTCCGTCGCGAAGACGACCTTGCAGAGTCCGCGCTCGAAGAGTAGCTCGATAAGCCGCTTGAGGCTCGGCAGGATCCCGGCGTGGTGGAGCCCGATGCCGAGCCGCAGCGCTTCGAACACGCTCTGATTGAGCGCGGACTCGGCGACGGTCGGGCTTTCGCGGATCATCTCTCCGATGGCCGTGTCCACCTCCCGCTGCTGCGGGGGTGCGAGCAGGCTCTTCCCTTCGGTGAGCACGTCCTGCATCGCGCGCTCGCAGCCGACCCGGCTGAAGATGAAGTAGATGGCGGGCAGCCACGCCCGTGCCTCGAGCGCTTCGATCAGAACGGTCGGATGGACCACGCGTCGCGTGTACCACCGTCCCCGGTCGTCCGGACCGCGCGATTCATCGCCGGCGACCCGCGCGCGCCCGGCGCGGACTCCAGGGAGCTCGTGGATCTCACCGGCCAGGTCCGCAATGACATATGCGAGCGGCACGGGCCGATGCGGATGGTAGATCGGGAGGATCGGCCGATGGACGATCGAGATCCAGTCAGCGATCTCCTTGACGTTCGCGACGGTCGCCGAAAGACCCACGAGCACGACGTCGCTGGGGGCGCTGACGATGATCTCCTCCCAGACCGTGCCGCGCCCTTCGTCGCCCATGTAGTGGCACTCGTCGAGCACGATGTAGCGGAGGTCGTCGAGGCCGCTCCCGTAGAGCGCGTTGCGGAGAATCTCGGTGGTCATGACGAGAATGCGGGCATGCGGGTTGACCTTGACGTCGCCGGTGAGGATCCCGACTGCGTCCGCGCCGAACGCACGGGTGAAATCGGCGAACTTCTGATTCGAGAGCGCCTTGAGCGGCGTCGTGTACGCTAGGCGTCGACCGGCGGCGAGGGCGGCGTGGATGGCGAACTCGGCGACGAGGGTCTTGCCCGCCCCGGTGGGCGCCGAGACGATGACCGACTGGCCGGCCTCGATGGCGCGAATGGCTTCGACCTGGAAGTCGTCGAGCGGGAACGGATAACCCGAGCGGAATCGCTCGAAAAGTTCCATCTCGTGACACAGTAACACGGAGGTACGCGTGATCGTCTTTCACATCGCGGTGACCGCGGCCCCGGACTATCTGACCCGTCGCGAAGTGTACCGGCGCGCCCACATCGAGCGCCTCCAGGGACTGCGCGCCAACGGCATCCTCATCGGCGGCGGGCCCTCAACCGACGGCACCACCGCCGACATCTTCTACCGTCTGCAGCAGCCCGCTCAGCTCAAGCACGCGATCGAGGAAGACCCGTACTGGACCGGCGGCGTGTGGACCCACTATGCGCCGCGGAGCTTCAGCCAGTTCGTCGAGCCGTGGGAGATGGTGCCGGTCGTGCTCGACGGGTCCCGGCAGGTCATCCTCGTCGAGGGCCCGACCATCGAGCACGACATGGCTCAATTCGCGCTGATCGAGATGCGGGGCGCGGGCCGCGTGGCGTTCGGCGGCTTCTTCGAGGGGGGCGGCACCTTGGCGGTCGTGAAGACGCCTGACGCGGACGAGGCGCTCCGATGGTTCGCCGAGACGAGCTTCTGGGCGCCTGGCGCGCTCGCCACGCGGCCCTGGCTCCACGTCCTCTGACGGTAGACTAGTCCACGCCGGCGACGGCGAGAACGCGGCGCATGCGCTCGGCGGCGCGCTCCGGATCGATCAGGAGCCCGGCCCGATCCATCAGCACGAACTGCTCGGCGAGGTGCACGACCGAGCGCCCGCTCTCCATGCCGCCGACCAGGCGGAAGTGTGACTGGTGACCGTTGAGATAGGCCGCGAACACGACACCCGTCTTGTAGAAGCGCGTGGGCGCGCCGAAGACATGGCGTGCGAGCGGGAGCGTCGGCCCGAGGATCGCCTCGTAGCGGGCGAAGTCCCCGGTGTCGAGCGCCTTCAGGGCGGCCGCCGCCGCCGGCGCGATGACGTCGAAGATCCCGAGCAGCGCGTCGCTCGCGCCTTCCCCGTCACCGCGGATCGTCGTCGGGTAGTCGAAGTCGTCGCCTGTGTACATGCGGACGCCCCTGGGGAACCGGCGTCGCATCGCGATCTCGCGCCGTTGATCGAGGAGGGAGATCTTCACGCCGTCGATCCTCGACGCGTGCTCGCCCACGATCGCGAGCAGCGTCTCGGTCGCGCGATCGAGGCTGTGGGAGCCCCAGTAGCCGGCGAGCGCGGGGTCGAACATCTCACCGAGCCAGTGGATGATCACCGGCTCGCGGACCTGGCTGAGAATCCGGCCGTAGACCTTCACGTAGTCGTCCGGGCCCCTGGCCGCGGCGGCGAGCGCTCGGCTCGCCATCAGGATGATGCGCCCGCCGCAGCGCTCGATCCAAGTGCACTGCTCCTCGTACGCCGCCTCGACATCCGCGAGCGCCACGCGCGGGCCGGGCTCGAGGTGGTCGGTCCCGGCGCCCGACGCGAGCACGGCCCCCGGGACCGATTTCGCCTCCGTCACCGCGCGCTTGATCAGCTCCTTGGCCGTCTCCCAGTCGAATCCCATGCCACGCTGGGAGGTGTCCATCGCCTCCGCGACGGCGAGCCCGAGCGACCACAGGTAGCGCCGGTAGGCGAGCGTCGCCTCCCAGTCGAGCGCGACCTCGAGCGTCGGGTTGATGGCGGCGAGCGGATCGGCGACGACGTGCACTGCGGCGAAGGCCACGCGGCTGCGGATCGGCCCGCTCGGCGCAGTGACGGCGCGACTCCCGGTCAGCGTGTAGGGCGTCACGGTTCCGTCGGCGCGCGGCAGCCGAAGCGTGCGATTCATCGCGATCCTCCTCGATCGGCAGTGTAGCACCCGGCGTCGGTTGACAGCCCCGCCCGCCCTCTCGTATGGTTAGCGCACTTTTCACCGGGGGGCTCCCTCCGCAGCGACGCTCCGAAGGAGGCCGGCATGGCATCCAGGGCGACCGACAGGAACCGCACGAAGTTCCTCCTCGACGAGAAGGACATCCCGTCGAAGTGGTACAACATCCAGGCCGACCTCAAGACTCCGGCGCCGCCCGTGCTCCACCCCAGCACCAAGCAACCCATCGGGCCGCAAGACCTCGCGCCGCTCTTTCCGATGGAGCTGATCAAGCAAGAGGTCAGCCGCGAGCGCTGGATCGCGATCCCCGAGGAGATTCGTGAGATTTATCGCCTCTGGCGGCCGTCCCCGCTCTACCGTGCGCGCCGGCTGGAAAAAATGCTCGGCACGCCGGCGCGCATCTACTACAAGTACGAGGGCGTCAGCCCCGCCGGCAGCCACAAACCGAACACGGCGGTCGCGCAGGCGTACTACAACAAGAAGGAAAAGGTCAGCCGCCTCTCGACCGAGACGGGCGCCGGGCAGTGGGGCTCGGCGCTGTCGCTCGCCTGCCAGCTGTTCGGCCTGCAGTGCAAGGTGTACATGGTCAAGGTCTCGTACCAGCAGAAGCCGTACCGTCGGATCATGATGGAGACCTGGGGCGCGCAAGTCGTGGCCAGCCCCAGTCCCGACACCCAATCCGGCAAGAAGATCCTCGAACAGGATCCGAACTCGCCCGGCTCGCTCGGCATCGCCATCAGCGAGGCGGTCGAGGACGCGGCCACCCGTGACGACACGAAATATTCGCTCGGCAGCGTGCTGAACCACGTGCTCATGCACCAGACGGTCATCGGGCTCGAGGCGAAAAAGCAGCTCGAGAAGGCCGATGACGCCGCCGACATCGTGATCGGCTGCGCCGGCGGCGGCTCGAACTTCGCCGGCCTGTCGTTCCCCTTCGCCGCCGACAAGCTCGCCGGCAAGAACAAGAAGATGCGGATCGTCGCCGTCGAACCGGCCGCCTGCCCGAGCCTCACCAAGGGCAAGTACGTCTACGACTTCGGCGACACGGTCGGCCTGACGCCCCTGGTCAAGATGCATACGCTCGGTCACACGTTCATCCCGGCGCCGCTTCACGCGGGCGGGCTGCGGTACCACGGCATGGCTCCGCTGGTCTGCAAGCTCTACGACGAGGGCGTGATCGAGGCGATGGCGGTGCCGCAGCTCGCGACGTTCCAGGCGGCGATGCAGTTCGCGCGCACCGAGGGCATCATCCCGGCACCCGAGGCCGCGCATGCCGTGCGCGTTGCGATCGACGAGGCCCTGCGCTGTAAGCGCGACGGCAGGCGTCAAACGATCCTCTTCAACCTCTCGGGCCACGGCCACTTCGATCTCGGCGCTTACGAGGCCTACCTCGCCGGGAAGTTGCAGGACTACGAGTACCCGGCCGCGAGGGTCGCGGAGGCGCTCACGCAGGTGCCGAAGGTCACGGCGTAAGGGCGGCGAGCAGGTCGAGCGGTGGCCGGGCCCGCCGCCCACCGCCGAATCGGGAGGCCACGCCGAGTGAGCTCGCACGCGGTCCGCGTCGTCCGTCTCGGCACCGGCCTCATCCTGCTCGCCTACCTGACCACGCACTTCCTGAACCACGCGCTCGGCATCGTCTCCCTTGCCGCGATGGAATCCGGACGGGTGTGGTTCCTCCTGCTCTGGCGCCAGCCAGTCGCCACCGGCGCGCTGTACGGCGCGCTCGTCACCCACGCGCTGCTCGGTCTCTGGGCGCTCTACCGGCGACGCACGCTCCGGATGCCGGCATGGGAAGCGACGCAGCTCGTGCTAGGCTTGACGATTCCACCGCTCCTCGTCGCCCACGTCGTCGGCAATCGCCTCGCGCACGAGCTCTACGGCATCGACGACTCCTACGCGCGGGTGCTGCTCGTGTTCTGGGTGGCCTCCCCGTGGCGCGGGGCGTTCCAGACGCTCCTGGTGCTCATCGCCTGGATTCACGGCTGCATGGGCATCCACTTCTGGCTTCGGTTCCGGCCGTGGTATCCGCGCGCGGCGGTATGGCTCGTCGGCATCGCGGTGGCAATCCCGGTGCTGGCGCTCGCCGGCTTCATTCAGGGCGGCATCGAGGTCGCCGAGCTGGCGCGCACGCCGGGGTGGACTTCGACGATCAGGCCGCGTGACACCCCCGCCACCCGCGCGATGCTCGCGGACGTGAGCGACAGCATCGTCGGGACGTACGGCGCCCTGCTGGCGCTCACCCTCGCGGTGCGCGGCGGGCGGGCCGCGTACCTGCGTCGCTGGCGCTCGGTCACCCTGACGTACCCGGGCGGCCGGGTCGTGACGGTGCCCATCGGCTTCTCGGTGCTCGAGGCGAGCCGCTACGCCGGTCTCCCGCACGCGTCGGTCTGCGGCGGGCGCGGTCGCTGCTCGACCTGTCGTGTCCGCGTCTCGCGCGGCCTCGAAACGCTGCCGCCGGCGAGCGAGGCCGAGCGCCGCGTGCTCCGCCGTGTCGGCGCGCCGCCGGACGTCCGCCTGGCGTGCCAGCTCCGCCCCGCGCACAGTGCCGAGGTCGTTCCGCTGCTGGCGGCCCGCGATCCGCTCGCGGCGCTCCTCGGCCATGAGCGCCAGGGCGTGGAGCAGGAGATCGCCGTGGTCTTCGCCGACCTGCGCGGCTTCACACGAATGGCCGAGAAGCGGCTCCCCTACGACGTCGTTTATCTCCTCAACCGCTACTTCGAGGTCGTGGGCTCGGCGATCGAGCGGACCGGAGGCATCGCCAACCAGTTCACCGGCGACGGCGTCATGGCGCTCTTCGGCGTCGAGAGCGGGCCCGAGCCGGGCTGCCGCCAGGCCCTGGCCGCGGCCCGCGCCATGATCGCCGGGGTGGACGCGCTGAGCCGCGAGCTGGGCGGCGAGCTCCCGGAGCCGCTCCGCCTGGGCATCGGCATCCACGTGGGCCACGCGGTCGTCGGGCGCATGGGCTACGGCGACAGCACCTATTTCACCGCGGTGGGCGACACGGTCCACGTCGCCGCCCGGCTCGAGCAGGCGACGAAGGACTACGACTGCGAGCTGGTGGTCTCCGAGGACGTCGTCGCGCGCGCCGGGGTCGACTTCGGCGCCTTTCCGCGCCACGAGGTCGCGCTGCGCAACCGCGCGACTCCTGTGACCGTCCGCGTCGTCGAGCGGGTCACGAGCCTGCCCACCGCCTCGTGGTCCGGGGGGGCGCGGTAGGGGTCGAACAGACCCTTTCCCGCCAAGGGGCTACGGGCGCCACGCGCCTGGATGGAGCCCAGCCGCCGTGGGGCAGCGGACGCGCGCCGCGTGGTCCGTCGACCCCTACCGCGCTCCCCGGGGAACCGAGGCCGCGGAGAGCATGCGCACGTAGCGTCCGTAGTCCCGCGCCGCGTCCATCATCCACTTGACGCAGTCGGGGTTGGCGCGCGGCGGCAGCTCGCACGAGATCGACAGGACGAAGCGCGAGCGCTGGCCCACCGTGTCGATGCAGCGGCGCACCTCGGCCTCGATCTCGGGCTTCGTCGCGCGCTCGAAGATCGTCACGTCCACGTTGCCGATGGCGACCACGCCCCGCTGGTTTCCGAGCGTGACCA
>WNFB01004161.1_pt1 | contig 12859 bp, 15 predicted proteins | sample 5400501 | NCBI WGS metagenome assembly WNFB01 (sample SAMN13153341, study PRJNA577476) | soil metagenome | isolation source: 200 cm saprolite under Douglas fir tree site 2 hole 1 | place: USA:California | collected 2015-04-18
GATCAAGGGACGGTTCCGGGAGCCCCGGAAGGTCAAAGTCGTCCTCAAGGACGGGGCGCCGGCCTTTGTCGAAGAAGAGGCAATGGCCGGCGTGTGACCGGCTGGTCCGTGTGCCCGGTTCGATCTCTCAATCTGCCAGTCTGTCGTTTCGGTCACACGTGTGACCCCACTCTTCAACCCGCAGTTTGTGGTAGGCACGCGGCTTGATCCTCGGCATTGAAACGTCCTGTGATGAAACCGCGGCTGCTGTGGCGGCGTCGGATGCCACGGTGCTGGCCGAGGTGGTGCGGTCGCAGGTCGAGACCCATGCCCGTTTCGGCGGCGTGGTGCCCGAACTGGCCGGTCGCCGCCACATTGAATCCATCGATCTGGTGGTTCAGGAAGCCCTCGCGCATGCCGGCGTCGGCGTGCGCGAGCTCAGCGCGGTCGCGGTGACCGGCGGGCCCGGACTCATCGGCGCGTTGCTGGTCGGCGTTGCGTATGGGAAAGCGCTGGCCTATGCGTTGAGAGTGCCGCTGATTCCTGTCAATCATCTGGAAGGCCATCTCAGCGCGGCGTGCTTTGTCCCCAAGCGGGTGGCCCCTCCTTTCGTGGCCCTGATTGCGTCAGGCGGGCACACGAACCTCTATCATGTCAAAGGGTGGGGAGAGACGGAGTTGTTGGGCCGGACCCTGGACGACGCGGCCGGTGAGGCGTTCGACAAGGCCGCCAAGATGCTGGGATTGGGGTATCCTGGCGGTCCCGTGATTGACCGGTTGGCGCGAGAAGGAAACCCGGAACGCGCGCCGTTCCCGCGTCCTTATCCGACGTGCGACGATCTCAACTTCAGTTTCAGCGGCATCAAAACGGCCTTGTTGTATTACCTGCGGGACCGGGAGACGGCGGGGCATTCCTGGCATGTGCCGGACGTGGCGGCCGGGTTTCAACAAGCCATCGTGGAAGTTCTGGTTGAGAAAACGCTGGCCGCCGCGCAACGCTCCGGCGTGCGCGACGTGGTGGTGACCGGCGGCGTCGCCGCCAACTCGCAGTTGCGTGCCCTGTTCGAGACGCGCGGCAGGGAAACAGGGGTTGCCGCTCACGTCCCGCCGTTGCGCTATTGCACGGATAACGGCGCCATGATCGCCGTGGCCGGAGCCCGGCTTTTTCAGGAAGGACGCGCGGCGATGCTGGAATTTGAGCCGCGCGCCGATTGGCAGTTGGGGCAAGGTAACTGAGGGTATTGAGTATCCCGCCAGATTCGATCGAACCGGCGGGATCGAGCAAGCTTGGTTTGGAGGCTAACGATTCCCTCTCCTCACGGCAATCTGACGGGGCTCAAGCCCAGCCAACTGCGGCGCTTGGAACATGTCTACCGCCGACGGGTGCCGGAAGATGCCATCATTTCCTGGGAACTCGCCCGCTTCTGCACGAGTCTTTCGCACGAAATCGGGCGTCAGATCGGCGTGCTAATCAACCGACGGGGGGCGATCGAGGACGTGATCGTCGGCAACGACCGGGAGGTCGTCCTGCCGGATGTGTCGGACTATCGTCTGGGGCGGCGATCGCTCCGTGGTCTCCGGCTGGTCCACACGCACCTGCGCAACGAGCCGTTGAGTCAGGACGATCTGACGGACCTGGCGCTCCTGCGGCTCGATCTGATGGCGGCCGTCGGCGTGAAGGCAGACGGCCAGCCGGGACAGCTGTACGCCGCGAACATTCTTCCTCCGAATTCTTCCGGCAAACCCTATGAAGTCTGGAAGCCTGTCGCGTTGCAGGAGTGCGACGTGCATCTGGGGCAATTTCTCGGTGCTCTCGAAGAGGAACTGAGCCGGACCAGGCCCGCGCATCTGGTCAACGACTCTCAGGAACAGGCGATTCTGGTCAGCGTCTCCCGACACAGTGTCGCCGATCAAGAAGAGTCGCTGGTGGAACTGGCGGATCTGGCTCGCTCCGCGGGCCTTGTCGTGTTGGACACGATTGTTCAGCGCCCACAGGCGGTTCATTCCAAGTATCTCCTCGGAAGCGGCAAGCTGAAGGAGGTGGTGATCAAGGCGCTTCAACACGGGGTGGATTTCCTCGTCTTCGATCAGAACCTTACGGCCGCGCAGGCCACTGCGATCGCGGCCGTGACGGACCTCAAAGTCATCGACCGGACCCAGCTGATCCTCGACATCTTCAGCCGGAGAGCACACAGCCGGGAGGGGAAGATTCAGGTGGAGCTCGCGCAATTGCGTTATCTCCTGCCGCGCCTGACGGGGCACGGGACGGCGATGTCGAGACTGGCCGGCGGCATCGGCGGACGTGGACCCGGCGAAACGAAACTCGAAGTGGACCGCCGGCGGGTGCGGGATCGGATCAGCCATCTCGAAAAACAGATCGAGGTGCTGGCGAGAAACCGCGCTCAGCAACGGGCCAGGCGTCTTCGCCGGGAGGTGCCGATCATCTCGATCGTCGGCTACACGAACGCCGGTAAATCCACGCTGCTGAACGTCTTGACGCACAGCCGGGTCACGGCGCATGACCGGCTCTTTGACACCCTGGACACGGCCAGCCGACGGTTGCGATTTCCCGAGGAACGGGAGGCGATTGTGACCGACACGGTCGGATTCATCCGAAACCTCCCTGCAGAGCTCATGGGCGCCTTTCGCGCCACCCTCGAGGAGCTGCACGATGCCGATCTGTTCCTCCATGTCGCGGATATCAGCCGTCCGATCCTCGATCGACAGGTGGCGGTTGTGGAGGGAATCCTGCGGGAGTTGGGCCTCGATCGAGTCCCTCGCGTGTTGGCTTTGAATAAAGCCGACCGGATCGACCCAGCGCTAGCCGCCATCTTAAGCACGAGGCTCGACGGAATTGCCGTGTCGGCCTTGCGGCCGGACACCCTGATCCCCCTCTTGGAAGCCATTGAACAGCGGCTCTGGCGTTTGACCCGGACCGGTATTCCCTGCTAACATACCTCTCTTTTCAAGGTCATGGGCCCCTTTGTGGAAATGGCCTCGCGGCTCCTAAAGCTGCTCGATGAAGAGATTCCGAACCCGAGGGTGGCCCTCCACTATAAGACGCCGCTCCAACTGCTGATGGCGACCATCCTGTCGGCCCAGTGTACGGATGAGCGGGTGAACCAGGTGACGAAAGGGCTTTTTGCCAGGTATCGGACGGCGCAGGATTACGCGAACGCCGACCAGGCCGTGCTGGAAAAGGAGGTTCGGTCGACCGGCTTTTATAAGGCAAAGACCAGGAGCCTTATCCGATGCGGACAGGCCTTGGTCGGTCGGTTCGGCGGTGAGGTGCCACGGACGATGGAAGAATTGGTGACACTGCCCGGCGTGGGACGCAAGACGGCCAACGTCATCCTCGGCAATTGCTTCGGAGTCCCGTCGGTGGTGGTGGATACCCACGTCACGCGAGTCACCCAACGTCTGGGGCTGGTGGACACGGACAACGCGGAGAAAATCGAGATCGCGTTGCAGCGTGTGTTGCCCCAAGCGAGCTGGACGAAGGGATCGCACCAATTGCTGCTCCACGGGCGACACATCTGCAAGGCGCGGGCGCCCCAGTGTTCTGAGTGCCGGCTGTATGAGCTCTGCCCATGGGAAGGGAAGCGTCCGGTATGATCCGGAGCATGACGGGGTATGGACGGGCCGAAGGTCGCCACAAGGGGACGCCGATTGGCGTGGAAGTCCGCTCGGTGAACCATCGCCACAGCGAGGTGGCGACGAGACTGCCCCGCATCCTGCAGGCCTACGAGGACCGGATCCGAACCCTGGTCCAGACCCATGTGGCCCGCGGGCGGGTGGATGTGACGGTGAATTTCAGCGGCGAGCGGGACCCGGGACGCGGGCTTGTCCTGGACCGGCCGCTGGCGCGTCGGTACCTGGCGCTCCTCAAAGAGCTCCAGCGGGAACTTGGCGTGAAAGGGACTCCGGACGTGGCGTTGCTCGCCGGTTTTCGGGACATCATCAAGCCGACGGAGCTGGCAGCGGAGGATCCGGGTGCGGTGCGTGCGACGGAAAAAGTGCTGGCGCGGGCGCTGAAGGCGCTGGATCGCATGCGCTGCCATGAGGGCCGCACGCTGGAGCGGGACTTGCTGACCCGGCTGCAGGAGAGTGAGCGGCACCTGCGGACGATTCGCCAGAGGATTCCCGCCATCCTCCAGGAACGCTTCGCACGGTTGCAGGAACGGGTCAATCGATTGCTGGAGAGCGCAGGCGGAGAAAAGGAAGGTGTCGACCCCGCCCGGGTTGCACAGGAGGTGGCGCTCTTGGCAGACCGCAGCGATGTGAGTGAGGAGATCACTCGTTTGGACAGCCACCTGGACCAGTTCAGGGAGTTTCTCCGCAAGTCCGAGCCGGTGGGCCGCAGCCTGGATTTTCTCCTGCAGGAGATGAACCGGGAGGTCAACACCATCGGTTCGAAGGTCGGGGACACGGTGGTGACGCAGGAGATCGTCGCCCTCAAGGCGGAATTCGAAAAGATCCGCGAGCAGGTGCAGAATGTCGAGTGAAAACGCGTCTGTGAAACGCCGCCAGGGGGTGCTCTTTGTGGTCTCGGCTCCATCCGGGGCCGGCAAGACGTCCCTCTGTCACGAATTGATGGCCCTGTTGCCGGATTTACGCTTTTCAGTCTCCTGCACCACGCGCCAGCCGCGTCCGGGCGAAGTCCCGGAGCGGGACTACCACTTCGTGGATGAGCCCACGTTCCGCGGCATGATCAAGGAGGGCGCGTTTCTCGAGTGGGCGGAGGTCTACGGTAAGCTCTATGGAACCCCGCGGGCGCCCACCCAAGAATGGATGGCGCAGGGATGTGACGTTCTCCTCGATATCGATACGCAAGGCGCGATGCAGATCCGGCGGCATGTGCCGGAAGCCGTCTCGGTCTATATTCTGCCGCCCTCGATGGCAGTGCTGCGCCGACGCCTGGAAGACCGGAAAGGGGATTCGCCGGATGAGATTGCCATGCGGTTGAAAAGAGCCAAAGACGAAGTGGCGCATTATCGTGACTATAGTTATGTCATCATCAACGATGACTTTAAGTTTTCCGTGCGGCAACTCGAGGCGATCGTGCTCGCCGAGCGCAGCCGGACGGCCGTGCTGGACCTGTCGCAAGTGGAACAGGTCTTGTTGGAGAATTAGGAGGGTTGCAATGGATATGTTATCGCTGTTGCCGGAGTATGAGAACCTACCCATCGAATCTCGGAGCCGGCTGGTCATTATCGCCGCCCAGCGCGCTCGACAGGTGATGCAGGGAGCCCGTCCGTTGATGCCCACCAAGCACACCAAGCCCACGACGATCGCGCTGGATGAAGTGCTCAAGGGCAAAGTGCAATTTGTGACAGGCAAAGAAGCGCGCCAAGCCATGAAGGAAGCCCGCAAACAGCGGGAGCGTGAGCTCGAACGGCTGACTACGGTGCACGTGACGGGGGAAGATGCGAACGAGATCAAGAAAGACTTGAGCGTCGTCGTGGACGACTCCAAGCCGGCGGAGGCGGGTGAAGACGACTGAGGGCAAGACCATCGTCCTGGGAGTGACCGGGAGCATCGCTGCGTACAAAGCGGCGCCTCTCGCGCGTCGCCTGATGAGCGAAGGAGCGACGGTGCATGTGGTGATGACCCAGACCGCGCAGCGGTTCGTCGGGCCGCTGACCTTTGAAGCCCTGACCGGCCACCCAGTCTTCACGGATCTCTTTGAATCGTCGATGCCGCACCTCGCGCTTGCGGAGTCGGCCGATCTAATCGTCATCGCGCCCGCCTCGGCCCACTGCGTGGCCAAGCTCGCTCATGGCCTCGCCGACGATCTCCTCTCCACACTAGTCTTGGCGGCGGAGTGCCCGGTGGTCGTGGCGCCGGCCATGGATGGAGGCATGTGGACCCATTCGGCGGTCCGCGCCAATGTCAGGACGTTGCGCCAGCGCGGCGTCACGGTGTTGGAGCCTGAGGTGGGGCCTTTGGCGTCCGGCCGGGTCGGCAAGGGGCGCTTTCCGGAAGAAGACGTCATTCTCGCGGCGATCTCGGGGGCGCTGCAGCGCACCAAGGATTTCAGCGGCCGGAGGGTGCTCATCACGGCCGGCCCCACGCAGGAGGCCCTCGACCCGGTCCGGTTTTTGTCGAACCGATCTTCGGGGAAGATGGGCTGGGCTCTGGCGGAAGCCGCGCGGGATCGCGGTGCCGAGGTGGTCCTGGTCGCGGGTCCCACCACCCTGCCCCCGGTTCCCCGTGTATCCACCGTGCTGGTTGTGACATCCGATGAAATGCGAAAAGAAGTGGTCACCCGGTTTTTGGGCACCGATGTGCTCATCATGACGGCGGCCGTCGCCGACTTCCGACCGGTCCGTCCGGCGCGGGGCAAAGTTCCCAAGGGCGAAGGGCCGCGAACCTTGCTGCTTGAGCCGACGAAGGATATCCTGATGGACTTGCCGGCCCGCCGAGTCGGCCAGATGGTCGTCGGCTTTGCGGCGGAAACCGGCGAGTTGGTCGCGCGCGCCCGCGCCAAGTTGCGCACCAAGGCGCTGGACCTCATCGTGGCCAACGACGTCACGGAACCGGGATCTGGATTCGGGACCGACACGAACCGGGCGACCTTGCTGGATCGGACGGGATGGTGCGACGCGCTGCCGCTCATGTCCAAGCGCGAACTGGCGCATCGGATCCTTGACGCGGTGCTGGCGCTTCCTGCGAAGGGAGACCACGAGAAAGCCAAGCGGACGCGACGCGGAGGGACACGCTGATGGCTGAATCAATGTCACGAACGTTTATGGTCGAAGCCAAAAATCTGGCTGATGCGGGTCAATTCGGGAAAGCCATTGAGGTCCTCCAGCAAGGGTTGAAGGCATTCCCCAAGATGGTCAGCGCGCAGGTCTTGCTGGGCGAGGTCTATATGACCTCGGGAGATTTCGAATCGGCGAAGGTGGAGCTGGAGCAGGTCATCAAAGCCATGCCGGACAATTTCGCCGCCCACCGGAAACTGGTGCTGATCTATCGCGATCTGAAGGATACGCAGGCGGCGGCCAAGGCGTGCGAAGCCGTTCTGAACGCCAATCCGAAGGATCGCGAGATGAAAGACTTGTTGGAAGAATTGCTGGCGGAGGGCCGGAAGGAAGAGCTCCAAGCCGCATCCTCGGCCCTGCCTGCTGCTTTCGCCACGGAAGAGCCGGCGCCGGCACTGGAGACAGAGATAGAGGAAACTGACAGCGAGACTCTGGCGGAACTCTACATTGCACAGGGGCACTGCGACAAAGGCCTGAAGATCTATCGCCGTCTTGCCGCTACGCATCCCGACGAGGTGCGCTTCTATGAACGGATCAGTGCTCTGGAGGAACGTGGGGCGGAATTCCTGGCTCAGGCCACGCACACAGCCCGCGTTCGCCGGCTGGAAGGATGGCTCGCAGTGATCCGGGAGCGACGCCGATCGTGACGAAGATTCTGGTCCTCCACGGCCCGAACCTCAATCTCCTGGGCTCCCGCGAGACGGACGTCTACGGGACGGTCACTCTCGAGGGGATCAACCGGGACCTGGAAAGCCTGGCGCGTGAGCTCGGTGTGACCCTGACGATTCACCAATCCAACGGGGAAGGGGAGTTGGTGGAGTGGATCCAGAAAGCGAACGGGCAGTTCGATGCCTTGGTGATCAATCCCGGGGCCTATACCCACACGAGCATCGCTCTGCGGGACGCCGTCGCGGGAGTCGGCATTCCAACCGTCGAGGTGCACCTGTCCAATATCTACCGCCGGGAGGAGTTCCGGCAGCATTCCTACGTTGCCGGAGTCGCGCTCGGGCAGATCTCGGGTTTCGGCCCAGACAGTTACACGCTGGGGCTCCGGGCCGCTCTGGCGCACCTGCACGCTCAACGGGCCGTCCCTAAAAAGTAGACAGCATGAATCGGAGGAAGGAGACAGACGCACGTGATTTCAACGTCGGAATTTCGGAATGGAGCGAAACTCGAACTGGAGGGGGAGCCGTTCACAATTATCGAGTTTCAGCACGTCAAGCCGGGGAAAGGCGGGGCCTTTGTACGCACCAAACTCAAGAGTCTGAGATCGGGCAATGTCATCGAGCGGACCTATCGGTCCGGCGAAAAATTGCCGACGCCCGATCTGGACGAGCGGGAAATGACGTTTCTCTACGTCGAAGGCGGCCAGTATACCTTCATGGACACGACGACCTACGAGCAGTTGACCTTTGACCGGGACCACCTGGGTGACGGGTGGGACCTACTCAAGGAGAACATGACCGTCACGCTGCTGCTCCATGACGGGACGCCGATCGGCATGGAGCTGCCGATCTTTGTGGAGCTCAAGGTCGTCAAGACCGACCCGGGCGTGCGCGGGGACACGGCCTCCGGCGGCTCGAAGCCGGCCACCCTGGAAAGCGGCGCGATGATCAAAGTGCCGCTCTACCTTGACGAGGGCGTGATAGTCAAAGTGGACACTCGCACCCGCGAGTACGTGGAACGAGCCTGATGGCGCGCCGTCCATCCAAACCCGACAAGAAGGCTGTAAAGCCGGCGCCGAAACCGCGTCCGGATGCGCTGGTCGAGCCCAAAGTCTTGCAGGATCTGATCGCGGTCTTCCAGAATGCGAACGTGAGCGATCTCGAAGTCGAGCGGGGCGGGCTCCGCATCCGTCTGCGGCGGGAGAGAGCAGGGACTCCTGCCTCACCCGCCGAGGTATCCGTCCCCGTTCCCGGCGCGCTCTCCGCGGAAGCATCGGCGGCCGAGCAGTCCGCCGAAGGGCTGGTGACCATGCGCTCGCCCATCGTCGGGACATTCTACCGGTCGGCGTCTCCCTATGCCGAGTCCTACGTCGAGGAAGGCGCGTACGTGAAGAAGGGCCAGGTGCTCTGCATCGTCGAGGCCATGAAGCTGATGAACGAGATTGAGTCCGAAACGGACGGGCGCGTGGTGAAGATCCTGGCGGAAAACGCCAAGCCCGTCGAGTATGGCGAGCCGCTTTTTCTGATCGAGCCGGGCGCACGGCCGGAGGAATAAGGGGTGTTTAAGAAGATCCTTATTGCCAACCGCGGCGAGATCGCGGTCCGGGTCATCCGGGCCTGCAAGGAGCTTGGCATTCGCAGCGTGGCCGTGCATTCAGAGGTTGACGCCAATGCCCTGCATGTGCGGCTGGCGGACGAGCACCTCTGCATCGGGCCGGCCGATCCCGCGCTGAGCTACCGCAACATCCCCAACATCCTGAGCGCGGCGGAGATCACGGCCTGTGACGCCGTGCATCCGGGCTACGGCTTTCTGGCCGAGAACGCGCACTTCGCCGAAGTATGTGAGTCCGTCGGGATCAAATTCATCGGGCCGACGTCCGAGAGCATCGCCACCATGGGCGACAAATCCAAGGCGCGCGACATCATGATCCGGCAGGGGTTGCCGGTCCTGCCAGGCAGCGAAGGTGAGATTGCCGGCGAGCAGGAGGCCGCGGCGGTAGCCGCCAAGATCGGCTATCCGGTGATCATCAAAGCGTCCGCGGGCGGTGGCGGGCGCGGGATGCGCGTGGTGAACAAAGAAGACGAGCTGGCGCACGCTTTTCAGGCGGCCCGCACCGAAGCCGCTGCAACCTTCGGCGACCAGAGTGTGTATGTGGAGAAGTTTTTCATCGAGCCGCATCACATTGAAGTCCAGATCCTGGCTGACGAGAAGGGCCGCACGATTTTCCTTGGGGAGCGGGACTGCTCCATCCAGCGCCGCTACCAGAAGCTCATCGAAGAGACGCCGTCGCCGATGGTGGACGACCGTCTTCGCCGGGAGCTGGGTCGGGTGGCGGTCGAGATTGCGCAGGCCGTCCGGTATCGGAACGCCGGCACGGTGGAGTTCCTGCTGGACAAGGACCGGCGCTTCTATTTCATGGAGATGAACACCAGGATTCAGGTCGAGCATCCGATCACGGAAGAGGTGACCGGCATTGACCTCATCAAAGAACAGATCAGGATCGCCGCAGGCCTGCCGCTGTCCTGGAGGCAGCAGGACGTGAAGATCACGGGTCACAGCATCGAATGCCGGATCAACGCCGAGTGTCCCGATACGTTCAAGCCGTGCCCCGGACGGATCACCCGATTCCATGCCCCGGGCGGACCCGGAGTGCGGGTGGATACGGCGATCGAGGCCGGCGCTGAGGTTTCCTGCCACTACGACTCCCTGATCGCCAAGCTGATCGTACGCGGCCCGACGCGCGAGGAAGCGCTGGCCCGGATGCGGCGGGCGCTGGAGGAGTGCGTCGTGGAGGGAATCAAGACCACGATTCCGCTGCACCTCCGCATACTCGATGATCCCGACTTCCAGAAAGGCCGCTTCTCGACGGCCTTCCTCGAACGGTTCGGTACCATCACTCCAGGCAGTTCGACGTAATTCCCGTTGAAGCTTGCCGGTCTCTACCTCATCCTCGACCCCAGCGTCGCGGGTTCACGCTCCTTGACCGATCTCGTCAACCGCGCGCTCGAAGCCAAGGTGCGGCTTTTTCAGCTTCGGGTGAAAACGCCGGAGACGCGCACGTTCTATCAGGCGGCTGAAGCGTTGTGCCCGCTGGTGCAAAAGGGCGGGGGCACGTTCATCGTCAACGACCGGTGCGACGTGGCGATGGCGGTCGGGGCGGACGGGGTCCATCTGGGGCAGGACGATTTGCCACTGGCGGACGCGCGGGCGATCCTGGGGTCCGGCAAGCTGATCGGGATCTCGACCCACAATCTCAATCAGGCGATCCAGGCCGAAGCGGGCGGGGCGGACTACATCGGCTTCGGGCCGATCTTTCCGACGACCACGAAGGAGAATCCAGACCCGGTGGTCGGCGTGGCGGGCCTCCGCGAGGTGCGGACTAAGGTACGCATCCCGATCGTCGCCATCGGGGGCATCAACGTCAAGAATGCAGCGGATATCCGAACCGCTGGCGCCGATTGCATCGCTGTGGTTTCCGCGGTCCTGTCCGCAGCCGATCCTGCGAAGGCAATCACAGAACTAATGAAAGCGATTAAGGGTGCGTAATTCCCTCGCCCCCTCAGGGAGATGGAAGGTGCCAATAACGCTGCAGCGCGTTAAGGGTGCTAGAAGGGCTGCCCGTGCTTCTTGCCAGGGAACTTCTTGCGATGTTCGTCGTAGTAGAGGTAAGGTTTGTCCGTCTCCAGTTCCAAGTGAACGTAGTCATCGTTGTCAATCCTGATCGCCGACGGCAAGGATACCGACACCTGCCATGATCCATCGCGATAGTAGAAGTATCGGTTGATCGAGATATCGAAGTAGACCCCTGCGGTTGGATAGTAGCGGTAGTCGTGCTTGGCGCGATATCCATGGGCCGGCGCCCAAGGTGGCGGTCCGCCGCCCCGCTGCTCCCTCTCGATCATGGGACCTGGCCGTCGCTCCTCAACAACGCAGGCGGGCAGCACGAGAAGAACGACGATTGCGATGCCGATGGCCCTCATTTTGACCTCCATCTTGTTTTTGTCTGATGCTGTCGAGTGTTAACGCGTGGCGCTTTGATGGCCGGCGATCGCACCGAACAGGCCCAGCAGCATGCCGACGATCGGTCCTTTTTTCTTGTCGTGCTTCTCATTTTTCGATGGCTCTTCGGAATTCTTCTGGGCGCTTGCTGGAGACACCTTCATTTCAAGGGTATTTTGCGGTGTTGTCACTTCGACATTCGGATGACTGACAGCAGGTGCCGGTGTCACGCTGATGACAGTGGCGACCATCACGAGCGATGCGGCAAGCATCACTGCGAGGGGAGGAATCTTTGGGCTTTTTCTCGGTATAGCCATGGCACGCTCCTTCGGTTCGGAAGCGCAAAGCTGAAGGACTGCTTCCTGGAGTGTGCAAAACGTGCGCCTTCCTGAAGGCGGGGAACCGGTCTGACAGGATGAGACAGCGTGTGCAAGGCAGCCGTTTACTTGCAACCGGCGTGTGCTGAAACGACACAGAGGCGAAAGGTTTTCGTTCAGGAATGAACAGTGCGCTTATGCGAGCTTCCCTACTTCCGCTTGCGAGGTTTGGATTTTGGTTTGGAAGCGGCTTTGGTCTCCAGCCCCTTCAGGCGGTCTTCCAATTCTCTGAGGTGCTGGCGGAGTTCGGGGAGTTTGGCCACGATGGCCATGGATTTGAGCCATTCCAGGCGGGGCTGAGCGGGGAAGCCGGCGACGACTTCCTTGGCCGCGACGTCGCGGTTCAACCCCGAGCGTGCCGCGATCATCGCGAGGTCGCCGATCGTGACGTGATCGGAGATGCCGGCCTGCCCGCCGACGATCACGTGATGTCCCGTCTTGCTGCTCCCCGCGATGCCGACCTGCGAGACCAGGATGTTGTGTTCCCCGACCTCGACGTTGTGGGCGATCTGCACCAGGTTATCCACTTTCGTGCCCCGGCGGATGATCGTCTTACCCAACGTGGCCCGGTCCACCGTCACGTTGGCACCCAGTTCCACATCATCCTCGATCACGACCGTTCCCACCTGTGGGATCTTGCGGTGCCGTCCGCCTTCCTGGATGTAGCCGAACCCGTCGCTCCCCACGACCGTACCCGCGTGGATGATCACGCGGTTGCCAATAGTGATGCCTTCGCGGATCGTGACGTTGGGATGAAGCACGCAGTCCTCGCCGACGACGCTCCCTTCGCCGACGAAAACGCCGGAGTACAGCGTCGTGTGGTGCCCGATGGAAACCCGATCGCACAACGTCACGAACGGCCAGACGGAGACGCCGTTGCCGATGGTCACATCTTTCCCGCGGTGGATCGGCTGAAGCAGCCCCAGGGCCTGACGTTTTGGAACGAAGAATTCCTCCACAATCTGCGCCATGGCCAGGGCCGGATGGGGGACAACGATCTGCGCGCATGTGAGCTGCTCGATCTGCCGGGGCACCAGCAGGGCGGCCGCTCGCGTGGACAGAGCGTCCTTGGTGG
>WNFB01004163.1_pt1 | contig 12859 bp, 13 predicted proteins | sample 5400501 | NCBI WGS metagenome assembly WNFB01 (sample SAMN13153341, study PRJNA577476) | soil metagenome | isolation source: 200 cm saprolite under Douglas fir tree site 2 hole 1 | place: USA:California | collected 2015-04-18
AACGTGCAAGCGCTCTCGGCTGCTCGTGATGTCGCGCAACTCCGGTCGGAGTTAGCGCAAAGTGAACTGCAAGCCGCCCATACCCGAATGCAAGCTGAAACAGCCACACAACGGGAATTACAAAATGCTGCAGTAGACGCCGCTGAACGGACGCTGGAACGCATAAACGCGGAGTTTCAGGCGCAACGAGCGGAAGTCGAACTTCTCCGGGCCAACGGCGAATTGGAGAAGTGGACAACTTCGGCTAAATGATTACTGGCCGAGACGGTTCAGCGCTTCCTGAGCTCGTCCGAAGTTTCTGGCGAGAGCCAACGAGGCCTTGTATTCCTGAGCTGCCGATTGCTTATCGCCCTGCTTTTCCAGGATGGTTCCGAGCAGGTAATGAGCCTTAAACGCCGGCGCCTCTTCCACCATGGAGGATGACAGATAGCGCCGCAGTAATTGAATTGCCAGGGGAAAGTTTCGGCCTGCTCTGATCAGAGTTTCGGAGGCATCCACGAGCACGTCAGGGCTTCCTACTTCTGCTCGCTCGGCATGATTAATAGCGTCTTCCACCTTGTCCAACCGGGCACTCCGGCGATAAAAGAGCGCGATGTCCAGCCATGCATCGGCGCTGCCATGGCTCGCTTCCAACTCTAATTGATACTCTTTTTCTGCCCTCGCCGCGTCCTTGTTTTTTTCAGCGATCCGGGCGTTCACCCAGTGAGCTTTGGCAGGATTCAATGTCGCCAAAGTTGCCGCTGCGGCGCGGGCTTTATCCTGGCCGCCGCCGACGATACCCGGTGCTTCCAGGTAAAATTCCGCAAGATCGGTCCGAGCATCGATATTGCGAGGATCCAAGGCTACCGCGCGCTCCAGTTCGACACGAAGTTTTCTTGCCAGGCCGGCGGCTGTCCAAGAGCTCGAGTGGCTGGCTTTCTCGCCGAAGGCGCGTCCCAGCCACAAATGGTAGCGGCTGTTGTTGGGCTCGAGACGCACTGCTTTGTCGCAGTAGGAAACGGCATGGTCCCAATCCCCGACTGAAAAATAGGCCCGGCACAGCAGGTTATAAGACTCAGCGTTCTCCGGGCGAGCACTGATCTGGCCCTGTAATGCGGTAATCGCATCATCCACACGCCCCGCAGCCAGCAAGTCCCGGGCAGAATCGGCAGCGCCCGCTGACAACACCAACAGCCAGAATAAGAACACGGTTAGGATTATTCGCAATAATGAAGTCATGAATTAATGCACCACTCTCACAGAAAGCCCATCGCGCAACGGCTTGGCATTGATCGAACCAACCGCTACGACAGCATTCTCGGGAATTCCTTTGGTAATTTCTACGTCCGTCAGATTTGAAACAGAAGTCTCTACATCCCGCCGATGTACTTCGTTGTTAATAATCTGGAAAACATACGGCTTGCTGTCATCGAGGCGAACCGTCTCGCGCGGCGCCGTCAATACCATATGGTCTTCCCTGGTCACAATGGTCACACCGACATTCACATTCGGCAGCAGCTTCAGGTCCTTGTTGTCGACAATGCAGGTGGTTTCACCCACATTTCGCGTCCCATGCAGCTTCACCGTGGATGGGACGCCACTCACGCTGCCATACCACACACGCCCGGGAACCGCATCCCAAGTGACTTCGATTTTCTGTCCCGGCGCAAGCCGGCCAAGATCAGGCTCGTCTACGTACGCGCGAACCAGCACTTTCGACAGGTCTGCCTCTTGCAGCAGCAGGTCGCCGGGCTGCACGTAAACCCCCTGCCGCACCGGCAGAGAGTACACAATCCCATCGAAGGGCGCGCGGACATTTGATTTTTGAAGGACATCCTGCGCCGCGGTGTACGCCGCCTCCGCCTCGGAACGTTCTGCGTCCACTTTGGCGATTTCAGGTTTCGAGTAACGGTCCTTCTGTTTTTGCTGAAGCAGCTGCAGGTCGGCTTCGGCACTCTGCAATTTGGCCTCAGCATCCTTAACTTCCCCTGCGGAAGCCGCGCCTTTCTGTTGAAGATGTCGCAGGGCGTCGAGGTTGCGGGCTGCGGAATCACGGTCATTACGTGCTTTCACAAGCTGGGTTTCGACCGTCAGAACCTCTTCCTGGCTGCCTCCGCGTTGGATAGCATTAACGCTTGATTGGGCAGACTTGAGTTGCGCCGTAGCACGCGCCGACTGGGTGCGGACATCTCCGTCATCCAATTGCAGCAGGAGTTGGCCTTTTTTTACATGGTCCCCTTCGCTTACAAACACTCGCTTGACCGTGGTGGCCAGGGGGGCATGTGCTTCCAGGCTGCGCAGTGGCTCCACTTTGCCATTCGTGGAAACTACACTGCGGATCGTGCCACGTTGCACAACCGCAGCGCGTACCGGCACAGAATCATCGCGGCGCGAGACAAAAGATCCCAAGAGCACCACGGCTACAACGATGCCCAGGGCTGTTGCCAGCCAACGGCTTCCGCCAAAGATACTTGGGCTCTTGTGATTCAATGCCATGGGGTCACAGTTGTAAGCAATAATTTATCACCCACGCCTGTAAGCGGGGGCATCAAAAGCATTTATCGTTTGATAATTAGATGCTCGACGGTATGCATAAGAACGAGAAATCCTGACGCTTTGGATGTTAACGCTCCTGCTGTTTACAATACGGCCATGGCTAAGCCGCAGCGCCGATACACGCCAGAACATGCCAAATCTGGCCTCGATGCGAACTTTCCCGAGATTGAAACCTGGCCCAACCAGTTTCCAGGTTATGAAATCCTTATTGAAGACCCTGAATTCACTTCCGTATGCCCGAAAACCGGACTGCCAGATTTCGGAGATATCAGCGTTCGCTACGTACCGGACCAGCGCTGCCTTGAACTGAAATCGCTGAAAGAATATTTGCAGAGTTACCGAGACCTCGGCATCTTTCAGGAGAATATTGTCAATCGCGTGCTCGAGGATGTGGTCCGCTGGGCGAAACCGGTGTGGGCGGAGGTGAAGGGCGTCTTCCGTCCGCGAGGCGGAATCTCGACGGTGGTAGTTGCGCACTGGCCGAGGCTGAAGGGGTCTAAAACCCGGAGATGATATATTCGCTCGACCGGTGACCCATCCTCGCCTTTATCCGCGAACCGCGCTGCTGGTTCTCACGGCGCTGAACCTGCTCAACTACATCGATCGTTCCGTGCTCTTTGCGGTACAGCCTCTAGTGCAGTCAGAATTTCATCTGAACGATGCTCAGATCGGACGCGTAACCACACTTTTCTTCGTCTTCTATACCGTAGCCGCCCCGCTCATGGGACCTCTCGCCGACCGCTATTCGCGCCGAATGGTCATTGTGCTAGGCGCCTTCACCTGGAGTGGCGTGACCCTGCTTACCGCCGTCACCCACAGTTATCTCGCACTCCTGATTCGACACACGCTGGTGGGGGTTGGGGAAGCCAGCTTCGTGACCGTCTCTCCGACCTTTGTCGTGGATCTCTTTCCGGAAGAGAGACGGGGGCGGGTGCTAGGCGTGTTTTATCTTGCAATACCAGTCGGGACGGCTCTCGGATATCTAATCGGCGGATATTTTGGGACACGCTTTGGATGGCGAGCTCCGTTTTACATTGCCGGAGCTCCGGGGTTTTTGCTGGCTTTTATTATGATGTTTATCCCCGAACCCAAACGTGGGCAGTTCGATTCACTCCGCGACACGCCGGAACGGGCAACGGTTCTTGGGCTGGCGCGAAACCCGGCGTTCTGGACGGCCACTCTAGGCATGGCCGCCATGACCTTCTCCTTGGGTGGACTTCAGGTCTGGATGCCAACTTTCCTTTCCCGAGTTCGCGGATATTCGCTGGATTCCGCTAATAAAATCTTTGGCGCAATCATCGCCTTTGACGGGATTATCGCCTCGCTAGCCGGCGGCTGGCTTGGCGATCGCCTGCTTAAGCGTACTAAGAGCGCATATTACCTGGTCTCGGCCGTCAGCCTGGCGATGGGAGTTCCGGCGATGATGATGGCGCTCTTTACCAGCGGGTCCGCGATGTTGCCCGCCCTCCTGGTTGCGGCGTTTTTGGTCCTGCTCAATACAGCACCGCTGAACGCGGCAATTATTAACTCCGTCGGAGCGCACATCCGGGCCACCGCGATTGCTGTAAATCTGTTCATCATCCACTTTCTCGGCGACGCACTGTCCCCTTGGGTGATAGGGAAAATATCCGACCGCTCCTCTTTACAGAGCGGATTCATCAGTGCGGTCGTCGCCATCGCGCTTTCCTCTGCCATACTGTTTTACGGTATGCGATTTGCTCCGCCACTGCGCATCGGCGAACCTTCCACTGCATCAGGAGCGGGATGAGTTATTTTCATTGGATCGCGGGCGGTATCCTGGCGGCGGCGTGGTTTTCTCGTATTGTGGAAGCAGCCATTGGCATGCCGAAAATCGCCGATGTTTCTCGTCCGGAATGGGATCGCAGACCGGTGACGGAGAGCGGCACTCCTCGAGTGAGCATTGTCGTACCCGCCTGTAACGAAGAAGAGAGTATCGCCCAAACCCTGGACCAGCTCCTGGCGCTCGACTATGACAATTATGAAGTCATTGCCGTGAATGACCGTTCAACCGACACCACCGGCGAAATTATGGATCGTATCGCCGGCACTTCGAAGGCTCAAGGCCTTCTTAAAATTATCCACATTGAAAGACTTCCGCCGGGATGGCTTGGCAAGGCCCACGCCATGTGGAAGGCCGCACAGCAGGCCACGGGCGACTGGCTGCTCTTCACCGATGCCGACGTCCTATTCAAAGCCGACGCGGTGCGTCGCGCGCTAGCCTACGCCGAATGTGAAAAGGCTGACCACGTAGTGATGTTCCCCCGCATGATTATGAAGGATGCCGGTGAGAAGATGATGATCGCGTTCTTCCAGTCGTTGTTCGTCTTCGGGCATCGCCCCTGGCGAGTGGCCGATCCGGATACGAAGGACCACATGGGTGTGGGAGCATTTAACTGCATCCGCCGTTCGGTCTACGAAGCCATTGGAACTTATAAGGCGTTGCGAATGGAAGTGCTCGATGACATGAAATTGGGCAAGGTGGTTAAGAACGCAGGTTACGCCCAACGTAACGTTTTCGGTGCAGATTTGATCTCAATTCGCTGGGCCAAGGGAGCGATGGGTGTTGTCCGCAACCTCACCAAGAATTTCTTTGCCGTGCTTTCATTTCAGTGGCCGCGCACCCTGGCCTCTTGCCTCGGACTGGCATTTCTCAACTTGACGCCTTTCGTCGGCGTGGTGGTAGCGCCAGGATGGCAGCGTGTGCCCTATGCGGTGGCACTGGGCTCCATGTTCCTCATCTACGTTGGTATGGCGTCCCGTTCAGCGGTGCCGGCGTATTACTTCTTTCTGCATCCCTTCAGCACCGCGCTGTTTGTTTATACGATGCTGCGCTCCATGTATTTGACTCTACGGAATGACGGCATTGATTGGCGGGGCACGAAATATCCCCTGGAAGAACTGAGGAAGGGAATGGTGTGACCTGGTGCGTCCAAAAACTATTCGGGCTCGGTTTCTCCTATATTGGCCATCGCAGCTACCGGCTGGCGCTTGGAGTGTTTCTTTCTCGGGGCCCTTGCGTGCTTGAACTGACCTGCGCTGTAATGGCCTCGTTTCTCGACATCGTAGCCTTTGGGCAAAGGCGGAATTCGCGATGCCTCGCCGCGTAGTTGCTGCGGCCGACTCAAGATGATTTCAGCATGCCCGTCGTACTGCTTGACGTCTCCGTGTACTTCGATCAGTTTGTTCTTCAACTCCCGCACGTCTCCGACATGTTTCAGATCTGAGGGAAACACCACCACGGTGAAAGGACAACTGCGGTAATCCTCGCAGAAATTGAGATAAGTCACACCCGCCTGTCCTTCTTCAACCTTCAAAACTTTGCCGGTGATGCAGCGGGTTGCGCCGATTTGCTCATTAGCATCCGCGAATGGAATACATTGGGCGGTGCAGAGACTAGAAAGCAAGACGGTTGCAGCGATCGGAAGGAGTGCTAGCTTTGCCTTGCTCATTTGGGCCTTGACACTTTTCCTGATTGTTATTCTACGGCGGGGTTGAAGGATTACAGGCGGGCAACGCGAATTTATCGTTACGACTTCCCGTAACGGAAATTTAGATCATGAGTTCACTAGTGCCGCGCGGTTATTCGCTGAAATTGCTACTGGCGGAGTCTACTAAGATGAGTGCCAGCGCCGGCACGGTAAAGTTCCTGACCGGCGGAAGGGTCGGGATGCCAGCGGCCGACGCTCAAGTGGCGCGACTCTAACCGTTAGCAGAAACGAGAAATTAACTGAAGGACTTTACCGCCTTCGCCTCGTCATCCTTCACGTCGAAGACGGTGTAGAGCTTAGTAATTTGAAGAAGATCGTGAACCTTCTTGGTCAAGTTGAGCAGTTTAAGGTCACCACCCTGGTTGCGAACCGTAGTAAAAGCGCTGACCAGTTCACCAATGCCGGAGCTGTCGATATAGTTGACCTCTCCCAGGTTGAGTAGGATTTTTTTATTGCCTTTCGACAGCAGGTCGCGAACGGTGTCGCGCAGCACCACGCTGCCTTCACCCAAGGTGATTCGACCGCTGAGATCGACAACTGTTACGCCATTTACCTGCCGAGTGCTTGTCTTCATTGTCACTGGGAAGCCTCCTTACCGTCCAGGTTTGAGCCGTGGACGTGCTTGGTCAGTTTGATTTCGGTGCCCGCCTGAGAGGGATGAATTTCTACTTCATCCATGAACGAGCGAATAATAAAAATGCCCCGGCCGGATGTTTTCAGCAGGTTTTCCGGCGCCAGCGGATCGGGAATCTTGCTCATGTCGAGCCCTCTACCCTGGTCGCGAATTGTAATCACCAGGTCGACTGCGGTGCGTTCAAACGCCAACGTCACCTTCTTGCCGGGATCGTAGGCATTGCCATGCAAAACAGCATTTACCGCCGCCTCACGCACAGCCATAGCAATTCGGGTGATGTCTTCGTCTCCAAAACCGGCCTCGGCAGCGATTCGGCTGGCAGTTTCCTCGGCGCTATTTACGGTCTCCAATGTTGAGTCCAGCGTATAGGAGACCCGTCTTCCGCTCATAAATGCGATCTGTTCTGGAGCCTGGGCATCCGGCTCCCCCTGCATAGTACCGATTGACGGACGGCATGACCTGGATAACGGCTCATGGCGAATCCGGTAGTTTGCCCTTCCAATCAACAATTGTCAACGCGACATCAGCGAGGGTCCCCAAATGTGCGGAGCTGTCCCTATGATTTTAGACACCTGTGCTCGAAAAAACTCCGAGGCGTGTGGATTCCGCCCTGACAGTTGAGTATTCTCACAGGGATGTCCACCGTAGCGCTTACGGAATTATTGGGTGCGCCGGTCTTTGATGCTTCCGGCAAGTCACGCGGACGTGTGCGTGAAGTCGCCCTGGCGCCTGGGGAAGATCACACCCGAGTGGCCATGCTGATCGTCAAAACCAAAAACGGCAATCGCATGCTGCCGTTGACTTCAGTGGCATCGATTAATGGAGGCATTAGAGCGGTTAATTCGGTTTCAGAGTGGCCGCCGGCCACCAACGGCGCCGAGGGCTTGTTATTGCTCGAGCGCGATCTTCTTGACCAGCAAGTGATTGATGTCTATGGCCGAAAGGTTGTGCGGGTGAACGATGTTGATCTGCACCAGGAATCAGTGGGGAACCGCCCGGTGCTTAAGGTTGGGTCGGTCGATATTGGCGCGCGCGGAGCAGTACGCCGCCTGTTGAAAGGGATTGTGCCATCCGCAGCCTTAAAAGCTTTATTGCGCAAGATTCCACCCAAGACAATCCCTTGGGAGTTCGTGGACATCATCGAAACCGATCCTGCCCGCCGCGTGAAGTTGAAAATCTCGAATGCCCGGCTGGCCAAGCTCCATCCCGCCGACATCGCCGACATTGTCGAGAACCTCGCTCCTGATGAACGGGAAGCTGTATTCGAGACTCTCGACGAAGGAGTGGCGGCCGGGGCACTGGAGGAACTCCAGCCTAAGGTTCAGAAGTCAGTGGTGGAGTCATTGGACTCGGAGCGTGCCGCCGAGATTGTCGAGGAGATGCAACCGGACGCTGCCGCTGACCTGCTCGCTGATCTGCCCGACGAGAGAACAGAAGAGATTCTGGTGCAAATGGAACCGCAAGAGCGCCAGGAAGTAGTGGATTTGCTCGAGTTCAAGGAAAACACTGCCGCCGGCCGCATGACTACCGAATACCTGGCGGTGCCTGCTGACGCGACCGTACACGATGCCATAGAAACCCTGCGCCACTTTGAGGGTGGAGTGGAGACAGTCAGCACCGTCTACCTGCTGGACCCAAAAGGAAAACTGGTGGGTGCGGTGCCCTTATCCAAACTGGTCTTAGCCGAACCGACCACCCCGCTTTCCTCTTTGACTCAGCAGCCCCTGATCTTCACGCATGCCCGCGCGAGCGATAAGGAAATCGCAGAACTGTTTGACAAATACAACCTGATGACCCTGCCAGTAGTGAACGATGATGGAACGCTTACTGGCGTGATCACTTCTGATGATGTGATCAGCCTGTTGCGGGCCAAGCTGTAGCCGTTTTTTTTCGGGGTGGCACGGCATTAGCTCTACCGCACTAGAACCGGAGTTCTCCTAGTTCTCCTCGAACAAGCCCTCATTCTATATTTCGTCTACCCAGAATCCGCATCTACGTTTATTCTGTTCGGTCATTCGTTCGATCTATGTCTGTGAAGCAACCCAATGAGATTCCTGAGGCGCTGGAAAATCCGGATCCTTCTGTTCTTTGCCGTAGTCGGTCCGGGATTTATCACCGCGAACGTCGACAACGACGCCAACGGCATTCTTACCTACTCGCAGGCGGGGGCCCAGTTCGGCAACATGCTGCTCTGGACCTTGATCCCGGTCACTCTCGCTCTCATCGTGATCCAGGAAATTGCCGCGCGAATGGGAGCGGTAACCGGCAAGGGCCTCAGCGATTTAATTCGAGAAGAATTTGGTTTCCGCATCACCTTCTTCATGATGGTGGGAATTCTAGCCCTTAATTTCGGCAACGTGGTTGGGGAGTTCGCCGGCATTGCCGGTAGTCTCGAACTGTTCGGACTTTCCAAGTACATCACGGTTCCGGTTTGCGCGGTTATCGTCTGGCTGATTGTCGTGAAGGGCCAGTACAAGTCCGTGGAGAAAGTCTTCCTGGTCGCTTCCTTCTTTTATGTAACCTACATTTTTGCCGGAGTGTTCGCCAAGCCTGCCTGGATTGACGCCTTGGTCGCCACGGTGAAACCCCCAGACAAAGCAATGTTTCTACAAAAGAGTTATTTGTACATGGTGATCGGTGTAGTAGGTACGACAATCGCGCCCTGGATGCAGTTTTACCTGCAATCTTCGATCGTCGAAAAAGGCGTGACCCGACGGCAATACAAAGCCTCCCGGCTGGACGTGATCACGGGGTGCATCTTCACAGACGTGGTGGCATGGTTCATTATTGTGGCGTGCGCAGCTACCCTTTACGTACACGGATACCACAACATAGCGACCGCCAAAGATGCGGCTGAGGCGTTGCATCCTCTGGCTGGCGACTACGCCTATATTCTCTTCGCGATGGGTCTTTTCAATGCTTCTCTATTTGCCGCATCGATCCTGCCACTGTCAACCGCCTACACGGTGTGCGAGGGACTGGGTTTTGAATCTGGAGTAGGCAAAGAATTCCGCGAAGCCCCTGTCTTTTACTGGCTGTATACGCTATTGATCGTCGCGGGCGCAGGTGTGATTTTGATCCCTAACCTGCCACTGGTGAAGATTGCCATTCTCTCGCAGGTATTGAATGGGATTGCGATTCCGCCGGTGCTCATTTTTATGCTGCTGCTGGTCAACAAGAAAGAACTGATGGCGGAATACGTCAACTCGCGGTCATACAATATCGTTGCCTGGGTGACCACCGTGATTATGGTAGTACTAAGCGCTGCCTACCTGTGGACGTTGCGTTCAGGATAAATCGGTAGTCTAGACGATTTTTCCCGCCGCCAGGTCCTGCACTAACTCTCGATCCGCTTCCAGGAAGTCATATCCCGGGAGTTCTGCGCGTTGTGCCCAGCGCACATCGCGAAAAATTCGGTTTGCCAACTCTCCTCTGAACTCCTGCACCAGGAAGAAGCGTAACTCGACCGAACCGCCGTTCTTGTAATCATGCTGGATTCTAGCTACCTCATCGCCTACCTTGGCGTCGATTCCCAGTTCTTCATCCAGCTCCCGGCGTAGCGCATCTCGCGGTTGCTCGCCATCTTCAATCTTGCCGCCGGGAAACTCCCATTTCAACGGCATGGGCTGGTGCCGGGTCCGCTGGCATACCAGGATTGCCCCGTCCTTCACGATCAATGCTGCCACTACACGTTTCATTCTTGAGAGACTGCTTGGGCGGAAACTGCTTTGCGGCTCGAATCCACGCAAGAGGTAAAGGTGAAGGCAAACCCAGCCAGGCCGCCGCGGCAGCGCAGTTCCAGTTCGTGCTCGCCGAACTCGTGGTTATCGACGAGGAAGTGCATCTTGGCCTGCTGCACGAATACGTAACTCTGTTCCTCGCCGTTGACCGTTCGGAACCGAGTATCAACGGTGGAATTCTCTCGGCTCAGTGGTTTGCCATCCTGAAGTACTACGACGGTGCAGGACGGTCCCCGCGGTGAAGCCATGACCAGGTTGACCGCGGCTGCGGAATACTTCAACACAATGCTGTGTTCGCCACCGCCGGCCGCCTCAAAATACTCGGCGGTGGACGCCCATTCTCCGCGAGCATAGAAACAGTTTTGCTCTAGCTCCCCGGAGAACGAATACTCCGACACTTGATCTTCTTTGAAACCGCCGGCATTACCCAGCCGTCCACGTCGGTGTCCGAGGTACAGCTCAGGGGTCGCGGGATAGCACACCGCGTCCGAACGATCCTCTTCCCGCACCGGTTCCATTACCGGAGGCAGAGAGACGCCCGGACTTATCTCCCGCAATAGTTCATGGATGGCTTCTTCGCATTCTCCATACGCACCCTCGCCGAAATGTGCATAGCGCAGGTAACCATCTTTATCGAGCAGGTACTTGGTGGGCCAGCAGCGGTTAGCGAAGGCTTTCCATAATTCGTAGTTGCTGTCGATCACAATCGGATAGGTCAGCCCGAACTCTCGCACTCCGCGTTCCACATTCGATTCGTACTGCGCGAAAGTGAATTCAGGCGTGTGTACACCGATCACCGTCAGTCCCTTATTGCCATAGCGCTCGTGCCAGGCCTGCACGTATGGCAAGGTTCGAATGCAGTTCATACAGGTGTAGTCCCAGAAATCCACCAGCACCGCACGTCCGCGCAACTGCCGGAAGCTGAGTGGCAAAGAATTCAGCCACACTCGACCGATCTCAGGCGCTCGTACCTTGCCTTTCTCGACTCTCATCCAGGGATCTTTTCCAGATACTTGCCGACCAGCTCGGCGCAATGCTCAACGAGTTGGCGATCTTCGTGGCCGAAGGCGGCAGGGAAGTGGCTATCGATATCAAGTTCGCCCACCACTTCATCATGGGCGAAAACAGGTACGACGATCTCCGATTTGGTTTCGATGGAACAGGCCAGGTATCGTGGATCTTTGTTCACGTCGTCCACAACCACTGTTTTCCCTGTCGAAGCTGCCGCTCCGCAGATCCCTTGGTTGAGCGGAATGCGCGAGTGGGGCGTCATCGCGCCCTGGAAGGCGCCCAGCACAAGCATAGGCGACTGCTCCGCGGGAGACTTCTCCAACATGTAGAACCCAGCCCAGTTGTACTTCAGCATTTGCTCATGTAGGAGTTTGACAATTCTGCGGATCAGTTCATCAGCAGAACCCGCCGACCGTGCGAGATCATCAACCTCGTTCTTTACTTCCCCGAGTTTTTCCTGCTTGTGTGAGGTGGCCGGCATAAGACGATGTTAACTCATTACTGATGTTGCTTACGCGCCTGCGCACGAGCATTAGCAATACATCTTAGACCCGCAGGTTGTGGAAATCGCCCAGGATGAATGGCCGCTGCGAGGGCGTGCAAGCCATGCACGAGAGTAGGTGCAGGAGTGTTCAGTAATTCATCACGAATACAGTAGACACGGTTGTGACGGGCCGCGCTTGTGTCCGTCCAGCGGCGGTCATGAATGATCTTTTCCAGCGGCACACGATCGCCGGCGCCGCACCAGGCGGCAATAAAGACGTCAGGATTCTGTCCAAGCACTGCCTGCGTGCTACATTGTTTGCCCGGTTCGCCGATAAACTCTCCGCCAGCGGCTTCCACTAACTCGGCTACCCACTTCTGGGATGAGATCAGCGGCTTGCCCCATTCTTCGCAAAATACTCGCGGGTTGTTTACAGTTTGATTTATCTGCGCGCGAATAACTTCAATTGCGCGCTGCATCTCGGCAATAACTGGTTCGCCGCGCTCCGCTGCGCCAAGCACTCCAGCGATGGTTGCGATATCAGTGTAGATGTCCGCCAGAGTCTTCGGGGCAAGTCCTAGAAAGCGTGTTCCGGATTTCAAAATCTCAATGACGGCTTTCTCCTGGTAGGGAACAGCAGCGATTACCAGATCAGGTGCGGCCGCGAGAATTTCGTCTGCCTTGGCTGTCCAGGAATCGGCAATGATGCTGCGATCGCCAGTCGCTACCTCAGGACAAACGTCCACACAGTATTTGGTGCAGGCAACAAGGCGGTCAAGTTTCCCAATGGCCGAAAGAATTACTGTCGCGCTGGGTTGCAGCGAAACCACGCGTTGAGGAGTGTGGTCGAGAGACATCGAGTTCTAATGGTACAAGGATTTTACTTCTCATTAGCCCTTGTTCTCGGCGCTCCTCGACGACTCTGCCGCACGTTACAATTCTTCTG
>WNFB01004502.1_pt1 | contig 12859 bp, 13 predicted proteins | sample 5400501 | NCBI WGS metagenome assembly WNFB01 (sample SAMN13153341, study PRJNA577476) | soil metagenome | isolation source: 200 cm saprolite under Douglas fir tree site 2 hole 1 | place: USA:California | collected 2015-04-18
TTGCGGCCCGTGCCGCTGGCCGGATCGATCGTCGCGATCGCGATCTTCATCCCTGTCGCGGTGCTCTTCCTGGCGGCGCGGCTCGTCGTCGACGTGACCGCGGAGGAGATCCGCGTGAGCTTCCATCTTCTGTGGCCAACGCGCCGGATCGCGATCGAGAGCGTCCGTCGCGCGCACGCCCGGCGCTACGACCCGCTCTTCGAGTACGGCGGCTGGGGCGTCCGGTACGCATTCGCGCGTGGCTGGGCGTTCAACACCGGCGGCCACGACGGCGTCCTCGTCGAGACCACTGACGGCAAGCGGATCATGATCGGAACGCGCCGTCCGGCGGAGCTCGAAGCGGCGATCGCGCGCGCCGTCGCCGAGCACGCGCGTCGTTAGGCGCCGCGTTCCCAGACCGCGAGGTCGTGCGCGAACGTGACGCGCCAGGGGTCGTGCTCCTGGAGCCGAGCGACCCACGGCGCGTACGGCGGATGCGGCTGGCCGCCGCGACCCAGACGCCAGGCGTAGAGCTGCGGCCCTCCTGCGTATCGATGACGAACGACTGGTGACCGGCGACGTGGCCCGGCGTCGGCACGATGCGCACACCGGGTGCGATCTCGGCCTCGCCTTCGATCAGCTCGAAGCGCGCGCCTTCGAAGGCGGCGGCACGCTCGGTGAAGGTGTAGCTCGGACCGAGCGCGGTCTCGTGCTCGACCCGCTGCGCGAAGATCGGCACGCCGGGGAAGCGGAAGTTGTTCCCGGAGTGGTCGAAGTGCAGATGGCAATTGGCGATGACGCGCACGTCCTTCAGCGCGACGCCGGCGTCGCGCAGCACGGCGTCCAGTTCGCGACGCACCGGCTTGTACAGCGCGTCCACCTCCGGCATCCCCTCGCCGATGCCGGTGTCGAGCAGCACCGGGCCGCTCGGGTGGCGGATCAGAAATCCGTCGACCACGACCGCCGCGCCGGCGAACGGCAGGTGGGCCGGCGCGATGAAGTGGCCCATGTGGAGCCGAACGACGTCGCTCGCGCGAAGCATCGGCTCACGCCGTCCGCAGGCGCGGGTCGAGCGCGTCTCGGAGCGAATCGCCGAAGAGGTTGAAGCCAAATACGGCGAGGCTGATGGCCACGCCGGGCGCGATCGCCAGCCACGGCGCGCGCTCGAGGAACTGCATGCCCGCGCCACGGAGCATGAGACCCCACGAGGCCGTCGGCTCGAAGACCCCCAGACCGAGGAACGAAAGCGACGCCTCGAGCAGGATGGCCTGGCCGAGGAACGCGGTCATCATGATCAGGTAGGGGGCGAACACATTCGGCGCGACGTGCCGGAACATGATCCGCACCGCACCGCTGCCCACCGAACGCGTCGCCTCGATGTAGGGCATCTCCACGACGGCGAGCGCGCTCGAGCGGACCACTCGCGCGACGCGCGGGATGATCGGCACCGTGATCGCGGCGATGACGTTCATGATCTTGTCTTCCCCCGTGCCGAGCGCCGCGACGACCGCGATCGCGATCACGATGAGCGGGAACGAGATCAGAACGTCCATCAGTCGCTGGATGAGCTGATCGACGCGTCCACCGAGGTACGCGCCGATGACACCGAGCGCGAGGCCGAGCGTGCAGCCGACGAGCGACGCGCTGAACCCGACGAGCAGCGCGGTGCGCGAGCCGAAGATGATCCGCGAGAACACGTCGCGCCCGAAGGGGTCGGTGCCGAGCAGGTGATCCGGCGCGGGCGGCTTGAGCAGGTCGATGAAGTTCGTCGCGACCGGGTCGTAGGGGGCGATGCGGTCGGCCAGGAGCGCGGCGAGCAGCATGACGATGATGAGCACGAGCCCGAACGCGCCGAGCGGGCGGCGGCGGAAGAAGTCCTTCCAGAAGCGGACCCAGCGGCGCCGGCTGGTGCTCTCGGCATAGCGCCGCTGCTCGATCGAATCGTCGCGCCGGGCGACCCCCGCGGTCATGAATAGCGGATCCGCGGGTCGAGCACGACGTAGACCATGTCGACGACGAAGTTCACCAGGACGAAGACAGTCGCGAGGAGCAGTACCAGCGCCTGGATGAGCGTGTAGTCGCGGTGCGCGACGGCGTCCACGAGCAGCTTCCCGATGCCGTTGAGGTTGAACACCTGCTCGGTCACGACGAGGCCGCCGATGAGGAACGCGAACTCGAGGCTGATCACGGTGACGACGGGCAGGAGCGCGTTCCGCAGCGCGTGGCGCACGACGACGAGCGTCTCGCGCAGGCCCTTCGCGCGCGCCGTGCGCACGTAGTCCTCGCGCAGCACCTCGAGCACGGTCGAGCGCGTCATGCGCATCGAGACCGCCGAGTAGCGGTAGCCGACCGAGACCGCCGGGAGTACGAGCGTGAGCAGGTTCGCGACGGGATCCTCGAAAATCGGCGTGAAGACCAGCGGGGGAGCCCAGCCCCACACCGTGAGCGTGACGAGGACCATCATGATCCCGATCCAGAAGCTCGGCATCGCGAGCCCGCCGATGCTGAAGACACGGATGACGTAGTCGACCCAGGTGTCCTGCTTGACGGCGGCGATGACCCCGAGCGGGATGGCGATCGCGACGGCGAAGAGCGTCGCCAGGACGGCGAGCTCGAGCGAGAGCGGCAGCCGGATCCCGACCTCCTCCACCACCGAGTGGCCGGTCCAGAGCGACTGGCCGAGGTCGCCGTGCGCGATCGAGGACATCCAGTCGACGAACTGCGCCCACATCGGCTTGTCGAGCCCGAGGATGTGGCGCTCCTGCTCGATCACCGACTCGGGCACGCTGGATCCCGCGTAGCGCAAGGCGACGATATCCCCGGGGACCGCGCGCATGATCACGAAGGTGAGGATCGCGACGCCGACGAGCGTCGGGATCATCAGCAGGAGCCGCCCGATCACATAGGCGCGCATCGGCCTAGTGTCGGGCGGCTCCCGCTATCCCGCCAGTTCTCTTATTTCTTCGCGAGCCAGACGGTGGTGAGGTCCTGGTTCGTGTAGTGATTCGAGCCGATCTTCCAGCCGCGCACGGTGCTCAGGTACGGGATGATCCGATACCACCAGAGGACCGGCCACTGGTAGGCCTTCTCCTCCATCGCGTACTTCTCGATGTCGGCGACGATCTTCAGACGCTTGCCCGGATCCGTCTCGCGGCTCTGCGCGTCGATCATGCCGTCGAGCTTGTCGTCGTCGTAGTACGCGAAGTTGAGTCCCTTGCCCGCCTTGCTGGCCGACCAGAACTTCGCGAGCTGCAGGTCGGGCTCGTCGAGGAAGTCGCAGTTGAAGTCCAGCGTGACGTCGAAGTTGCCCGCGCGCTGGTCGCCCAGGTACGCGGAGGTCTCCTTCACGTCGTGCGTCGCGGTGATGCCGACCTGCTTCCACTGGTCGATGAGGTACACAGCGATCGGCTCGTAGGGGGTCGTGATGTTGCGGTTGAGGAACTTGAAGCTGAGGTTCGGCACGCCGGCGTCCGCGAGCAGCTTCTTGGCCTGCTCCTTCGCGGCCTTGCCGTCCTTGCCGAAGCCCTGGATCTTCTGGAGGGCCTCGTCGCTCTGCGCGAACGGCCCCTTCGGTCGCATCAGGCCGCCGACGTCCTTCACGATCGTGATCTTCTGCAGCGCCTCGCTCCCGGCCCAGCGGTCGATCGCGAGGTTCAGGGCCTGACGGACGCGCACGTCGTCGAACGGCTTCTTCTTCGTGTTCGGTGTGATGTAGTTCACGCAGATCCAGGGCGCCTCCTGGATGGCGAGGTCGTTCGGCAGCGCGCGGGAGAGATCATCGCGCTGCTGCGGCGTGAAGCCGCGGAACTCGATCGCCGCCTGCTTGCTGCGGATCGCGGTCACCTCGGCGTTCGCGTCGGTGATGATCAGCGCCTTGTAGCCGTCGAGGTACGGCAGCTTGGTCCCGTCCTTGTCCTTGCCGAAGTAGTCGGGATTCTTCTTGCCGATCCAGTCCTGTCCCTTGGTGTTCGAGACGTAGGTGAACGGGCCGGTGCCCATCACGTTCTTCTCGTAGAAGTGGATGTCACCCTTCAGCTTCGCCGCGCTGTAGATGAAGTTCCACGGCGAGGCGAGGTTCGTCTGGAACGAGGCCGACGGGTACTTGAGCTTGAACGTCACCGTGGCCTTGTCCGGCGCGTCGATCTTCTCGACGACGGCGTACGCGCCCGCGCGCGGCGAGAGCACGCCCTGCGGCGGGAAAATGATCTTGTTGTAGGTCGCGACGACGTCATCCGAGGTCATCGGCGTGCCGTCGTGGAACTTCACGTCCGTCCGCAGCTTCACCGTCACGGTGAGCTTGTCGGCGGAGACCTGCGGCATGTCGGCCGCGGCGTCGGGGATCACCTTCGTCAGATCGCTCGGGTCGAACTTGTACAGCAGGCTGTAGTGCGGCGCGATCGGGTGCAGCAACGCGAACGTCGTCTCGCGATGCCCGTCGAACGACGGCGGCTCCGCGTTGACGACGAACGTGAGCGTGCCACCCGGCTGCGGCTTTTCTCCTCCGGTGACGACCGACGGCGCTCCGCTTGTCGCTGGCTTCGCCTGACCGGCGCAGGCCGCGGCGACAAGCGCGACGGCGACCGCGAGAGCGATGTGGAATCGAGGCACGGCGACCACCCCCTTGGCGCGGAACTCTAGAGCGAGGCCTACTTCATTGCTACCGGCTGCCGGTGCCTCTGGATCACTTCCTGGTAGACGTCGACGAGCTGGCCGGTGACGTGCGACCAGTCGTACTCGGGTGCGCGCCGCGCGCCCGCGTCACCGAGGCGCTTGAGGAGCTCCGGCTCACAGATGAGGAGCTCGAGCGCCGCCGCGATGGCGTCCGGATCGCGGGGCTCGACGAGAAGACCGGTGACATTTCGCTGTACGACACGCTTGTAGCCGTGGATGTCGCTCGCGACGATCGGTAGTCCCGCGGCCATCGCCTCGAGCAGCACGATGCCGAACGACTCCTGCCCGGTGGATGGCGCGCAGAAGATGTCCGCGGTTCGGTAGAAGCGCGCCTTGTCGATGTCGGCCACGCGACCGGCGAAGAACACGTCGCGCAGCTTCTGCTCGTGGACGAAGCGGCGCATGTTGCCGAGCTGCGGTCCCCAGTTGCACACGATGAGCCGCGTTTCTGGGTACTTCGGCTTGAGGCGCGCGTACGCGCGCAGGAGATACATGGCGCCCTTGCGCTGCTCGAGCCGACCGACGAAGAGGATGTTGATCTTGCCGTCACGGAACTCGGGGAACGGACGCGCCGTCGAATAGAAGCTCACGTCGACGCCGTTCGGGATGATCTTGTAGTCGCCCGGGAAGTACGTGGAGATGAAGTGCCGCGCCGCGCTGGACACGGCGATGCGCGCATCGAGCTTGTTCATGTAGCGATCGAGCACGATGCGGCCGGCCCAGTACGAGAACGAGAAGCCGCCGAACGCGTGGAACGTGGCGACGTGCGGGCACTTCGCGGAATCGAGCACCTGGAACGAGAGGAACGGGACGAACGGCTCGTGATGATGGATGACGTCGAACTGCTCGCGTTCCAGCATCCGCGACACGAGCCATTCCAGTCGCAGCGACCGTGTGATGCGGCCGATGCTGCCGTTGAAGGGAATGGCGATGGCCTGGCCGACCTGGATGACGTCCTGCGCCGGCGGGTCGTCGCCCCATGGCGCGGTGATGATCCGCACTTCGTGTCCGAGGCGGCGGAGCTCTTCGTACGACTCGCGGATGTAAGAGTTCGCGCCGCCCGGACGCGGATACGCGTAGGGCGAGATGATGCCTACTTTCATTTGCGGCCGAGCCTTCTCCTCGCCCTCTTCGCCGGATCCCGCACCATCGATCGCCACTGCTGGCGAGCGGCGCCGTCCAGGTGCTCGCGGAGCGTCCAGTGTCGCCCTTCCGGCGTCGTCGTGCGCTCCACGATCGCCTGCCGCAGCGCCGCCGCGTCGGTTCCCGCGAACTCCGTCCAGGCCGTGCCCACCAGCCCGACGTGGTGCGCGTCGCTCGAGCCGGTGGCGGCGACGTGCAGGTGTGTCTCGTTCAGCCACGTCGCGCGCGCGCGCCGCACGCGCCCGGCATACGAGGGCTTCAGCACCTCGATCCCGTCGACCTTGCAGCGCGGGTCCGGCGACGCCGCGAGCGCGCGCAGCGCCCCTTCGCCGACGGAGAACGTGAGGTAGGAGAGCGGGTGCGGCACGACGGCGAGCCCGCCGAGCGCGTGGATCCGGATCACGGTCTCCGCGAGCGGCCGGAACATCGGGAGCTCCTCCTCGACCCAGAGGGCGAGCAGGTGGCCGGAGCGCGTCGTCACCTCGGCGCCGGTGACGATCTGTACCGGGCTGGATCGCCGCGCGGCGATGTCGCGCATCTGGAACGAGCCGCGGATGTCGTCGTGATCGGTGAGCGCGATGACGTCCATGCCGATGCGCTCGGCCTGCTCGAGGATCGCCTCAGGCGGCCCGAGCCCGTCGCCGAGATCCGAATGCAGCTGGAGGTCGGCGCGCCCCATTACGCGTCCCACATCTTTTCGAAGACGGCCCATTGCTCCGGCGCGCGCCGCACATAGCGCTCGAGCACCTCGGCCCAGCGGCGCACGCCCTGGCGCAGATCGGCGTCGCGGTCACCGGTGCGCGGGATCTCCAGCGGCGGCTCAAACGACGCGCTGACGACGTTGCCGTCGCGATGGGCGAAGGCCGGCACGAGCGCGGCGCCGCTGCGCATCGCGAAGGCAACGTGGGCCGAGGGGAGCAGCGCTTCGCGACCGAAGAACGGAACGCGCTCGCCGGTCCCGGTAACGGCGCGGTCGGCCAGGAAACCGAGGACCTTTCCCTCGCGAAGCACGCGCCGCAGCCCGAGGGCGGATTCGATCGGGATGAACTCGAGACCGAGCCCGCGCCGCGCGCGATTGATCGCGCGCTGCATGTCGTCTCGCTCCGTCTCGAGCGGCATCGTGACACGGTAGCCGCGGGCGACGAGTATCTGACCGACCAGGCTGATCGGGCCGAGGTGTGCGCTGGCGCAGATGACGCCCTCGCCGCTGGCGGCGGCGCGCTCGAAGTTCTCCCAGCCGATCGTGCTGACGCGCGACCGGATCTCTTCCGGATCGGTGAGCGGGATGCGGAAGACGTCGAGGTAGTTGCGCGTCTGCTCTACGAACACCGCGCGCGCCACCCGGCCGCGATCCGTGCGCTCCGGAGAGATCACCGCGAGGTTCGCCTCCACCGCGCGGCGCGCGCGCGGTGCCGCGAGATACGCGATCTGGCCGACGGCCTGGGCGAGCGGGCCGATGAGCCAGGCCGGGACCCTGGGCAGCGTGCGCTCCGCCGCGAGGGAGAGCGCCCCGGAAAGCACCGCTAGGTCGCGCGCGCCTGCGGCCACATCGGCCGGAAGATGTACCACTGGTCGGGGTGCGGACGGACGAGCCCCTCGAGCGCGTTCACGATGGCCTGGGTCGCGTGCTCGATGTCGTGCGCGGCCTGCTTGGTGCGCTCGACGAAGATCGGCGACAGCGCGACGCCGCGGAAGGTGTTGTCGGGCTCGCGGTGCACCGTGGCGACGATGATCGGCGCGCCCGAGACGCGCGCGAGCGCGGCGGCGACGGTGGGGAACGCGGTGGGGGACCCGAAGAAGTCGGCCTGGATGTTCTCCAGCTCGTGCGCCCGTGGCCCGAGATCCATCATCAGTCCGACCATCTCGTTGCGCCGCAGCGCAGCGAGCACCGGGCGCGTCGCTCCCTCGGGTGGAAGGATGTGCACGTTCTTGTGGTGCCGGTTCGCCACGAGGAAGTCCATGAGGCGCTGGTTCTCGAGCTCGTCGGCGACCACCGTGAGCGGGATGTCCCGAGCGATACGCGCGCCGCCGAGCTCGAAGTTGCCGAAGTGCGCCGAGACGAAGATGAGCCCCCGTCCGTGCTCGCGCGCCTGCTGCAGGTGCGCGAGCGACTCCGGCTCGATGGTCACGAGCCGATCGAGCTCCGCCGCGCCCATGCGCGGGAATCGCATGATCTCGGTGAGGTACTTCGCGAAGTTGCGGAACGCGTGCCGTGCGATGCGCGCGACCTCGGGGTCCGCGGGCGCCCGCCCGAGCACGACGGCGAAGTTGCGCTTGGTGATCTCGCGTTTGCTCCGCCACGCGAGGTAGGCGATCTCGCCGCCGATGATCGCGCCGAAGTACACCAGGCGCGCCGGCAACCGCTGCACGAGCGCGGCGCCGGCACGCCATCCCCAATAGAGCACTGGGGGCTAGGCCTTGCCCGTGACCACCGTGTTGTCGGTGCCCCGGATGAAGGCCTCCACAGCCTCGCGGGCCTTGTCGTCGGGGATCTGCCGCGGTGGTGACTTCATGAAATACGACGAGGGCGCGACGATGGCGCCGCCCAGCCCACGCTCCAGCGCCAGCTTGCAGCAGCGGATCGCGTCGATGACCACGCCGGCGCTGTTGGGGGAGTCCCACACCTCGAGCTTCACCTCGGCGTTGAGCGGGACGTCGCCGAAGGTCGTGCCCTCCATGCGGATGTAGCACCACTTCCGGTCGAGCAGCCACGGTACGTAGTCGGATGGCCCGACGTGCACGTCATCATCGGACAGAGGGTAGTCGAGCATGCTCGTGACGGCGTTCGTCTTGCTGATCTTCTTTGACTCGAGCCGCTCGCGCTCCAGCATGTTGAGGAAGTCGGTGTTGCCACCGAAATTCAGCTGGTAGGTGCGGTCCAGACGCACGCCGCGGTCCATGAAGAGGCGCGTCAGGACGCGGTGCGTGATCGTCGCGCCGACCTGCGACTTGATGTCGTCGCCGATGATCGGCAGCTTCTTCTGCGCGAAGCGCTTCGGCCACGTCCCGTACGGGTCCCGCGCGATGAAGACCGGGATGCAGTTGATGAACCCGCACCCCGCGGTGAGCGACTGCTCGACGTACCACTTCGTGGCCTCCTCGCTGCCGACGGGGAGGTAGTTGATGACGACGTCGACCCTCCGCTCCCGCAGGATCCCCGCGACGTCGTCGGTGCCGCCGGGCGCCTTCTGCACGATCTGGCTCAGGTATTTTCCAATGCCGTCGTGGGTCATGCCGCGGCTCACCTTCACACCGGTCTTGGGCACGTCGGCGAACCGATACGTGTTGTTCGGCTTCGCGTAGATCGCGTCGGCCAGGTCCTTGCCGACCTTGTTCTTGTCGACGTCGAAGGCCGCGACGAACTCGATGTCGCGGAGGTGATAGCCGCCCAGGTCGACGTGCATGATCCCCGGGATCTTGTCGCCGGGCTTCGCGTCGCGGTAGTAGTGGACGCCCTGCACCAGCGAGCTCGCGCAGTTGCCGACGCCGACGATCGCGACGCGGATCTTCCGGCGCGGCCCGCCTCCACGGGTCGTCTTCTTGGTGGTCCTCTTCTTCGCAGGCATGAGTTCAGCTTCCCCTTTCGTTGAGCGCGCCCATCACGTGGACGAGTCGCTGTACAGCTGTGATCGCGGCGAGCAACGCGGCGGCGGCGACCGCGGCCGCGAAGAACGTTTCGGAGCCGGCGAGCGCCCATACGGCCACACCGACGACGTAGATGGCGATGCGTGCCTCACGCGGCGCGAGCCCCACGCTCGCTCCGAGGCCGAGCGCCTCGGCCTTGGCTCGGATGTACGGGACGAGGAACGAGCCGACCAGCAGGACAAGACCGGCCCAGAGGAGCAGCGCGTCCCCCTGCCGCGCGCCGAGGAGCAGCGCGGCCGACGCGAGCGCTGCGTCGGAGACGCGATCGAGCGTCGAGTCGAGGAACTCGCCGGCCTTCGTGCCGCCCCCCGCCGCGCGCGCGACGGCTCCGTCGAGCGTGTCGCCGAGCGTGCCGACGAGCAGCACGACGAACGCGGCGAGCGGCCGCTCCGCGACGACGAGCCATGCACCGGCGAGCGTGATCAGGAGGCCGGCGACCGTGACGGCGTTCGCGCTCACCCCGATGCCCACCAGGAAGCGCGCGATCGGCGCGAGGCCGCCACGCGTGGCGCGTGCGGCGCTGTCGGGAACGACGCCGTGACTCATTGGACGGCACCCGCGGGACTCGGTACCGAGTGCGTCATTGGCCGACCTCGCCCCGGTTCAGGAGCGCGCGGAGCGTCCGCGCCTGCAGCTCGGAGAAGCGTTCGCGATCGAACGAGCAGCGGACCTCACGCCCGACGCGCTCGGTGCGGATGAGACCGGCGCGCTTCAAGCGATGCAGGTGCCACGTCATGAGCGGCTGGCTGATGTGCAGCCGCCGGCCGAGATCGGAGACCGGCCGCTCTCCCTCGGTCGCGAGGATCTGCACGACGCGCAGGCGCGTGACGTCGCCGAGGGCGCGATGGAACGTTTTGAGCTCACGCAGGTAGGACTGGCTGAGCATGCTCCCCTTCGCCGCCCCGCTAACTCGAGGCGCTAGGGAAGCATAAACTTTTCTTGAACTGACGCCTGCGAGGACTACTTGCGCGACGTGGTGAAGATCTCGGCGAGCTCCTTGATCGTCTTCTCCGAGCGGCCCTGGCGGAACGCGTCGGACACGCAGGTCTCGAGGTGCTGTTCGAGGATGAGGGCGTCCACGCGCTCGAGCGCCTTCTCGATCGCCATGGTCTGCTTCAGCACGTCCACGCAGTACTTGTCCTCTTCGACCATCCGCTCGACCGCCTTCAGGTGGCCGGTGATGGACCGCAGCCGCGCGATGACGTCCTTGCGGGAGGATTCGCGCATCTCGACGACATCCTAGCCCCCCGGGGAGGGGTGGGCGGTGCAGAATCGCGAGCATGCCGACTGCGCAGCCACTCGCCGCACGGATGCGACCCCGCTCGCTGGACGAGTTCGTCGGCCAGCAGCACATCGTCGGCGAAGGCCGCGTGCTGCGGAAGGCCATGGACGCGGGGCAGCTGCCGTCGATGATCCTCTGGGGACCGCCCGGCACGGGCAAGACGACGCTCGCGGCGATCGGCGCGAAACAGGCGAAGGCGCGCTTCGTCGCGATCTCCGCGGTCTCGAGCGGCGTCGTCGAGCTGCGCAAGCTCATCGAAGAGGCCCGCAAGCTCCGGCAGCTCACCGATCAGCGCACGGTGTTGTTCATCGACGAGATCCACCGCTTCAACAAGGCCCAGCAGGACGTCGTGCTGCCGCACGTCGAGAACGGTGACGTGATCCTCCTTGGCGCCACGACCGAGAATCCATCGTTCGAGGTGAACTCGGCGCTCCTTTCGCGCTCGCGCGTCTACACGCTGCAGCCGCTGTCCGAAGACGACGTCCGCAGGGTCGTGCGGCGCGCGATGGACGACGAGCGCGGGCTCTCCGGCTCCGTCGCGCTCGACAGCGATGCCGAGGACGCGCTGGTCGCGGTGTCGAACGGCGACGCGCGCGTCGCGCTCAACGCGCTCGAGCTCGCGGCCGACGCGGCGACGTCACGCGTCGACGGAAAGCGTCGGATCACCCTCGCGGAGATCCGCGAAGCGCTGCAGCGGCGGAGCCTCCTCTACGACCGCGCCGGAGATCAGCACTACGACACGATCAGCGCCTTCATCAAGAGCGTTCGCGGCTCGGATCCGGACGCCGCGCTGTACTGGCTCATGCGGATGATCGATGCCGGTGAGGATCCGATGTTCATCGCGCGCCGCATCGTGATCCTCGCCGGCGAGGACGTCGGCCTGGCCGACCCGCAGGCGCTGGTCATCGCGTCGGCGGCGCAACAGGCGACGCACCTGATCGGGCTCCCCGAGGCGTACTTCCCGCTGGCGGAGGCGGCGGTGTACTGCGCGCTCGCGCCGAAGTCCGATTCGCTGAAGCGCGGCCTGGGCGAGCTGCAGCACGACCTGGCGGAGACGCGCGTCGATCCGGTGCCGCTGCACCTGCGCAACGCGCCGACCGCGCTCATGCGGCAGCTCGGGTACGGGCGCGATTACAAGTACGCGCACGACTACGAGGGGCACGTCGCGCCGGACGAGACGTATCTCCCCGAGTCGCTGCAGGGCCGCCGCTACTACGAGCCCACCGACCTCGGCGCCGAGGCCGAGCTCAAGACGCGGCTCGAGGCCCTTCGGCGAAGCGCGCGAACAGCATCCCGAGCTCGAACAGGAGATACATCGGGATCGCGACCAAAGTCTGGTTGAACGGGTCAGGCGTCGGCGTGATGATCGCGCCGATGATGAAGGCCAGCACGAAGACGTAGCGGCGCTGTTTCGCGAGCCACGAGCGCTGTAACACGTGCACGCGCACGAGCGCGTAGATGATGACCGGTACTTCGAACACCACGCCCATGCCGAGGATGAACGTCGTCACGAACGACAGGTAGTCCGACGCGCGCAGCTGGTTCTCGATCACCTCGTTGCCGAAGGTGATGAGGAACTTGATCGAGCCGGGAAGCAGCACGAAGTAGCAGAAGGCCATGCCCAGTACGAAGAGCAGCACGACCGGAAGACCGAGAAGACGGACGAAGCGCCGCTCGCTGGGATAGAGCGCCGGATCGATGTACGCATAGATCTCGTACAGGATCACCGGCATGGCGAGGGCGATGCCGCCGAACAGCGAGACGCGCAGGAACGTCGTGAAGTTCTCGGTCGGGCTGAGCGCGATGAGATGCGTCTGCGTTCCGCTGCACGAGAACTGGGGAATGAACATGCAGTCGACCGGGACGAGGAGGATGCGGATGATCGTGGTGGAGTTGGTGAACGCCAGCACGGTGCAGACGACCACCGCGATGGCGGCGACCATGAGCCGGTCGCGAAACTCCCCCAGGTGCTGCATGAGGGAAAGCTCTTTGTCGCGGGTGGAAGCCATCTTCGGGCACGCTAGCGTAGTTACACTTTTGTTCGCGCCCCCATAGCTCAGTGGATAGAGCGTCGGCCTCCGAAGCCGAAGACAGCCGTTCGAGTCGGCTTGGGGGTACTGCGGCGGGCGCGCAGCATGG
>WNFB01004165.1_pt1 | contig 12856 bp, 11 predicted proteins | sample 5400501 | NCBI WGS metagenome assembly WNFB01 (sample SAMN13153341, study PRJNA577476) | soil metagenome | isolation source: 200 cm saprolite under Douglas fir tree site 2 hole 1 | place: USA:California | collected 2015-04-18
GAAGCTGGTGTATGCGGGCCGTGCCGGCAGCGGCTTCAGCGGCAAGCAGCTCGCCGAGACCCGGGCCGAGCTGGAACGGCTCAAGCGGAAGACGCCGGCCTGCGAGGGGCCGGTGCCGAAAGACAAGGGGACGACCTGGGTGGAGCCGGAGATCGTCTGCGAGGTGGAGTACACCGAGTGGACGGACGAGGGTTTGCTCCGCCAGCCGGTCTTCGTGCGCTTCCGCGACGACAAGCGGCCGACGGACGTCACCCGCGCGCCGCGCCCGACGGACGGCCGGGACACGACCGACGCCGCCGATCCGTCCGACCCGGTGCCGGGGCTCGCGCCCGGCGGGCCGGTCGAACGGCAGGTGGTCTTCTCCAACCTGGGCAAGATCTTCTGGCCTGCCGAGCGCTACACCAAGGGCGATCTCATCGACTACTACCGCACGATCTCGCCCTGGCTGCTGCCGTATCTCAGGGATCGGCCGGTGGTGCTCACCCGCTATCCCGACGGCATCGAGGGGAAGTGGTTCTATCAGAAGGATGCGCCGGTCTTCGTGCCCCAGTGGATCCGCACCCAGCGGATGTGGAGCGAGCAGACCCAGCGCGAGATCGACTACTTCATCTGCGACGACGTGGAGTCGCTGCTCTACCTGGCCAACCTCGCCGCGATCCCGCTGCACGTCTGGGCCAGCCGGGTGCCGACGCTGGACCGGCCCGACTGGTGCGTGCTCGATCTCGATCCCAAGGGCGCGCCCTTCGAGCACGTGGTCCAGGTGGCGAAAGCCGCCCGGGCCCTGTGCGAGCAAATCGAGCTGCCCAGCTTCGTGAAGACCAGCGGGTCGTCGGGGCTGCACATCCTGCTTCCGCTCGGGCGCCAGTGCTCCTACGAGCAGTCGCGCTCTCTGGGCGAGCTGCTCGCCCGCGTGCTCGTGTCCGGGCTGCCGGAGATCGCCACCATCACCCGGGCCGTCTCGCGCCGGGGCGGCAAGGTGTACGTGGACTATCTCCAGAACATCGCCGGGCAGCTGATCGCCGCACCGTTCAGCCTGCGGCCGCTGCCGGGCGGGCCGGTCTCGACGCCGCTCGAGTGGCGCGAAGTCACCGACCGGCTCGACATCCGGAGCTTCACCATGCGCACGGTGCCGGAGCGGATGAAACGGCGGAAGACCGACCCGCTTCGTGGGGTGCTGGACGAGGCGCCCAACCTGGCCCGTGCCCTCGAGCGGCTGGCGGAGCGGGTGTGACCGCGCTCGACATCCAGGTCGGGGAGCGGGTCGGGCGGGTGTCGGCGCTGCTCGAGCTGCCGCCGGATGCGCGGGCGCTGTACCTGCTGGCGCACGGGGCGGGTGCCGGCATGCATCACCGGTTCATGGAGGCGATCGCCGCCGGTCTCGCCGCGCGGCGGGTCGCGACGCTGCGCTATCAGTTTCCCTATATGGAGGCGGGCGGACGCCGGCCCGATCCGCCCGGGGTGCTGGAGGCGACGGTGCGCGCCGCCGTGGCCCGCGCCGCCCAGGCGGCGCCGGCCCTGCCGCTCATCGCCGGGGGCAAGTCACTGGGCGGGCGCATGACCTCTTCGGCGGCGGCCAAGGGTCAGCTCCCCGGGGTTCGCGGGTTCGTCTTCCTCGGGTTTCCGCTCCACGCCCCCGGGAAGCCGGGCACCGAGCGCGCGGCGCATCTCGAGCGGGTGCAGATTCCGATGCTCTTTCTTCAGGGGACGCGGGACGCACTGGCCGACCTGTCGCTCATCCGCGGCGTCTGCGAGCGGCTCCCCCGCGCGACACTGCACGTGGTCGAGGGCGGCGACCACTCCTTCGCGGTACTCAAGCGATCGGGCCGGACGGTGGCGGAAGTGATGGCGGAGCTCGTCGAGACGATCGTGGCCTGGATGACGCGCGAGGGCATCGCGTGAGCGACGCGTTCGATCCGACCCCGGAGCAGCGGAAAGCCGTGGAGGCGCCGCTCGGGCCCGTGCTGGTGGTGGCCGGGCCCGGTGCCGGGAAGACCTATTGTCTGATCGCGCGGATCGAACGGCTGATCGCGCACCACGGCATCGCGCCGGCCCGGATCTGCGCAGTGACGTTCACCAACAAGGCCGCGGAGGAGATCGCCGCGCGGCTGCACCGGACGCTCGGCCGGGCAGGGGAGGAAGTCACCCGGGGGACCCTGCACTCGCTCTGCCTCGACCTGCTGCGCCGGCACGCCGAGGCGGCGGGCCTGCGCCGGGGCTTCGGCGTGGCCGACGAGGACTACCAGCGCACGGTGCTCCGGCGGCTACGGGTGCGCGATGAGCGGCAAGGTCAGCTGCTCACGCTCTTCGGTCGCCACCGCTTCGACCGATACCCGCTCACCCCCGGCGATGCGGCTCTGTTCCAGGAGTATTGCCGGACGCTGCGGTCGCGAAACCTGGTGGACTTCGACGATCTCGTGACGCTGGCCGCGCGGCTCCTGCGGGAGGATCCGGTCGCCGCGGCGGCGGAGCGGGGCCGGTACGACCACGTGCTGGTGGACGAGTTCCAGGACCTCAACCTCGCGCAGTACGGCGTGGTCGAGCGGCTCGCCGCCGAGCACCGGAACGTCTTCGCCGTGGGCGACGACGAGCAGTCGATCTTCTCCTGGACCGGTGCCGATCCGGGCATTTTCGGCCGTTTCCGCGACGATTTCGGGGTGGCGGAGCCGGTCGTGCTCGACTGGAACCGCCGCTGCTCGGTACAGATCTTCGAGGCCGCCCGGCGGCTGGTGGAGCGGAACCCGACGCTCTTCGAGAAACGGATCGAGGCGCGCCGCGACTCGGACTACGACGTCGTCGCCTACGGCTTCGAGGACGAGGCCGCCGAGGCGGAGTGGCTCGTCGCCGACCTGTGGGAGGACCAGGCGCGCAGCGGAACAAACTGGGGTGAGTACGCGGTCCTCTACCGGAAGCACAGCGTGGGACGGTTCCTCGAGACCCGGCTGCTCGAGGCCGGTGTCCCCTGCCGACTGGCCCGGGGCCAGGCGCTGCTGGACGACAGGGTGATCGCGCACGTGGTTGCCTCGCTCCGGATCGTGCGGCGGCCGGACGACGCCGTTGCCGTGGAGGCCCTGGCCGAGCGGATGCTGCCGGCTCCGTTCCTCGAGCGGCTCCGGGCGGCCGATCCGGGCAGCGATCTCCTCACCACCTTGCGCGCGTTCGGACGGACGCGACGCAAGGGCGACGCGGAGCGGGACGCCGCGTGGAGCTTCGTCTATACGGCGGAGAACCTGCGCGCGCTCCGACGGGCGCATGAAACCCTGGAGGCCGTGGTGAGCGAGCTGCTCGCCCGCCGGATCGGCCCATACAAGAACTTGCTCGCGGAGCGGCACCAGGAGCTGAGCGACCCGGCGGACTTCCCCGGGGCGGACGCGCTCGCCCGGACCCTCGACGCCGCGGGCCGCTCGGGCGCGCGGATCTGGCTCGAGCCGGAGCGGGGCGTCGAGATCGCGCTCCAGGGAATGTTCCGGAAGGCCGGCGTGCCCAACGTCGCCCGGCGCATGCCCGGAGACCGCCCCGCGCCCGAGGAGCCGGTTCTCCGGCCGGGAGACGCACCCGGCAGCTGGCCACTGCTGGTCTTCAAGGCGCTCCAGCTGCTCCATTCCAGGGCCGTCCCGGCGGACCTGGGCGACTGCGTGGTGTTCGATCTGGAGACCACCGATCTCGACGTAACCGCCTGCGAGATCGTCGAGATCGCAGCCGCGCGGGTGCGGGACGGCCGGGTCGTGGCGCAGTTCCGGGAGATGGTGGGCGGCACGCGCCCGGTCTCGCCCCAGGCGCGGAGGATCCATGGCTATGGTGACGCTGACCGTCTGGACGCGCCGGACTTCGCCGAGGTGTGGCCCAGATTCCGGGCGTTCGCGGGCGTCGACCTGCTCGTGGCCCACAACGGCCAGAAGTTCGACGTCCCCGTCCTCCGGCGTCTCGCCGCGCCGCTCGGCGGCGCCCATGACCTGACGTTTTTCGATACCTATCCGCTGGCCAAGATGCTGCTGGACGAGAGCGCGCGGCTCGAGGATCTGGCGCACCGGTTCGACGTGCCGCTCGCCCGCGCGCACCACGCCCTCGATGACACGCTGGCGCTGGCCCGCGTGCTGGGCCGGCTGGAGGAGCTCAAGCGCGCGCGCGGACGGAAGGCCGCCCTGGTCCAGCTGCTCGGCTTTCTGGGCCTGGCCCTCGCGCTGGAGCAGCCGGACACGACCGCCGAGATCATGCTTCTCCGCGAGCTGGCCCTGCCGCCCGCGCTGGGTCGCTATAGTGATTGCCTCGAGCTGTACGCCGCCGAGCTCGAGGCGGGCGCGCCGGGCGCGCCGCCGGTGGACGAGGTGATCGAGCGGCTGGGAGGAGTGCGATTGATGGAGCGGATCAGGGCCGAGCGGACCCCGGCGGAGCGCTACCCCGAGGCGGTCGCACGGCTTGCGGCCCTCGTCGGCGCGAGCGAGGGTGCGACGCTGGATGACCGGATCGACCGGCTGGTCGAGCGAGTGACCCTGTCCAGCAGCGAGGGCGTGGAGGCGGATCCGGCGCGGGTCAGCCTCCTCACGCTCCACTCCACCAAGGGGCTCGAGTTTTCCCGGGTCTACGTCGTCGGGGTCGAGGACAACCAGCTGCCGGGCTGGCGCGAGCTGCAGGAGCAGCGGGAGAAGGAGATCCAGGAGGCCCGGCGGCTCCTGTACGTCGGGATGACTCGGGCGAAGGACCGGCTCATCCTCACCCGGGCGGAGCGGCGCAATGGGCGGTCCGCCGGGGGCGATCTCTTCCTCTGTGACGCGGGCCTCGCCACGCTCTCGCCGAGGGTGTCCCGGTGACCGGCCGGCCGCCCCCACCGGAGCGGGGGGAGATGCCGTTCCTCGATCACCTCGAGGAGCTGCGCTGGCGCATCATCTGGTCGCTCGTGGCGGTAACGACCGGCGTGGGCCTGGCGATGATCGTGCTGCTCAACGTGGATGTCATCGGCTGGCTGGAGCGGCCGATACTCCCGTACCTCAATGGGCATCATCTGGTCTTTACCCACCCGGGCGATCCCTTCCAGATCATCCTCCAGGCGTCCGCCGGCCTTGGCCTCCTGCTGGCATTGCCGGTGGTTCTCTACCAGCTCTGGTCCTTCATCGCGCCGGCGCTCTACCGCCACGAGCGGAGCGTCGGGCTCGGCGTCACCGGCGCGGCCGTGCTCCTCTTCGTGAGCGGCGCGTCCCTGGGCTACTTCGTGGTGCTACCGCTCGCGATTCCCTGGCTCATGGGCTTCGGCGGCTCCTCGCTCGAGCCGATGATCACCGCGGGCGACTATTTCGGCTTCGTATTCAGCCTGGTGCTCGCGTTCGGCGTGGCATTCGAGCTCCCGGTCGTGATCCTCGGCCTCGCGGCGCTCGGCATCGTCACGCCGGAGTTTCTCAACCGCTATCGCCGTCACGCCATCGTGGGCGCGGTCATCATCGGCGCGTTCCTCACGCCGGGCGACCTGGTGTGGACCACGATCGCCATGGCGGTCCCGCTCTATCTGCTGTACGAGCTCAGCATCGTGCTGTCGTACGGGGTCCGCCGCCGTCGGCTGCGTCGGGAGGCGGCGGCCGCGGCCGAATCGGCGGACGCCGGGCATTGACGCGGGCGACGCGCCGTGCGCCGGCCCGGGGGGACGCTTGCGCGCCGGACTTGGAAATGATACAGTCGTATCATCGCCGAGGTACTATTGTGATAATCGCCCGGAGCGAATGGGAGGCTCCATGCTCCGCTGGATCCGCCGCCTGACGGCCCGCGTCGCCGCCGGGCAGGGCTCGACGCTGGTGCCGTCCGGGCCGCTCCTGCTCGATGCCTGGCTGCGGCTCGGCCGGGTCCCCGGCGCCGCCGAGCCGCTGGAAACCCGGCTCGAGCTGCTGGTCGGCCAGCTGTCCGCCGAGCTGAGCGGGTGCCGCTGGTGCATCGAGGGCGGCCGGCATCGCTGCCGCAGGGCGGGCCTCACGGCGGAGGCGCTGGCCTCGCTCCACGCTCCGGCGGACGCGCGGTGCTTGTCGGAACGGGAACAGGTGGCGCTCGGCTTCGCGGCCGCGGTTGCCCAAGGTGCGGCCACCGACGGCCTGGTATCCGGCCCCGCGCTGGTCGCGGCCCGGCGACACTTCCGGGAACGCGAGATCGTACGGCTCACGGTCCTGGCCGCCGGCGAGCATTTTGGGGATGGGCTCGCGGACCGCCCCGGCGCCGACCCCCGTCCGTCCTTTCCGATCTCGGTCCGAGGCTTGTCATGACGCACCGGTTCCGCTCCCTGCTCCCGCCGTTCGCCCTTACGCTTCTCGTGGCCGGGCTCCGCCCCGGCTCGGCCGCGCTCGGGCAGGTACCATCTCCGTCCGCCGACCAGTCGATCGCCATCCGGTACCGGGACACGGCCGACCGGCTGATCGACGCGGCGCTCGCGGACAGCACGGCGTACCAGCGGCTCGGGCGCATGGTGGACACGTTCGGCAGCCGTCTCAGCGGGTCCGCCAGCCTCGAGCGGGCCATCGACTGGGTCCTTGCGGAGATGCGGGCGGACGGGCTCGATCGCGTGCGGGGCGAGCCGGTGATGGTTCCCCACTGGGTGCGGGGCGCGGAATCGGCGGAGCTGCTCGAACCGCGGCGGTACTCGCTCCACGTCCTCGGGCTGGGCGGCAGCGTGGGAACCCCGCCCGCGGGGATCACGGCGCCGGTCCTGGTGGTCGGCAGCTTCGACGAGCTGACCAGGCGTGCGGCCGAGGCGAAGGGGCGGATCGTCCTCTTCGACGTGCCCTTCGACACCACGGTCGCGCCGTTCAGCGCATATCGCGCGGCGGTGCAGTACCGGGTCCGAGGGGCGTCCGCCGCCGCGAAGGTCGGGGCCAAGGCCTGCCTGATCCGTTCGGTTGCCTCTTTTTCGATCCAGAGTCCCCACACGGGCGTCATGCACTACGACTCGACCGTCGCCCGGATCCCCACCGCCGCACTCGGCGTCGAAGACGCGGCGTTGCTGCACCGGCTCCAAGACCGCGGCCAGATCGTGGTGGTTCGGCTCAGGATGGACGCGCGCACGCTGCCCGATGCCCCGTCGCGCAACGTCGTGGCGGAGCTGCGCGGCACGGAGCGGCCCGACGAGGTCGTGGTCGTCGGGGGACACATCGACTCGTGGGACGTCGGGCAGGGCGCGATGGACGACGGCGGTGGCGCGTTCGCCGCGTGGCACGCCCTGCGTCTGATGCAGCGGCTCGGGCTCCGCCCGCGCCGGACGGTGCGGGTGGTGCTCTGGACCAACGAGGAGAACGGCAGCCGGGGGAGCCTGGCCTATCGCGATCGATACGCCGGCGATCTCGGCAAGCACGTCCTCGCGATCGAGTCGGACAACGGGGTCTTCGCGCCGAGCGGCTTCGGCGTGAGCGGCTCCGACTCGGCGAGGGCGGTGGCGAAGGAGGTGGGCGCGTTGCTCGCGCGGATCAAGGCCGGGACGATCGAGCGGGAGACCAATGGCCCCGAAGCGGACGTCGAGCCCCTGGTGGATCGGGGCGTGCCGGGCATGGGGCTCAAGGTGAACGCCTCGCGCTACTTCTGGTATCACCATTCCGCCGGCGACACCTTCGACAAGATCGACGCGGGAGACCTGGCCCGCTGCGTCGCGGCGCTGGCGGTGATGGCCTACGTCGTCGCCGACCTGCCCGAGCCGCTGCCGCGATGAGCCGAGCCGCCGCGTCCGGCGAGGCGGTGGCCGGCCGCTGGCTGCTGCTGATCCACCAGCTCCCGCCCAAGCCCGACTACTTCCGGGTCAAGATCTGGCGGCGGCTCCAGCGCGTGGGAGCCGTCGCGATCAAGAACTCGGTGTACGTGCTCCCCTGCACCGATCAGGCGGCGGAAGATTTCCAATGGGTGCGGCGGGAAATCGTGGCGGGCGGTGGCGAGGCCTCGGTGTGCCGGGCGTCGTTCGTGGACGGGCTGTCCGACGCGCAGATCGAAACCCTTTTCCGCGCCGCGCGCGACGCTGAGTATGCCGACGTGGCGCGCCAGGCGGAGGACCTGCTCCGGACCGCGCCGGCCGGCCAGCGGCTCGAAGGCCCCGCCCGCGCCGACGTCGAGAACGGTCTGGCCCGGCTCCGCCGGCGCACGGGCGAGATCTCCACCGCCGACTTCTTCGGGGCGCCGGCGGGGGGGATGGCGGAGAGCGCGCTCCAGCGGGTCGAGGCCCGGCTTCGCCCGCCCGCGGCAAAATCGCGCAAGCGGGACGAGGGCGCTCGGCTCCGGCCCGGCCGGGTCTGGGTTACTCGCCGGGGCGTGTACGTGGACCGGATCGCGAGTGCGTGGCTGATCCGGCGCTTCGTCGATCCCAAGGCACGGTTTCGGCTCGTGGCGTCGGACTATCGGCCGGCGCCGGGCGAGGTCCGGTTCGACATGTTCGAGGCCGAGTACACCCACGAGGGCGACCGTTGCACCTTCGAGACGCTGGTCGCCCGCTTCGCGCCGGCCGACGCGGCGCTCCAGGCGATCGGCGAGATGGTGCACGACATCGACTGCAAGGACGCCAGGTTCGGGCGCCCGGAAACGCCGGGGCTCGAGCGCCTGATCGCCGGGATGGCGCGCGCGCAGCAAGCCGACGACGACCGCCTCGCCGCCGGGGCCGCGGCCTTCGACGCGCTTTACGAGTCGTTCGCTGGAGGCTCGGCGGCCCGGGGACCCGTACGGTCTCGGCCGAAGCACCGCAAGGCCCGGCCCAGCCGCACCGCTACCCGCGTCCCTTGAACTTCGTCAGCTCGTCGCGGTGCCGGCGCAGGAACTCCTCGTAGATGTGGGAATCGGCGTAGTCCCGCATCTCGGCGATCCGGTCTCCCACGAACCGGATGACCACGCAGGTCCGCTGGTCCATGACGTCGTCGGGGTGGGTCTTGAGCCAGCTCCGCTCGCGAATCTCCACGATCACGCGCTCGTCCGCCTCGTACCACACCCGCCAGACGTCCTGGTAGCCCCAGTCGGCAGCGCCGAGGCCGAACTCCCGGTTCTCGAACGCCCGGATGACGGCGGTGCGACCCTTCCGCTCGCCACCGATCGGCGCCGCGCCCGCCACCCAGTACGTGATGTCGTCGGTGAACAGCCGGCCCACCTCGTCCATCTTCCCGGCGAAGAGCGCGGCCTCGTAAGCCCTGGCGGTGTCCAGGCGGGCACTCATCGGGTCGCCTCCGCGTCCGTCGGCTCGGCCGGCGCGCCGCCGCCGCCCATCGGGTTGGCCTTACGGCCGGCGCGCTCCATCGGCCGGGACAGCTCCGGGCGATGCCTGTCGATCACGGTCCAGAAGTCGAGCGCGCGGTCGAGCAGCTCGTGCGCGGCCGTTCGCAGGGCATCGCTCGCCTTCACCTGCCGGACGTTGTTCTCCATGTCCTCTGCGTCCCAACCGCGGGAGTGCGCGATGAAGGGGAACGCGGGAAAGACGAAGCCGAGCTCGCTCCAGAACGTGAGCATGCTGCCGGCGACGGCCTGAATGTTGTCCTGGCCTCCGGTGATGATGAACCCGGCCACCTTGTTGGTGATGAGCACGCGGTTGGCGATTGTGATCTGGTTCTGAATGCAGTTGAGCCGCTCCGCCATCTTGTGGTAGAGCGACGAGGCCGTGCCCCAGCGGATCGAGGTCGAGATCAGGACCACGTCGGCCCAGTGTACCAGCCCCTCGTACACCGGCGTGAGCTCATCGTCCGGGTCGCGCTCGGTGATCGCGCAGGGCCAGGTACACGCGGGCGCGGCCTTGGAGTAGTTGCCCTCGCACGGCCGGAAGGCGAGATCCCGCAGCTGGATCAGCTGGGTGTCGGCTCGGCGGGTCTCCTCGGCGTGGGCCAGCGCGTGGCTGAGCAGGGCTTCTGATGTCGAGAACCGCGGGTTGATCTCGTCCATGGCGGTGGTGGAGATGCCGAGGACGCGGGGCGGGGCGCCCGGTGGCTTGAGGTGTGGCTCGAGCAGGTGGGAGGGCTTGTGCTTGAGGAGACGGCGGGGCATTTCGGGCGGCAGCTTCAGGTAAACCTCGTCGCCCCGCTCTTCGACGGCGTACACGGGAACCTGCTCCTCGTCGTAGCCCTCCGGGCCCTTGCCGGTGATCACGCTGTACTCCCAGGCGTGCCAGGGACACATGACGAACTCGCCGCGAACCCGGCCTTCGGACAGCGGGCCCCCGCGATGATTGCAGATGTCGGAGATCGCCCGGAAACGACCTTCATGAAGGAACACGGCGACTCGATGGCGCTCGACCTTTACCGAGAAGGGAACGCGGGCGAGTAGCTCCTCCCTCGTGCCGAGGCGGTGCCAGGTCTCCATGAGGTTTTCTCCGAGGGAAAGGTGGCCGAACCGATCTCTTGACGGGTGCGGACGGGAGGCCAAAGTTGGGCGCCCACTCGGACAATCGGAGGGCCCATGTACGCATCCATCCGCAGCTATTCACTCAAGGCCAACGCCAGCCGCGCTAACCTCGAGAAACTGGCCCACCAAGTCGAGCATGACTTCGTGGGCAAGATCGAGCGGCTTTCCGGCTTTCACGGATACCACATGTGCAGCGCCGAGGGACGCTTGCTGACGATCAGCCTGTTCGAGAGCAAGGCCAGTGCGACCGAATCGGCACGCATCGCCGCGGACTTCGTGAAGAACACCAAGCTCCCCCTGACCCTGGGCGCGGTCGAGGTCACGGAAGGCGAGCTGCTGATCTCGCGGGAGGCACATCGGGAGGTCGGCGCGCACTAGGCCGCAGCGAAGGTAGCCTCCGGAGCTAGCGGCCGGCAGGCGGCGGCGCGCTCAGCTGCGCCGCCGCATTCTCCAGGGCGTCGGCCGGCAGCGTTCCCTGTGCGAGGCGCGGCGTGCCGCCGCCCCTGCCGCCCGCGGGCGTCAGCACACTCTGAAGCATCGCGGCCGCATCGCAGCCCGAGTCCTCCGCCGCCGCCACCACGAGCCCCGGCGGATTGGCGGCCACGCCTATGAACAGCGCGTGGGGGAACGCCGCGACGGCCTGGCCCAGACCGCGGAGTCGCTCGATCCCACGGTCGTTCCGCACCACGACCCGCCGCACGCCATCCGCAGCGGCCACCGTCCCGCCGTACAGCTCGGTCGCCCGGTGGCGATCCAGCTCGGCCTCCAACGCCCGACGGGCGGTCGCAGCCTCCTTGAGCTCGGCCCGTTGCGCCTCCGCCAGCAGGGGCAGCTCCTCGGCCGCGGCCGAGTACTGAGCGGAAAGCCGGGAGAGCAGCTCCTGGTCCGCCCGTGCCCGGCGGACCGCTCGCAGACCGCAGAGAAACTCGATCCGCACGGATTTCCGCACACGCTCCGTCCTCCGGATCAGGATCACTCCGATCTCGCCGGTCGCGCATACGTGAGTGCCGCCGCAGGCGCTCCGGTCGAGATCCTGGATGGTGACGATGCGGAGGACGCCGGTCCGGTCGGGGGCCCTCCGAAGCCCCTGCATTGTCCCGGCGTCCTCGAAGCCAACCGACACTGGCCGGTTCTCGGTGACCACGACGTTGGCCCGGGCCTCCGCCTCGGCGATCTGCTCCGGCGCGAGCCCGGGCACGTCGAGATCGAGCGTGGCCATGGCCGGGCCGAAGTGCACGCTCACCGTGTGCGCTCCGTAGAGGTCGTCCACCACCGCCGAGAGCAGGTGTTGGCCCGTGTGCTGCTGCATGTGGTCGAACCGCCGGGCCCAGTCCACCTCGCCGGTGAGGGGTCCGTCGGGGGCGGGTGCCGCCAGTAGGTGCGCGATCCGTTCGCCCTCGTCCACCACGTCAACGATCGCGGCGCCGCCGAGTCGCCCGGTATCGTGCGGCTGACCACCGGAAGTGGGGTAGAAGGCGGTGCGGTCGAGATAGACGCGGCGGCCTTGGTCCGCGCGCTCGAGCACCGTTGCCTCAAAGCCGGTCAGGTAGGCATCGCGATAGTAGAGTCGCTCGGTCACGCTGGAATGACTATAGTCTCGAGGCTATGCGCGGAAGATCTTTGATCGTGAGGCTCTTGGCCGTCTGCTTTCTCGTCGCGACGGTCTACCTCTACAAGACGCGGAATCCGGGTGCCGGGACGCTACCGCCGACCAGCGCCCCGGCCCCAGCAATCGCCGCGGCTCCGGCACAGTCATCCAGCGCTCCGGCGGGTGACGGCGGAGGCGTCCTCGACGCGTTCCGGGCACGGCGCTCCGGAGTCGAGGTCGAGGCAACGGGTGTGGTGACGCGCCGCCTCCCCGACGATCTCGAGGGGTCGAAGCACCAGCGGTTCATTCTGCGCATTGGAGATCAGACCGTGCTCGTTGCCCACAACATCGATCTGGCGCCGCGCGTCCCCGTCTCCGAGGGGGACACGGTTCAGATCCGGGGGGAGTACGAGTGGAATCAGCTTGGTGGGGTGATTCACTGGACCCACCAGGATCCGTCGGGCAGACACCCGGCGGGGTGGATCCGGATCCGGGGGAGGCTCTACCAGTAGCCCGCCCCGGAGAATCGGGTGCTAGGCGGTCACCTCGGCGCGCGGACGACGGCCGGGCAGGGGAAGTGCCTCGGGACCCAGGACGAGCACGAGGCCGAGCAGGATGATCGGGCTGGCAAGCAGGGTCCGCGCGCCGAGCGGCTCGCCGGCGAGCCACCAGCCGAGGAGCAGAGCGACCACCGGGTTCACGTACGCGTACGTGGCGACGCGTGCCGGATCCACCACCGTCACGAGCCACGTGAAGCAGGTGAAGCCCAGCATCGAGCCGAAGACGACGAGGTAGCCCCAAGCCAGAACGGACGCCGCCGAGACGTGGTTGGGCTGGAACCGCGCCAGCTCACCCCCGGCGAGTCCCACCCCGAGCGCCACGGCACCGCCGGCCAGCATGCTCATGGCCGAGGCGAGCATCCCGTCACGGGGCAACCCCGCCCCC
>WNFB01004168.1_pt1 | contig 12851 bp, 10 predicted proteins | sample 5400501 | NCBI WGS metagenome assembly WNFB01 (sample SAMN13153341, study PRJNA577476) | soil metagenome | isolation source: 200 cm saprolite under Douglas fir tree site 2 hole 1 | place: USA:California | collected 2015-04-18
TGTTCGGGATCGCCGATGCGCGTGATGCGTTCGATGGACGGGTCCGTGAACACATCGTGCTCGTCCATGCTCTTCGTCGAGAACTCGGTCACGACGGCGCCCTCGCCGCCCGCCTGAAACCAGTGCAGGGTGTTGGGTGGGATTGTCCACTGGTCACCGGGCTGGAGCTTCAGCTCATGCCAGACGGTGAGGTAAGGCTCATGGCCGGAGGGGACAACAGCGGAAGGATTCTTCGTCGGTTCGCCCTCGACATACAAGTAGACCGTCCCCGAGCGGCAGCGAAACGTCTCCTCTTTGCCTGGGTAGTCGCCGACCGGCGGATGGCGGTGCTCCGGGACGGTCTGACGAGGAAGGACCACGAGTTCCTTGGCGCAGCAGCGCTCCGTGTTCACGTAAACGATGAGCTGCAGACCGATCTCACGAACGCGATTCAGCCCGAAATCAGCCACTTCCATTGCGTGAATTTCGTCGGGTCGCAGCCGGATGCTCTGCATATCCAGGAGCTCGAGGGCCTCGGCCCTCAATCGGTCATATTCGGCTCGCGAGATCATCGAACTCGGATTCTAGTACCGCGCACTGGCCGCGACGAGTGGGCCTGGCTACTCCTCCAATGGGGTGAAGAGTGTCAGCTGAATCCCTTCCGGTCCACGAAGGCGCACGTTGCGATCACGCCACGGTGTGATCATCGGGCCGGCGAGAGCACAAGGCGCATCTCCTGGGTCGTCAACGCCGGCCGCCCGCTATGGCACCGATGATCAGAAATGGCTCCTTGCCGGAGACAACTTCATCGGGCAAGGGTGCGTCGGGCGAAACATCTGACCAGTCTTCCTCGCAGGCGAAGAACCGCAACATCGGCCGGCGCTTCTTCGTGGTCATGTCTCGCATCGTCCCGCGCAGCGCTGGGTAGTTGTTTTCCAACGCATCGAGGACCGACCGCTGAGTTATCGGAGCGCTGACCTCCAACTCCACGACGCGGCCGACCCCGGCCAGTGTTTGAAGATTCGCGGGAAGGACGACGCGTATCACGGCAACGTCTGGACTTCGACCGAGAGCACGGGCGGCAGGTCCCGAACGATGGGAGCCCAGTTGTCACCCGCGTCCGCCGACGCGTAAACCTGGCCGCCGCTGGTGCCGAAGTACACGCCACAAGGATCAAGTGAATCGACCGTCATGGCGTCCCGCAGCACGTTGACGTAGCAGTCCTTCTGGGGAAGCCCCTTCGTCAGAGCCTCCCATTCGTCGCCACCGGTCCGGCTGCGGTAGACGCGCAGCTTGCCATCGGGTACGAAGTGGTGGGAGTCGCTCGTGATCGGTACCACGTAGACAGTGTTCGGTTCGTGCGCGTGAACATCGATCACAAAACCGAAGTCGGTCGGCAGGTTACCGCTGATCTCTTTCCAGGATTGAGCTCCGTCGTCGGTCCGCATCACGTCCCAGTGCTTCTGCATGAACAGCACGTTCGGGCGTGAGGGATGCATGGCGATGCGATGGACGCAGTGGCCAACTTCAGCGTCCTGGTCAGGCATGGTGTTGGACCGCAACCCACGATTCGCCGGCCGCCACGTCTTACCGGCGTCGTCCGTTCGAAACACACCGGCGGCGGAGATGGCGATGTACATCCTGTCTGTGGTGCTCGGATCGATGACGATGGTGTGAAGGCAAAGGCCGCCGGCCCCCGGCGCCCACGTCGACGCTGTTTCATGTGTGCGCAGGCCAGGCAGCTCACTCCATGTCTGGGCACCGTCGGTCGATTTGAAGAACGCGGCGTCTTCCACGCCCGCAAACACCGTGTCCGGGTCGCCTAGTGAGGGTTCGAGGTGCCAGACACGCTTGAACTCCCAGGGATGAGGCGAGCCGTCGTACCAAACGTGCGGTCCAGGCGTGCCCTCATACGAAAACTGGTTGCCGGCGCTCTCCCAGGTCTTGCCGCCATCGTTCGAGCGCTGGAGCACCTGACCGAACCAGCCGCTGGATTGAGACGCGTACAGCCGTTGGGGGTCTGACGGTGAGCCCTTGAGGTGGTAGATCTCCCAGCCCGCAAAGTGGGGGCCGTCGACATCCCATCGTTTCCGGCTCGCGTCCGAGCTCAATACGAACGCACCTTTCCGCGTGCCGACCAGTACGCGTACCCTGCTCATACTCTTCACTCCTTCCCAGCGGGGAATGCATGCATCAGCTTCTGGACCTCCCTGGGTCGTTCAACTGCTTAGACCGACCTGGGGCGCAAAACTCATCGGTTCCGTGGCGATCCTTATTTGGAGGTGGTGGGCCGGGGCAGACTCGAACTGCCACATCCTTTCGGAGGCGATTTTACAGACCGTTAGGCTCACCAATGCCCAGCCGACCCACGCAAGTCATGGCGAGACGCGCTGGTGAAATGGTAGCCGTTCGGCGTCGGCCTCCGGGCCCATAGAATGGCGCCGTGACGCGAGGCTATGCCCGCTACGTCCTCGCGGTCATGGTCGGCATCAACTTCCTCAATTACATGGATCGTTGGGTCGCCGCAGCCGCTGCACCGCTGATCCAGAAAGACTTCCACATCAACGATGCCCAGGTCGGGCTCCTCGGCACAGCCTTTCTGCTCGTATACGCGGTCGCGGCGCTTCCCTTCGGCTACTGGGGTGATCGCGGAGTGCGGCGCACGGTCATCGGCGTCGGGGTCACCATCTGGAGCGTCGCGACGCTGTTCTCGGGACTCGCCGCCAACTACGTCCAGCTCTTCCTGACCCGCGCCGTAGTCGGAATCGGCGAGGCCAGCTACTACCCTGCGGGGACATCGCTCGTCTCCGACTACTTCCCCAAGGAAGAGCGCGGTCGCGTGATGTCGATCTGGGGGGCCGGCAGCGCGATCGGCATCGCGGTCGGATACGCGGGCGGCGGCGTCGTAGCCGACCACCTGGGATGGCGCAGCGCTTTCTACTTCGCCGCCGTTCCAGGCCTTCTCTTCGCCTTCCTCGCTTTCACGCTGCGCGAACCATTAAGGGGGAGCATGGAAAAGCTCGGGATGGCCGTGAGACGCACGACCGACGCCACCGCGCGCACGTTCATCAACCTCATGCGCATCCCGACCCTGAGAGCCTCGATCCTCGCGCAGACGGTGCTCTATTTCGTTCTCGCCTCCAACGCCTTCTGGCTGCCGACACTGCTGCATCGCCGATTCGACCTGTCGATCAGCGGCGCAGGCCTTCTCGCCGGCGTCGTCCTTGTCGTAGGCGGGCTCATCGGCACATTGGCCGGCGGATGGATCGCGGACCGCCGCGCCAGGACGAGCCCCGCCGCGCACCTCGAGGTAGGTATCGCCGGCTTCCTAATCGCCGCCGTTTTCATCACCATCGCGCTCGTCGCACCCTTGAACATCGGGCCGATCCCTGTTTTCGTTCCCGCGTTCCTGATCACGGTCATCGCCATCTACCTCCACTCCGGCCCCTTCACCGCCGTGTCGCAGAACGTCGTCTCGCCGGCGCTGCGCGCGAGCTGCGTGACCCTGCTGCTGTTCGTCTCACACGTCTTCGGCGACTCGCATTCCACGTTTGACGTGGGATGGATCTCGGATCACGTCGGCAGCCTTCAGCTGGCCCTGCTGATCACCTCGCCCACGCTGCTGGTCGTGGCGGCCATCATCGCGGCGACCGGACTGAAGTCGGTGAAGCCCGATACGGAGAGGATGGAAGGGGCGTGGGCCGCAAGACCAGCGGAACCAGAATCGGAACCAGAACCGACCGGGTCGGTTAGTAGATAAACCCCACCAGGCGCTGGCCCAGCTGCCCGGGCTTGATCGTGCGCTGGTTGATGACGTCGAACGCCACCCAGTTCATCTCGGTCACCACCCACGACCCGTCGGCATTGACCGCTTCGACGTAGGCGACGTGGCCGGCCCAACTCTCCCAGGTCACCATGATCGATCCGACCTTCGGCGTCGGGCCGACAGCGTAGCCCTGGGCCGAGGCGTTCTGGTACCAGAAGCCCGCGTCACCGCGCCAGGTTACGTTGCGCTTGGTCGCGACGTAGTAGGTGCACCACCCGACCGGGAAACCGTTCGCCGTGTATGGGCCCAGGCAGCAGCCGAGCACCTTGACCGGGTACCCGCCGCCCGAGCCCGAGCGCATGAGCAGCTGGTAAAGCGCCGGCGGCGGTGGGAAGGCGCCGCCCACGCCGTCGGGGATCACCAGGTCGGTTCCGGCCACCAGGTCGGTACTGCGCAGCCGGTTGAAATCGTAGATGTTCTGCGGGTCAACCTGGTACTTGGACGCAAGCGCGTCGAGCGTATCGCTCGACTTGACGTTGACGACAACGCCGGGTATCGGTGGGAGGACGATCTGGTCGCCCGTGGCGACCGAGTCGTTCGAGTACAGGTTCGTGTTCGACCAGCGGATCTGGGAGACGGTCACGCCGTACTTGGCGGCGATCGAGGCCAATGTCTCGCCCATGCGCACCGTGTAGGTCCAGGGCTTGTGGCTGACCGGAGCCGAGGTCGGGATCGCGACCGGCTTGATGATCGTGCTGTACCGACCGAGGGACACGTCTCCGACCGTGCCACCCTCACCTACGACGACAGCCTCGGCGTTCACGGTTCCGAGTCGGGAGGTGAGATAAGCGGGGACGTGGCGGTCCATCGATGCATACGACGAAATGGCCACAGCTATCGCAAGCACGACAGCATGTGTCAGGTATCGATGGACTCGCAAATGTCTACCCCTAAACGTTGCGATTGTTGCGAACCAGCCCGCGGGCAGGGCCGGATACCCAGAGAACGGCGGTCACCGTAACACCCCCCCGCCAAGGTCGTCAACCCGATGGGGCCCCACCCTCAACCTTTCGAACGCAAGTTCGCCGGGCCGCGCTGAACTCAACTCGAGTGTGGGAGTTGCGCGCTTTTTGACCCCACAACGAACGAAAGTTCGCACGGCCAGAACAGAGCGCCGCCGCTTCGAAAGCAGGCTGAAACGCAGCTTCATAGGGTGCTCAACGTTCGTGCACCGGACAACCTTGCCGAATACCTGGCGGGGCTACGGTCCTCCGCGCACGTAGATTGTCTGACCGGAGACGAAGCCGGACTCGTCACTGCACAGGAATGCGATCACGTTCGCGATGTCTTCTGGCTGGCCGATGCGGCGGAGAGGGATCTGCGAGGCCGCGCCCAGCTTGAACGTCTCGTAGTCCATGCCCATGCGCTCGGCGGTGGCGCGCGTCATTCGCGTTTCCACGAATCCAGGCGCCACGGTGTTGACGTTGACGTTGAACGGGCCCAGCTCGATCGCCAGCGTGCGCGCCATGCCCTGGAGGCCCGCCTTCGCCGTCGAGTAGTTGGTCTGTCCGCGGTTGCCCAGGGCGGACGTCGAGGACAGGAAGACCATCTTTCCGTACTTCTGCTCGACCATTTGCTTTTGCGCGGCGCGGGCACAGAGGAACGTGCCCTTGAGGTGGGTGTCGATCACTAGGTCCCAATCGTCGTCGGTCATCTTGAACAGCAGGTTGTCGCGGATGATGCCGGCGCAGGTGACCAGCACATCGAGCCGGCCCAGCTCCTTGACGGTGAGGGCCACCATCGCCTCGACCTGCTCCCGGTTGCTGACATCGCATGCGATGGCAAGACCGTCCAGAGGCCCGGCGACCTCTCGGGCCGGCGCCTCGTCGAGATCCGACACCGCCACCCGAGCGCCCTCGGCAGCAAACAGGCGCGCCGTCGCGGCGCCGATTCCACGCCCGCCGCCGGTGATGAGCGCCACCCGGTCCTTGAACCTCATTCCGTCTCCGTATCGAGCGCCGTGCCGCCATCCTTGCGTGGATCAGACGCGCCATGAAGGAAGCCGTCCTTCTCGCCCACGATCACCTGCGGCCGCGCGAAGTATGAGTCGTAGCTGAGCGTGCGCCGGTTGACCGCGTAGCCGCGCTTCTCCAACCCTCGGCTAACAGATAAAGGAATGCGGCCCTCGACCTGTACGACGTCGGCTTGAAAGTCCACCCGCGGCGCGCTCACCGCTTCGATGGGCGTCATCCCGTGGTCCAGCACGTTGACCAGGACCTGCAGGATCGCTGTCACGATCTTGGTGCCGCCCGGCGCGCCGATGCATGCACGCAAACGCTCGCCGTCGAACACGAGCGTCGGCGTCATGCTCGTCGCCCGCGTTTTGCCGGGTCGCACGGAGTTCGGATGGCCCGGCCGCGGGTCGAAGCAGTTCATGTAATCGTTGTAGCCAAAGCCCAGCCCCGGTGTCACGACTCCGCTCGCGGAGCCGAGTGTGTGCGTAAGCGACACCGCGTTGCCGTGGTCGTCGACCACACTGACGTGCGTGGTGTCGGCGCGGTCGTGTACGGCAGCAGCCGCCTCGACAGCCGACACCTCGCGCGCCTTGGCCGCGTAGTCCTTGTCCGCCAGCGAGCCGGTGGGCACCTCGACGAAACGCGGGTCGGCGACGTGCAGCTCGCGGTCGGCAACCGCCCACGCCATGGCCTCGACGAGCAGCCGCGCGGCCTCTGTGCTCGGCCACCTATACGCGCTGACGTCGAACCCCTCGAGGAAATTGAGCATCTGGAGCAGCGTGATGCCCGCCGCGGGCGGTCCCGCCGTGACGACGGACAGTCCTCGATACGTGCCGCGCAGCGGCTCCGTGACGTTGACCTTATAGCCGGCCAGGTCCGCCCGGGTGATGGACCCCCCGTTGGCCTCGAAGTCGGTCGCGATCTCATCCGCGATCTCTCCCTTGTAAAAGGAATCGGGCCCGAGCGCGGCGAGGCGCTCAAGCGTGCGCGCCAGGTCGGCCTGGACAAAGTTGTCGCCGACGGCGAACAGCTCTCCGTCGCGCGTATACAGGGCCTTCGCCGCCGGCGTGGCCTGGATCCGTTCGCTGTTGGGCACGACGTCGGGCCCGTAGTCGGTCGTCCAGTAGCCGTGCATGTACCCGGTGACGGGAAACCCATCTGCCGCGAGCGGGATGGCAGGCTCGATCGCCTCCCCCCAGGTGACCGTGCCGTACCTGGTCAGCGCCTCGTGCAGCCCGGCCACCGTGCCCGGAACGCCTACCGATTGGTAGCCGACGTCGTTCACCCACCCCTCGAGCACATATCCATAGCGGTCGGCGGCCTGGCGGAGGTAGAGGTGCTCCCACTGATCCTCGTGGGTACGCGAGCCGGCAGTCGAGTAGAACTCGAGCAGGGCATCACCCGACTTCGGGCCATGCACCAGCATCACGCCGCAGCCGCCGATGCCGCACATCTGGGGGTCGATGACGCCCTGGACGAATGCGCACGTGACCGCGGCGTCGACCGCGTTCCCGCCCCGCCGCATGACGTCGAGCCCGATCTCGGCCGCGACGGGCTGCGGGCAGACGATGATGGCCACGAATGGAAAGGTTAGTCGCGGGCGATCCGCAGCAAGATCGACGGTTTCAGCGACACAACAGGCAAGCCGAGGTCGGCCCCACATTGTCGAAGGGTGTTGGAGCCGGCTTGCTATAGACGACCGGCATCGACGGTGGCGGGCCGGCGGGCTCCTGGTGCCACCGGCCGCATCAGGGAGTCCACGCGGCGTAACGGGCGCGAAGGGCGCCCCGTTGACTGCAGCGTGGGGACGGCATTTACAAACGGGTCCCCGCGAACTCTCGGCCAAGCCACGGAGTTCGTGGGGCTTTGAGGTCGGTGCCGGTGGCGGTGCGGCGCCTTGCCCTCGCGCTGGTGGCCCTGGCGATCGTGATCGCGCCAAGCCTGACCACACTGTGGGTGTCGACCCCGGACGGAACCGACATCCGTGCCCGGGTGCAGGACCTCACCCGCCACTACGGGATCGTTCTGCTCGACGCCGACGAGGTCCCCTCCATGCTGGCCAAGGCAGTCGTCGCCACCGAGGACGAGCGTTTCTATACCCATCATGGGATCGACTCGCTCGGCCTCGTGCGCGCCGTCCTTTATGACGCCGCTCACCGCTGCCTCTGCCAAGGGGGCTCGACGATCACGGAGCAGCTCGTGAAGGACGCCTACCTCGGCGGCTCGGATCGTGGCTACGACAAGATGGTCGACGCCGTTCTCGCGCTGAAGGTCGAGCGGGTCCTGACCAAGCAGGAGATCATCGCCGACTACCTGAGCGAGATCACCACCGGCTACGGCCGGCGCGGCGTGAGCGCCGCCTCATGCGCCTACTTCAAGGCACCATTGCAGAGCCTGTCGATCGGCCAGTACGCGCTGTTGGCCGGAGTGACCCAGGCCCCGTCAATCTACGACCCCACCGTCAATCCCCAAGCCGCGGAGGTAAGGCGCGCCCAGGTGCTGGCGTTGATGGTCTCCGAGGGCTTCATCACGCAGGCTCAGGAGGTCGCAGCCGACGGCGAGCCGGTCCTGGTGACGGGCACGAACCCAGACCCGGCGTGCGTCGCCTCCGCTTAGTGCCTCAGAGGGCCCATGCGATTGGCGACGTGGCGTCGAATCCGTTGTTCGTGGTGAGCTGGACCGGCTTGATCACAGGCGGCGCCACCGGCGGCGCCGGCGTCGGGGTCGGCAGCGTTCCGCTGTACGGGCCGCCCGGGGTCGGTGTCGGAACTGGGGTCGGGCTGGGCGGTGGCGCATCGTACGTATCCTTGGGGAGGAACCACAGCTGGAACGGCCCCGCCGCCACAGCCGGCGCGAGGTAGGCGATGCCGCTGCCATCCGGGGCCCAGGTCGGCTGCGCCACAACCTGGTCGGTGATCAGCTCGTGCAGCCGGCCGATGTTCGTATTGATCCAGGAGGCGAAGACGAGATGCGAGACCTGCTTCTGGTAAGTGCAGATCATGGCCAGCAGGTGCCCATCTGGTGATAGGGAAGGCTCTGAGCAATCCTGGTCCGTGTCGGTCAGAGCCCGACCCACCGATCCAGGTCGGTTGGTGAACCACAGCTGGCCGGTCAGGTTGCCATCCGGCCCATAGCTGTACTTGGTGTAGATGATCCCACCACCTGGCACTGGCAGGGCCTGCACATCACCTCCGGTGTAATCGTTCGAAATCGTCCACAGGCGACCCTGGCTGATCGATCCGCCGAGGGGCATCGCCCAGACCGACAGATTCACGTCGTATCCGAACTTGGGCGCGTCGTAACTCATGAAGAGCTGGGTCCCGTCTGGATTCAGGCGCGGGTAGAACGACCAATGGCGATCACTGATGTCTGCAAGCCTGCCGTATGCGTTGTTGTCCGTGAGCTTGCGGTGAACTGCCCCGAATCGCTCGAGGACGTAGACGTCTGAGTAGAGATAGTTCTGCTTGACAGCGAGCATGTACCCGCCGTCCGGAAACACAGATGGCTGGGTCCACCCCTCCTCCCCTGTCAGCTGGTGGAACCTCCCCACGCTCAGGCTGTAGAGAGCCCCGGACTGCGCGAGGTAAATCGTTCCAGGCAGCTTGAAGGCTTGCGCGCGCGGCGTCGCCGCAGTGGGCTTCTGGGGAGCGGCCGTGAGCTTCGATTGTCGCCCCGACAGATAGACATACGTCCCGAAGCTGGCGACGACCATCATCGCCGCCAGGCCGAGTGCCAGGAAGAACCTCGCGATCATGGGAAGTATTGCCGCACCAAGGCGAGGATCGCGGGCCAGTTGGGCGTCAGGCTCCCACCAGGACCGCCTCCGTGGAACAGCGGGGGCACCATGACGATCTGGGTGATGGCGTCTGGGTTGTCGAATGTGGACGCAAGAGGAATCAGATCGATGACTCGATCGATGGAGATGCTCGTCTTGATCTCGCCGCCCAACGCGGCGGCGACCGCATTGACGTCAGACGAAGTCACCTGCTTCGCCTTCTGGCGAATGGCGAGCAGCACCTGCTGCTGCCGCTTGGACCGGCCGATGTCACTCTGCAGGTCGCCGTGTCGCGAGCGTACGTACTGCATTGCGTGGAGACCATCCAGGTGCTGGGGCCCAGGCAGGACGGCCACGCGCGAGTAGTCGTATGGATACTGGCTGAAGATGTCGTTGGGGTAGAAATCGTCCATGACCGGGTTGCTGGTCACGACGTCGATCCCGCCGATCGCGTTGATGAGCTTGACGAGGCCCAACAGCCCGATCCAGATGTACTCATCGATATGCACGTTGAAGTCACGCTCGACTGTCGCGATGGCTCCGCCTGCCTGGCCGTAGGAGTAGGCGCCGTCGATCTTCCCTGAGCCGCCGCGCCAGAACTGCACGTACAGGTCGCGCGGTATCGACAGCATGACCACCGAATGGCTGGACGGTCTGACCCTGACCAGGATCATCGACTGCGTGAGCACGTGATCGGCCTCGAACTTCGAGTCGTCGTCAGAACCGAGCAGCAAGACTGTGAAATCGCCCGGCACCTTGATCACGGGGCTCGGCGAGGGAGAGGCTTCGATGCTGGGCGATGGTGTGGGCGACGGGATGCTCACCACCTGCCCGGTGGCTTGCCATGCAAGAGTCGCGGCAGGAAGGAAGTACGCGAATCCTCCCGCCACCACCGAGAGACTCAGTGCGACGACTGCAAGGACGGCGGTGCGAGTGAGATTCAGGCGCCTGCGCGAAGCTCTAGCGCGGCGGCCCGGCTGCTTACCGAGCACGGGCCAACATTGTAGACCGAGGGCCCGTTTGGCTTTGTAAACAAGCCCATTTCGAATTTCTCACCAGGGTTCCAACGACCGATGCGGCTCGATTGTTACAAGATCGACTCGCTGCTCGAGATCAGATCAGTGGTGGAAAACCGCCAGTTGGACCGCTTTTATGGCCAGAAACAGCACCGCAAGGATGATGTAGCCGGCCATCGTCAACATTGCGATCCTTTTGGGGAGCGACCATGTCGGGCGCTCGAGCAGTGCGAGGGCCGGCATCCGCCAGTTCTCCTTCTCGGCTCGCGCCAGCTCGGGCACGGGATCAGCATGTCGAGCGCTCCAGAACATCCAGGCCGTGGCAGCCCCCACGACGAGCGCCATCACGATTCCGAGCACAGTGATCAGTGCGGTCACATTGATCGTCGGAAACACTGTGGAGACGACCAGCACGAGCGAGAGCAGAAGGAGCGCGCTGACGATGATCGTGGCGAGCGCGTTCAGCCATGGCTTGTTGATCCACGGGCCGAGCACCGCGCGGTCGTTACATAAAAGGACGAGGAACACGGTCGCGCTCGGGAGGAGCGTGCCCGCAAGCGCCTGGACGGCGGTGGTGATCAGCCCGAGCGGTGCGTGCGGAATCAGGACGATGGCCGCGGCCACCGCCACCATCGCCGTGTAAGACCCGTAGAACAGCTTCGCCTCGCCGACGCCACGGTGCAGCGAATGGCGCAGCCCGAAGATGTCGCCGAATGCGTAGGACGTCGCGAGCGTGACAGCCGAAGCTCCGACGATCGAAGCGTCGAAAAGCAGCAGGGCAAAGATCGTCCCTTCGATCGGCGTGATGTGCGAGGCGAGGCCCCGCGCGATGTGCAGGGCGTCCATGAAGCGGCCGAAGTCATTCGTTCCGGTGAAAGCGGAGGCAGAGGCGATCATGATCGCGGCGGCTCCGACCACCACGACGAACGCGCCGAGCACGGTGTCCGCCTTCTCGTAGTCGAGCCAGCGCGGGGTGATCCGCTTGTCGATGACGTTCGACTGCTGGAAGAAGAGCTGCCAGGGTGCGACGGTAGTCCCGACGATGGCGATGATCAGGAGTGCGGCGTCTGACGTCAGACCGCCCTGAACCCCGGGCGTGATGAATCCCTTGAGCGCTGCTCCGGTATCCGGGTGGCTGAGTACCAGAAGCGGAAGGACGAGCAGGCTCGCGAACAGGAAGACGAACATCGCCCTCTCCCAGCGGCGAAAATTGCCAGTGACGGTGATCCCGATCAGGATCACCGCGGCGAGCGGGACTACGACGTACGGGCTGAAGCCGAAATACTGCCCGGCCAGGCTGACCCCGATGAACTCCGTGCTGATCGTCAGAAAGTTCAAGACGAACAGGTCCCCGACCGAGAACCAGCCCCAGAAGCGCCCGAACCGCTCTTTGATCAACCTGGCATGACCGACACCGGTCACGGCTCCGAGCCTGACGACCATCTCCTGGTTGACGATCAGGACCGGTATTAGAAGGACGAGGGTCCACAGCAGCGAGTAGCCGTAGTCCTGGCCGGCCTGCGCGTAGGTGGAGACCCCGCCCGCGTCGTTGTCGCCAACCATGACGATGAGGCCGGGACCGATGATCGCCGCGAGAGTCAGAAGCCGCCGCCGCCACGTGCGCCGCGGAGCCACATCGCTCAGGCGGATGGTCCCAAAGGCGCCGTGGATGTCGCCGAGATGCGCCTCGTCGAGTACGGCCGACGTGGGCTTGAGCTGCGAGTCGTCTTTCACCGGCTCGCGCTCGCCGGGCACTACATCTAGACTCCGGTGCTTGCTTCGAGGCGAGCGCGCCACTCTTCTGGGACGATGGCCTCGATCACATCGTCGGCACTGACTGCACCAAGCAGGTTCCCGGTTGAGTCGGTGACTGCCAGCGCGATCAGGTTGTAGTCGGCCATGGTGAGCGTGACGTCGGTCACATCGGCGCCGGTGCTCACGCGGCAGGTGTCCAGCTCGAGCTCATCCACCTTGCTGGTGGCTTCAGCACGCAGCAGAGCCGCTGTGCTGATGCTGCCGATGAACTTGCCATCCTGCTCGGTGAGGAAGACCGTGTTCAGCAGCTGGTGGGGCGATTTGTCGTCGGTGCGCACGGCCTCGAGCGCCTCGGCGGCGGTCGCGCCTCTGATCACCCAGACGTAATCGGGGCTCATCATCCCGCCCGCCGTGCTTGGGTGGTACTGCAGAAGCTTGCGCAACTTGTGCTGCGCCTGCGGTGACATGAGGTCGAACACGGGCTTGCGCCGCTCCTGATCGAGCTCGCCGAGGAGATCGGCGGCGTCATCGGGGGCCATGCGTTC
>WNFB01004171.1_pt1 | contig 12848 bp, 17 predicted proteins | sample 5400501 | NCBI WGS metagenome assembly WNFB01 (sample SAMN13153341, study PRJNA577476) | soil metagenome | isolation source: 200 cm saprolite under Douglas fir tree site 2 hole 1 | place: USA:California | collected 2015-04-18
ATGGCAGCGAACCTCGTGGACTGGTGCAACGACCTGTATTCGTACCGCCGGGAGTCCAGCTCGCAGGAAAGCATCGTGGTGCACAACCTGGTTGCCGTTGTCGCCAGCGAGCGCCGGTGCAGCCGCCAGGCGGCCCTCGGTGCGGTCCGACGAACGCACGACGAGGAGCTCGCGGCGTACAGCAGCCTGCTCCCCAGCGCATACCGACATGCCGATGCTCCACTCCGGCGATACCTCGATGGCCTCGGCATGTGGGTCACCGGCAACGAGGCCTGGTCGGTCGATACCGCCAGATACAAGACCGGGGAACGTTTCACCATCTGCGAGGGGTAGCTGCGGGCTCGGTCCACCCTGCCCCACTCGGTCCGGCAGTTGACCTTGGGAACGACCTATGCCACCATTCAACTATGGTGATAGATAAATCAGAGGCCGGACCCCCGATTGTGTTCCGGCTTGACCCGGCCTCGGGCGTCCCGACCTACCAGCAGATCGTGCGGCAGGTGGAGCATGCCCTCCGCCTCGGGTACCTGGTGCCTGGCGACCGGCTCCCCACCGTCAAGGACGTCGTGGCCGCCCTGGTGATCAACCCCAACACGGTGCTGAAGGCCTACCGGGAGCTGGAGCACAAGGGGCTCGCCGCCGGCCGGCCGGGACAGGGCACGTTTGTCGAGGGAGCGCTCGAGGTGGTCCCACTCCGGGACCAGCAGGCCCTGCAGAAGGGATTGGCCCGCTGGCTCGACACCGCCCTGGAGGCGGGCCTCGACCCCGAAGGGATCACCGCCCTGTTCGCCACCGCCCTGCACGAGCGCACGCGGCAACCGTCACTGGGGAAAGCACCCCGTGACCACGGGCCGGGCCACAGGGTGGCCGCATCGTGAACGCGATCGAGACCCGATCCGTGTCCAAAGGCTACGGGCGCACCCGGGCACTCGACGGCTGCACCCTGGCGATCCCGGCGGAGCGCGTCGTTGCCCTGGTCGGCCCCCAACGGTGCCGGCAAGACCACGCTCCTGCACCTCGCCGTGGGCCTGACCGCGCCCACGGCGGGGAGCATCACGGTCCTGGGCGGGGCGTTACCCGGCTCCAACGATGCCCTCCAGCGCATCGGGTTCGTCGCCCAGGACACCCCCCTCTACAAGAACCTGAGCGTCGCCGACACGCTCCGGCTCGTCGCCAACCTCAGCCCCACCTGGGACGAGGCCCACGCCCGGGCACACCTCGCCAGCCTCGAGATCCCCCTCGACCGCAAGGTCGGCCACCTCTCCGGCGGCCAGCAGGCGCAGGTCTCCCTGGCGGTGGCGCTGGCCCGGCACCCCGAGTTGCTCGTCCTCGACGAGCCGCTGGCCCGCCTCGACCCCCTCGCCCGGCATGACTTCATGGCCGTCCTCATGGCCGCGGTCGCCGAGGAGGGCATCTCGGTGCTGTTCTCCAGCCACGTCCTGGCCGAACTGGAGCGCGTCTGCGACTACCTGGTCGTCCTCAACCACGGCAGGGTCCAGGTGGCCGGCGACGTGGAGGACCTGCTGGACTCCCACCGGATCCTCACTGGCCCGACGGCCGAGGCGGCGGGGGTTGCCGCATCCCTGCTCCTCGTGTAGGCACAGCAGGCGGATCGCCAGACCAGCCTGCTCGCCAGGACCTCCGGGGAGTTCACCGCGCCCGAAGGATGGGCGGCTTCCCCGACGAACCTGGAGGAGCTGGTCCTCTCCTACATGCGATCACGGTCCGCCACTGCCCTTCCCGGGCCCCGCTCGTCCTCAGCTTCCGACGTGCGGGCCACGGCATGAGCTCGACCACCGTGGAGGCGACCTTCCGTCCCCCCAGGCGGGGCATCCTGCGCGGCCTGCCCTGGGTCACCTGGCGCCAGCACCGCCTCGCCCTCGGCGGCGCCCCGGTGGTGCTCGGGGGCGTCGGCGCCTTCATTGTCGTCAGCGGCCTGGCCATGCACCATGCCTTCACCCAGACGGGGCTAACGACCTGCGGGAGCATCGACAGCTCCTCCTGCCAGGTGCCGCTCGGCATCTTCCAGCAGCGCTACGTGAGCCTGGTCAACTTCCTGCCCCAGATCCTCACGATGCTCCCCGGGCTGTTCGGCGTCTTCCTGGGCGCCCCGGTCGTGGCCCGGGAGCTCGAATCCGGTACCTACCGCTTCGTCTGGACCCAGGGCCGCAGCCGGGTGCGCTGGATCGCTGTCAAGCTGGCGATCCTCGCCACCGTCCTGACCGTCCTGGCGCTCGGCTAATCCCTCCTCTTCACCTGGTGGTACGGGCCGTGGGTGTCCATCCTCGGAAGGTTCTCCCCCAGCCACGGCTACGAGGTCTCCGGCCTCGTGTTCGCCGCCAGGACCCTGTTCGCCTTCATGCTCGGCGCCCTTGCCGGCACGATCATCCGCCGGACCGTCCCGGCAATGGCGGCGACCGCGGCCGGATGGCTCGCCGTGGTCCTGTCCTCCACGATTGGCTCCGCGGGCTCATCGAGAAGCCCGTCACACTGCTCACCACGTCGGGACGCGCACCCCCCTCGCGATCGAGCTCAGCGGCGGCAACAGCATCAGCCTGGGGACGAGCGCTCCCCATAGGGCATGGGAGCTGTCCCGCTGGACCCAGGACGCGGCCGGGCACCACCTCACGTCCTCGCAGATCTTTGCCCTACTCCAGCAGGCCCACGTCAACTTCGCTCCGCATGCGCCGGGCGCCGCCCGGGTGGGCCAGACGCCCCCACCCGGATCGGGCATCTCGCCGCAGGCCTTCGCAGACTGGCTGGCGCAGCACGGCTACCGGCTGGGGGTCAGCTACCAGCCGGCCAGCCGCTTCTGGCACTTCCAGGGTGTCGAGGCCGCGGCGTACGTGGTGCTTGGCCTCCTCTGCGCCGCCGCGACCATCTGGTGGATCCGGCGCCGAACGAACGGCCTAACCAGCCGGACGGGGTGCTTGGCCCTACCCGAAGGTGCTGAACCCGTCCCCTGTCTCTGAGAGAATCCGAGCATGAGCCCTCCGATGAACCCACGGGTTCACTTCATTACCCTCGGGGTGTCCGACCTCGCTGAAGCCCGCCGCTTCTATGTCGACGGCCTCGGTTGGCCGCCGGCCCTCGACGTGCCGGGGGAGATCACCTTCATCCAGGTCGGTCACGGCCTCCTGCTGGGCCTCTTTGGGGCCGCTGCCCTCGACGCCGACATCGGCCAGGGGGCCACGCCGACCGGTGGGCCGGCACCATTCAGCCTTGCCCAGGTGGTCGACACCGAAGACCAGGTGCGCAGGGTCCTCGCCGCAGCCGAAGCCGCTGGCGCAACAGTCTTGAAGCCGGCCCAGCGAGGAGACTTCGGTGGCTTCCACGGCTACTTTGCCGATCCCGACGGGTTCCGTTGGGAAGTGGCGACCAACCCGGGGTGGTCCGTCGACTCGGATGGAACGGTGTCGATCGGTCCAATCGAAAACGAGAACTGACACCTGCCGGGGGGGTCAGAGGTGGGGTAAGGAAGTGCTGGTATACGTACCAAAACTTCCACACCTTTTGAGCATGGGCTTTATCAGGGCCGTCGAGGGCAGTACTGCACCGGCTGCTCGGGGTAGTCGCCCTGGCTCCGTTGTTTGATCCATGGGGGGAGGGGCCGCTCTGGCGTGTACCAGCAGACGCCCCGTTCCAGCATCAACGCGCGCTTGTTGCGCTCGGCCAGCTTCGTTGCCGCCACGGCTGCTCCGAACCCAGTGCCGATGATGATGGCGTCGTAGTTCATCCGCCCCCCCTGCCGCCCGAAAGCCGCGCCTTGCTCTACAGCGTCTATTCTGTCAGCGGGGGCGGGCCGTCGAACAATGGTGCTAGTACGACCCTTTCTCGCATATGCGCAAATGTGTTCAGGCGGGCGCCGCTCCCGACCCGCACCACCCGGAGAGGAGAAAAGACATGGTCGCCACCCCAGACACCTTCAGCCATGCGCACATCGCCGCCACTGCCGCCACCTCGGGAGTGATCTGTGCCGCCGTCGGCACGTGGCGGCTCAACGGGAAACGCCGAATCCTCGCCGGTCTCGTCGTGGGTGTGCTGACCGGTCTGGCCGTCTACTTGTGGCGCGCCTCGGCCAACATGCCCCAGCTGAACAACGACGGGCTTCAGGGCTACTCCGCCAACGACTGGCTTGCCCCCGTGATCGTCTTTGTCGTGCTGAGCGCCTACGCCGACCTGTTCCCGCCGGTCGACCTCCGCAGGTTCAGGCAGGTCCGAGCTGCAGCCACGATCGTCGCCTTCGTCGTCAACGTCGTCACCATCTGAGCCTTGGCGGATTCATCAGAACGTAACCGTTTCGACATTTATGCGAAATCTTCGACTCCTAATGTTGTCGGAGGCGATGGAGGTCGGCCTCGTTGCTCGGTCTGTGCCCATAGGGCAGGAGGCGGGCAAATCGACCCGCAGAGAGGAGCGGAGGCGAGATGCAGGCCACGAAAGCGGATGTACGCAGTGAAGAGTTCATGCTCGACTACCTGGACAACGCTGTGGTCGGACTCCACTGGGTTGACGGCAACGCAACGATCCTTTGGGCGAACAAAGCCGACTATGAGCCGCTTGGATACACCGAGGACGAATATCTGGGGCACAGCATCACGGAGTTCCACGCCGATGCCGACGTGATCAACGACATCCTCGAGCGGCTCCTCGGGGGACAGTCGCTCTACAACTACAAGGCTCGCCTCCTGTGCAAGGACGGCTCGACCGTGAGCGTCCTGATTGCCTCCAGCGGGCTGTTCGACGACGCGAACAACTTCGTCCACACGCGCTGCTTCACCATTCGGGACCCCAGCGCGGCTTGACCTGGTCACGCACCTGAGCCGACCGACCCGGCTCAGGTGCCGCTCATCGCATCGTCACTGCCAGCGCGCGGTTTGGGTTCAACCGGAGCAACCATCTCGTCGATCCGCGACTCACTGGTCCGCCAGGACGCACCCGTCTGCCAGGCTCGCGGGAGTAGGCCCGACTGGCCCCCAGGCCCGGGGCGAGCCCCCCGCACGGCTTGGACCGTGGCCAGCACGAGAGCCAACCGCAGCGCACCCCGCGTCCACCCGCCGAGCACGTCGGTCGGCCAGTGGGCACCCAGGTAGACGCGGGTGATGCCCACGAGGACGACGATCAGCGCAGCAACCATCCACGCCAGTACCTTGCGCGACCACCTGGGCGGTGCTCTCCAGGCGCACTACACTGCCATGACCGTGACCCACCAGAGGCAGGTCCGTCTCGGGACACGCGCTCTTCTCGCGGGGGTGGCGGTGGGCATCGCCACCCTGGCGGTCAACGTCGTGGGGATTGAGGCCCTCGACCCCGGCAATGCGGTAACGGCCAGCGTCTCGCACCAGCCGCCGAGCACGACCCCGCCGGCGAGGCCGACTGCCCCGCCGAGTCCGACTCCAGAGGCTCCAACGCCCCCCTTCCCCGTCCAGCGCGCTTCGCTCAACCTGGCTGATCCCAGCCGGGACACGCCTGCTCGCGGGGGCGTCCCGGCCCACGCCGGCCGGGTGCTGACCACCGTCATTCGCCGCCCGGGCGGGCGTCCGGGTCCGCTGCCCCTTGTCGTCTTCGCCCACGGCTGGAACGTCAACCCGACCTCCTACGAGCCGCTCCTCGACGAGTGGGCCGCCGCCGGCTACCTGGTTGCGGCCCCGACGTTCCCCGACTCAGCCAACACCTTGGCGGGCTCCCCCGTGAGCAACTACCCCGACCAAGCCCGGGACGTGTCGTTCGTCATCAGCTCGCTCCTGGCGGGGAGCGAAGGGCCGGTCGATCCGGCGCGCATCGCCGTCGCCGGCCACTCCGACGGGGGGACGGACGTCGCCCTGCTTGCCCTCAACCCTTCGTATGCCGATCAGCGGGTGCGGGCATACCTGTCGCTGTCGGGCGAGATCCCCTCGGTACTACCGGGACCCTGGGGCGATCCCACCGGCGGCTCCTTGCTGGTGGCAGTCGGCACCAACGACAGGTATGGATTGCTGCCCCGGTCCACTCAGGTCTTCGAGGTTGCCAAGGTCGCGGCAAAGGTCATGCTGACCGTGACCGGCGGTGATCACATGGGCATCTACACCGGATCATCGCCGGACGCGGCGGCCATGCGGCAGGAGACCGTCCGCTTCCTCGATGCCGCCCTCCGTCCGGCAGGGGCCACCTCAGGCCAACTCACCTCCGCGCTCGACCCCACGGGCAGCCCCTCGCTCGTACTAGAGGTCGGCCCGGGTGAGCAACGGCTAGTGTCTGGGACGTGGTCCGTCGTGCGGAGGTCTTCGAGGCGCACCCGTCGTCGGTGGGCGCCCGGGGGGAGGCGCTGGCGCACGACGCCGCCCATCGGACCGTGTTCATCTCCGGAGCCCTTCCCGGTGAGCGGGTCAGGGCGTCCGTGCTTGCCGAGCGCCCCACCTACGTGCGGGCACGGGTGCTCGAGGTGCTCGATCCCTCGCCGATCCGCACGACCCCGTCCTGTCCCCAGGTAGCGCAGGGATGCGGCGGCTGCCAGTGGCAACACGTCACGCTCGCCGGCCAACGAGCCCTCAAGCGCGGGGTCATCGAGGACGTCCTCCGGAGGCTGGCCGGGGTTGAGGCGCCGCCGATGGAACCCATGGTCGAGCTGCCGGCCACCGGCTACCGCACCACGCTGCGGGCAGCCGTCGCCGGCGGTCGGGCCGGGTACCGCCGGGCTCGGGGGCATACCGTCGTCCAGGTCGACAGTTGTGCCGTGGCCCACCCCCTCATCGAGGACCTCCTCGTCAACGGCCGGTACGGCACATCCACCGAGGTGGTCCTTCGATGCGGCGCCCGCACCGGGGAGCGCCTCGCTGCCCCCAGCCCGGACGACTCCCCCATCACCGTTCCGGACGACGTCCGTCGGGACCACCTGCACGAGATCGCAGCCGGTCGTCGATGGCAGGTCTCGGCTCGATCGTTCTTTCAAAGCCGCCCCGACGGTGCGGACGCGCTCGCTGCCCTCGTCGGCTCCGCCGCGCAGGGGACGGACCGGGCCGGCGTCGCTCTCGACCTCTACAGCGGCGTCGGCCTCTTCGCGGGCGTCCTGGCCGTAGCCGGCTGGGCCGTCACGGCTGTCGAATCGTCGAGGGAAGCGGTCGCGGATGCGCAGACCAACCTCGCTTCCGACGGCGTGACCATCGTCTGCGCGGACGTGGCACGGTGGCGCCCCGCGGCGGCTGACCTCGTCATCGCCGACCCAAGTCGACGAGGCCTCGGCAGTGAGGGCGTCGCGGCGATCCAGGCCACCGGCGCGCCCCGTGTCGTGCTCGTGAGCTGTGACGCTGGAGCCCTCGGGCGGGACACGAGCCTGCTGCTGCGCGCGGGATACGCCCTGACCTCAGTGACCCCGGTCGACATGTTCCCGCATACGTTCCACGTCGAGGTCGTCAGCGTCTTTGACCGTTAGCAGCGCGGTCAAGCCGTTCGTTCAGATCGTCGTAGGAGAACGGCTTCACGAGGCATTGGCTGTCGAGCTGCCTGGCTCGCTCAGCAAGCGCTTTGTCCCGGGAGCCGGTCATGACGACCACCGGTATCTTGGTGAACCGGTCGTCCGCCCGCATGCGCTCGAGGAGCCACCAGCCGTCCTTGCCACGGAGGCGGACATCGATGACCGCCATGTCGATCGGTCCATCGCCGAGTACGGCCCAGGCTTCCTCGGCGGCCACGATGTGCAAACACCGGATACCCTGCAACTCGAGGAAATAGCACACCATCCCACCAACGGAGGTGTCGTCTTCGACCACCAGCGCCGTGGGTTTCTCCAACTGGGGTTCATCGCCCTGGGGTTGCAGTCTTCTCCTCAAGCCGTGAGCTACTCGTTGGTCGCACCTGCTCGCCCGCCGCCAGTCTAGCCTCCCGCTTTCCGCCAAGAAAGGACCGCACCATGACATCGCACGACGAGGAGGAATCTGGTAGCCCCAGCGGCCAGGCGCACGGGCAGCTGTCGTACCTGCAGATCCCCGCCACCGACGTCGTGCAGTCTGCTGCATTTTACGAGACCGTCTTCGGCTGGCGCATCGAACGACCCTACCCCGAATTCGAGGTGCCGGGCCTCATCGGCCAGTGGGTGAGCGACCGGCCGGTGGCCCCGGACGGTGGTCTGGTGGCGTGGATCAACGTCGATACCATCGACGAGAGCCTGGATCTTGTTCGTGCCAACGGTGGCCGGGTGCTCGAAGCCCCGTCACCGGACGGGCCAGAGCGCCTGCTGGCAGCCATTGCCGATCCGGCAGGCAACGCCGTCGGGATCGTCCAGCACGGGCCGCACTGAGCAAGCGAGCCCGGCAAGCCGCTCGGTGGGCGCCGCGTCCACTCAGCCCGAGACGACGACGATGGTCGCCGCGGCGCTTGCCGCCTGATCCTCGGCGATGATCTTCCGCACGGTCCGGGCGATGCTCCCGAAGGGCGTGCCATCCGGGCCGTGGTCGATGCGGTTGCGGGCATGCCTTCGAGCGGGGCCACGCTCGGGGGCCACCACTTCGAGCAGTTTTGCCGGACCCATCATCGACAGCAGCAGGGCGGTCCGCGGGTCCAGTTCGTCATCGGCCTCGGCGGCAGCGCGCAGCCCTGCGATCACGGCGTCTCTCCTGGTCTCGCCGGGCAAGGCTGCCACGACCGCATCCCAGGTGCCCAGTCCCAGGTGTCTGCGGAGCCCTCGATCCATCCCCGAGAGGATCGCCTTGATCTTGGGACCCTTGTCCGCCACCACCTGGGCTGCGCCGGCGAGCGTCCCCGGGGCAGCGGCCGTACCGGCAAGGGTGACAACGGTATCCTTCGGTTGGAGGGCCGCCCGGCCCTCCAGCACGAGGTCGCCAACGAGTAGGCCGGCCAGGCAGGCGTTCAGGTACTGCCGTGCGCCCAGGCCACGGCGTCCCTTACGGGACCTCATGGCCGCCAAGCGAGTTCCTCCGCCATCAACACTCGTTACCCTCCTTGTTCCTTTGTCGGTCGGCGTTTGCCAAAATCGCATCGCTCAGCCATAGGGCGAGCCCGGGCGCGATCTCCTCATAGTGCTCCTTGAAGCGGGGTCCGTCACGTACATCTCCCCCATGCCCCGGTGCATGGCGTAACCGCAGTCCTAGGTGAGCGAGCAGAAAGTATTGAGAATGATTCTCGCCAAAAAGGGGCCGCTGTAGTGCCCCCAGACGCGCGATCCGGCCCGTCCCCAAGCAAAATGACCTGCTCCGGAGACGCGGGTGTCTGAAAATGCCACTTCCTGCGGACTCACCTAGAACCACCGGCTGATCTGCTGGCGGTGCGCCTCCGCCAGGGAAATTTCGATCATTCTTTCAGCGACCGGGGTCCGCAGGTGGTCGATGGCGCACATCAGATCGACCCACCCCTGGAAGGGGCGGTAGTCCGAGTTGCCGAGCCGGCCGACCGTGCCCGAAAGCCGGGGGCCGGGCGCCAGGACCAGGTGGAGATCGACCTGCACCAGCTGGACGGCCGGCGGCGGCGCAGGGTCGACCCGCCGATGGCCCAGCGTGAATGGGTGAACGGTACCCGCCGGTCGGGACCCCGGCTCGTCGCTCGAAGGCAAGTCCATGTATCGAAGCATGCACGTGGGAGGCTTGGGAAGCATCACGGAACACCGTGATCTCTCAACGCCCGCTGGTTCCTTGCCCACGAGCCTTCCTCGCCACGAGCTCCGAGCGCGAGCGGAGGCCCAGTTTGGCGTAGATGTGGCCGAGATGCGTCTCGATGGTGTTGACCGAGACCGAGAGCTGGCTGGCCAGCTCGGCATTGTGTTTGCCGCTTGCGGCCGCCACAGCGACCCGCTCCTCCTGCGGGGTGAGCTCGCCGATCCGCCGCCGCCGGCGGCCTCCGGACACCTTCAATTCCTCCGCAGCCAGGGTTCCCAGCCAGACCGCCCCCCGAGCCTCCGCCTGGCGGACTGCTTCTGCCAGGAGACCTCTGGCCTGAGCGGGCTCCCCACTCCGGCGGAGCAGCGCGCCGTAGTCGAGCAGGGTCTCGATACGCTCCAGCGGGAGCTGCACGCCCTCGTGGAGCTCCAGGGCGACGTCGAAGTGGGCCCGGGCAGCCGAACGGTCGGCATCCTGCTCTGCCAGCCAGGCCCGCCCCGAGGCGATCGCGATGGGTGGCCAGCGGCACGGCAGCCGCGCCGCGCACCGCTCCAGCCAGGCGAGGACCCGCCGGGCGTCGCCGGTCCGCCCGCAACCGAGGTAGGCAGCTATGGCGTGACGTGCCCACGGGGCAAGGCACGGCTCGCCGAGCCCCATCCTGTTGCTGGCCGCCTCGACGCGCTCGTAGAACGCGCTTGCCCCGGCGGGGTCGCCCCGACGGAACATGAGGTGGCCCTGGCAGTCCCAGGCGAAGAGCAGGGCCAGCCATTCGTCCCGGGGGCACGCGCGTTGCTCCGTTTGCTCGCACCAGTAGGTCGCCGCTGCCTCGTGGCCGAGATGGAGATCAAGGCTGGCATGGGCGCAGGCCAGGTAGGGGTCGATCATCGGGAAGAACTCGCTGAGCTCCTCCGCCCGCCGGGCGAAGCCCCGCGCTTCGGTGAGCCGGTCCATGCGGTAGAGGGTGTAGGAGTGGCTGATCGCGAACCAGGCGGTTGTCTGGGCAGCACCGAGTTGCTCTGCCGCCGCCAGTGCCACCCTGGCCGCGCGCTCGGAGTCGCCGAATCGCTCTGCCAGCGACGTGGCCGTGGCGTACATCGCCAGCGTCGAGGGCAGACCTGCGCAAAGGTCCGCCACGTCGGAGAGAGGGTCGATCACCAGGGGCCCGGCCGCCGCCGTGGTTGCGTCGAGCCCATCCGGATCGCCCGACATCCACGCGGTGAACCCCCTGGCGGCGGCCACCCGGGTTTGGACACGCCCCGTACCATCGCCGGCCAGCTCCCTGGCCCGCGATACCAGCGGCAGGGAGCGGGCAGGGCCGCCGGAGAGCCAGGAGACGAGCGCCTGGTCGACGAGGATGTCGGCGGCAAGCTCAGACGAGTCGGGCTCGGCGAGGCGGGCTGCCTCCCCGTACGCCAGGGCGGCGCGTTCATGGTCGGCCGTGCTGGCGTGCGCCAGGCCCTTGATCCTCAGGGCCTGGATCCGCGCGGTCGGGGATAGATCCTCCTGCGCGAGCAGCCGGTCCCACACCGCCAGCGACGCCGCCGTCCGTCCGTGTACGAGGAGAGCATGGCCAAGGGCCGCGAGCAGGTCGGGGGTCGCCCGCTGCCCGGCAAGCTCGACCGCTGCCCCCAGCCGCTCCGCCGCCACACCGAGTGCCCCCGTGCTCAGCGCCGTCCGCCCGGAGGCCTCGAGCACGTGGATGGCCTCGGGGTCGCCCGCCAGCTCTCCTCGCACCGCGTGCTCGGCGGCCTCGTCGTCCAGGCCTTTGGCGTGCAACAGCCTGAATGCCCGGGCGTGAAGCCGGGTCTGCACGGCCGGACCGGCGTCCTCGCAGAGCGCCTCGTGGAACGGGGTGGACGAACTCGAGCCAGCTCCCTCCGACCGACTGCACCAGCCGGCTGCGCAGAAGGGCATCGAGGCCCGTCGCCCCCTCCCCGTCGTCGAGCCCGGCGATCTCGATGGCGATGTCTGAGCGGAAGCGGATCCCGAGCACGCTGGCGACCCGCGTCAGGCGGATCCCCTCCGGTGGAAGCCCCGCGAACCGAGAGAGCAGCAGCTCATCTCTGGCATGCCGGGATTTCCGCTCGCTGGCATCGCCGATGGGATCGCCCTGCTCGATGATGGCGGCCATCTGCTCCAGCAGGAGCGGGTTGCCTGAGCGGAACTCCCATGCTTGCGCGACGACGTCGTCGTCAAGCGTGTGCCCGATCAGATCCGCGAGCAGGAGTCCGGAGGCCTTCCTGCTCAGCGGGGCCAGGGTGGCCACCTCGGCATGACCCTCGTGGGCGAGGGAAGCCGCGAGCTCATGGGCCGCCGGGGGCCAGGGACGTAACGTGCCGATGATGGCCACCGGCAACGACGCGATCCGGCGAGCGAGGAATGACAGGAGGCCGAGCGAGTCGGGGTCGGCCCAGTGAAGATCATCGAGGCCGATCAGGGTCAACGTCTCCGACCGTGCCTGTAGCCATCGCAGCGCCGCGAAGAAGCGGTTGGCCCGGGCGTCCACCGGAGCCACAACCGCCCCGGAAAGCCCGAGCACCGTCATGCCTCCCAGCTGGTCGACCGCCTGAGAGAGCATGCCGAACGGCACGAGCTGTTCCATGGCGTCGCCCTGGGCCAAGCCGATCCCCGCGCCGTCCGGGGCGTGCTCGACAGCGGCCCGGAGGGCAGCGGTCTTACCCAAGCCGGATACGCCGGCGATCAACAGGCAGCCGCCCCTGCCGCTCCGTGCCCGCTCGAGAAGCCCGCGGGTGGCGGCGAGAACCGCCTCACGCTCTCGCATCTGGTCCAAGGGCCGGACGAGCCTCGGTTCCCATGGCATATATTCTACCCTTTTCGGTCAAGAAATCCCCTAAAACACCCATAGTAGAACGACGCTGCGGAAACATCCCACTGGCCGATATTTCCGCTTCGACGGCCTATGGAGGTTCCCGTCCGCGAGCAGATGGGCCGGACCCGGGCACTCAGTGCGGGCTCGGACTCGGACCTAAAGATCACGGTCAACCGTGATGCGGTGCCTCCGCCCCGCCCGCATCCGTAGCCGCATGACTCCTGAAAGCCACCCCCGGCGTGCGAGCGGGCGAGGACGCCGTGCCTAGCCCTGCCTAGCCCTTGCCTAGCCCATGCCTAGGTGAGGCCGCAGAAAGTGGCCTTTTTCGGCAAGCCACGCCGCACAGACGGCTGGCCCTTGGGGGCGACCGTTCGAAGTTTCCGGGTCGCCCGACGGCCTTGGTGGGCCCATATGACCCCTCCAGAGGGTCGTCT
>WNFB01004172.1_pt1 | contig 12847 bp, 10 predicted proteins | sample 5400501 | NCBI WGS metagenome assembly WNFB01 (sample SAMN13153341, study PRJNA577476) | soil metagenome | isolation source: 200 cm saprolite under Douglas fir tree site 2 hole 1 | place: USA:California | collected 2015-04-18
CCACAGGCTGCGGCGGCGGTACCCGATGTCCTGAAAGACTCGCGATCGCTTCAGGAAAGGTGGCGGGCAATCGTCTCGCAGGACATTCTCACCCTGAACGAGAAGCTTCGGACTGCCGGGCTTCCTTTGGTCGAGATTAGGAAGTGAGTTAGGGGTCGGCTTTTCGTCATCTCCAGATAGGCGCCCGTCCGAACCGGGCGCTTATCTGCTCCGCACGCCGTCGTCGCGTCTACCAATCATTGGAATTTGCCGCCAATTCAGCCTTTAAACCCTTCGGAAAGTTGAGTTATGAAGGGCGAGCTGACGACAGGATTCGGCAGTAATTCGATAAGTCTACGCGACGGAGCTGGCGCGATGTTTCGCCGTAAGGCCCTCGTCTTGCTGACTTTTCTCACGGTGGTGCTCGGCACGGCCGCCGTCACTTTTCTGCTCCCGAACAAGTACGAGTCGCGCATGAAGATTCTGGTAAAGAACCAGAGGGTCGATGTCGCGATCACACCCGAAGCTACGGCCGGCGCTCCCCCAGTTGAAAGCGAAGTCAGTGAAAGCCAGATCAATTCCGAGATTGAGTTGCTGACCAGCCGCGACCTGCTGACGCAAGTCGTGACCGAATGCGGCCTGGCGAAGTTTGAGACTGGTTGGTTCGGCCAACCGGCTCCCGAAGCGGTTCGCGTCGAAACGGCAGCGGCGCGTCTGGCGAAAGACCTGGGCATCGCGCCGGTGAAAAAGGCAAACATCATTTCCGTCAGCTACTCAACCAATTCGCCGGAACTGGCGGCGGCGGTCCTAAAAAAGCTTGGCGATCTGTATTTCGAAAAGCATTTGAAGCTGCATCATCCAACCGGCGCCTCTGACTTTTTCAAAGACAAGGCTGACGAATACGAGACGCAGCTAAAGCAAGCCGAGAATCGGCTGGCCGACTTTCAGCAGAACAACAATTTGGTCGTACTCAGTCAGCAAAAAGATTTGACCTTGCAGAAGACGGCCGACGCAAAGTCGAAGCTGTTGGAGAGCGAGGCGGCTTACAACGAAGCGACCAATCGCATCAAGCGCGTCGAGCAGCAACTGGCCTCAACGTCGCGTCGCGTGACCACGCAGAGTCGCACGCTGCCGAATCAATACTCAGCCGAGCGTCTGAACACCATGATGGTCGAGCTGCAAAATCGGCGCACGCAATTGCTCACGAAGTTTCGGCCCGACGATCGTTCCGTGCGCGAGGTCGATGAACAAATTCGCACGACCAGAGATGCGCTGGCGAAGGCGGAACAGAAAACTGCGGTTGAAGAGGCGACGGACCTGAATCCTTTGCGACAGACCCTGGAGACAGAGTTGTCGCGCGCCAGGCTGGATCAAACCGGAGCCCAGGCCCGACGCGACACGCTTACTGGTCAGTTACAGCAGTACGAGGGTTCACTCAAGAAACTAGAGGGCGACACGGCGAAGCACGACGACCTGCAACGCGAAGTCAAAGAAGCCGCGGACAACTATCAGCTCTACGCCAAGAAACGTGAAGAGGCGCGCATCGCCGACGAACTGGATCGGCAGAAGATTACGAACGTTTCCGTTGCCGAAGCGCCCGTAGCCGCGCAGCTTCCCTCAGGGCCTAATCGCCCGATGAACATTGTGTTGGGAGTATTTCTCGCCGGTCTGCTTACTCTGGGAGGGGTGTTTTCCGCGGAACTTCTAAACGACACCGTGCACACGCCGCGACAGCTCGAGGCGCTGACCGGAGCGCCGGTGCTCGCTACCGTTCCGGCGAACAGCCGCAAGATGATTGGCCGCCGTCGCGCGAAGGCAAATGAAATCGAAGGCACCCCGGTAAAGCAATTGGAAGCTTAAGAGAGTTTTTCGACAACCACAGTGCAAACCCAAACAGAAATTATTGAAACCCGGATGCCGGCGGCGCGAGGGCGCCGCAACCGCCAACGGCCGCACAACCTGCAATTGCTTTTGGCCAGTTTGCAGAACGGCGCGCAAAGCCTGCGCGAAGGCGCGGCCATCGCTTTCACCTCCGCTGCGGTAGGTGAGGGCGTCAGCCACGTGACCCAGTTGTTCGCAGTTGAGCTGGCGCGCTACAGCGGCCGTCGCACTTTGGTTGTGAGCGCCGAACGCCTGGCGAGCCTCGGAGTTGAAGACTATTTGCAGATGCCCTGGAACTGTCACCCGACGAACATCGAAAACCTCTGGATGTTGCCGGCGACAAAGAAAGCGACGCGAAAGAATGGCGCCGCAGCGGCCGGCGATGAAGATGTTCAGGCCCTGCCGAAGAGATCGTATCTGATGCGCATTGCCAAACAGGGCGAAGAGATCGACACCGGATTGAATTCGGTTGACGCCCTGCGAGTCAGCTTCGACAACATCCTGATCGATTGCCGTTCGCTCAAGCTTTCGTCTGAAGCGGCCGTGCTCGGTTCCAGCGTGGACGGCGTTGCGGTCGTAGTCGCCGCCGGCCAGACGCGCCGTGACGAGATTTTGAATGCGCAACGAACGATCGAGCAGGCCGGCGGGAAATTCCTCGGCTTTGTCTTGAACAAACGGCGCTATCCAGTGCCCGAGTGGCTTTATCGAAGACTCTAAGAAATCCCTCTCCCAAAGAGAGGGGAGTAAACGTTAAGGAGAGTGCCGAAGTGAAACCTATTTTGATTTCGATCCTTGCGATCTTCATTCTCGCCGGCGCCACGGCGGCCAGCGCGCAGCAGCAGAGACCTCCGCGGCTGACAACCGTTACCGAAGAGCGCTATCGCCTGCAACCGGGCGACGTGCTCGAAGTGCAGTTTCGCTACTCGCCTGAGTTCAATCAGACAGTGACGGTGCAGCCGGACGGATACGTTTCGCTGGAGATTGGGGGCGACATCAAGGTCGCGGGCATGACGGTCGAGCAAACGCGCCTGGCAATTTTGAGAAAGGCGAGCGCGCGTCTGCAAGATCCGGTCGCCACCGTGATTCTGAAAGAGTTTCAAAAGCCTTACTTCGTCGTCGCGGGCGAGGTGACGGCTCCCGGCAAGATCGAGATGCGCGAACGCGTAACCGCGATCCAGGCAATCATGCTGGCGGGCGGCCTGAAGGAAAGCGCCAGGGCTTCGCAGGTGGTCGTCTTTCGCAAGCTTAACTCCGATCTCGCCGAAGTTAAGCTCCTGAATCTCAAGAGCATTCGGCGGACTTCCGATCTCGAAAACGATCTGACGCTACAGCCGGGCGATATGGTCTTTGTGCCGCGCGACAAGATAACCAAGATCGAGCGGTTCATGAGGCTGGCCAGCGTGGCCGCGTTTATCGCGCCGAAATTATAGGGACCCGCCGCCGCGAAGAATATCTGATGACTGCGCGTACTGGATCACTTTCGAATTTCTTCCTCAAGCTGAGCGACCTCTCGCTCCTGCTGGTCGCGCTCAGCGCGGCGATCGTGCTTCGTTATTCGCCGGCGGATAATCCCGGCTTTGTCGTCGACTATCTCTCTCAACGAATCAAAGTCACGAACGCCATTCTCGGAGTCTTGCTGATTATTTCCTGGCACGCTGCTTTTGCCGCGCAGCCTTTGTACGTTTCGCATCGTTTAAGCCCGCTCCGCAACGAACTGAAAGAAGTGGCGCGCGCGGTTCTGATCGCCTCGGTAGCGTTGCTGGTAGCGGCGAATCTCGGCGGATGGCCGACCATCAATGCTGGGACCGTGGCGATCTTCGGCGCGTTCAGCCTGGCGCTGATCGCCGCGATGCGCATCGCCCTGCGACTCAATTTGCGCCGGTTGCGCGCGCGCGGGCACAACGTGAAAACGCTCGTAATCGTCGGCGCCGGAGAGCGCGGGCGACGATTTGCGGCCCAACTGGAGCAGCGGCATGACCTGGGATACAAACTGCTTGGTTACATCGATAGCGACGTCGCTCTTGCTCAATCGGAAAACGGCGACGCCCCATGGCTCGGCACCATCGAAGACCTGCCGCGCATCGTGGCCAACGAAGTCATCGACGAAGTCGCGATCGCTCTGCCCATCAAATCTCAATACACGCAAATCGAAACCGTTGTGTTGCTGCTGGAAGAGCAGGGAATTACGACGCACATGTTGTCCGATCTCTTCCCGCAAAAGCTGGCGCGATCGCAATCGATCGATTTTGACGGCGTGCCGATCGTCTCGATGCACAGCGCTCCGTTGTTCAGTTGGCGCACCGAAGCCAAGCGCATTTTTGATCTGGTTTCCGCGATCATCCTGCTGTTCGTTTTTGCGCCCCTGCTCGTAATGGCGGCAATTGCCATCAAACTTGATTCAGAAGGCCCGATTCTTTTTGTGCAGGAGCGCGTTGGTCTGAACAAGCGCCGGTTTCGCATGCTGAAATTCCGCACGATGCGCCGCGACGCCGAAGCAGGCCAGGAAGAACTCGAGCACCTGAACGAAAAGACCGGCCCGATTTTCAAGATCCGCAACGATCCGCGGATCACGCGCTCCGGTCGTTGGCTGCGCAAGACCAGCGTCGATGAGCTGCCGCAACTGGTCAACGTGCTGCTCGGCGACATGAGCATTGTCGGCCCGCGCCCGCTGTCGGTGCGCGATGCGGTGCGAATGGAATTGGCGTGGCAGAAACGGCGCTTTAGTGTGAAGCCCGGCATAACTTGCCTGTGGCAGGTTTCCGGTCGCAGCAACCTTTCGTTTGAACAGTGGATGCAACTGGATCTCGAATACATCGACCGTTGGTCGCTGGGACTCGATGCTTCGATTCTGCTTCGCACCATACCCGCCATCGTCCTGGCGCGCGGCGCAAGCTGAGCATTCGGTCGCCAGTTCTACGTTTTTCGGAATCGAGTAACTAGTGATTGCCCGCAACGCAAGACTGATCATCATTACCGACGTTACGATCATCCTGTCCACGGTGGTCTCGAGCCTGATCGGGGCGCGGGCCCTGGGACCGGCAGGGCGTGGCGATCTGCTGGTCGTCGTTCTCTGGCCGCCGGTAGTGGCGATGTTCGCCGGCCTCGGACTGCCCGCGGCGTACCGGTACTGGATGGCCAGGGAGCCGCAGCGCGCCTCGCCGCTCTTCACAAACGCCGTCATTTACACGATAGCCGTCAGCGTTATCAGTATCGGCCTGGCTTACCTGATCGTGCCGCATCTGGTTGGCGAACGCAGTCCGCGCGTGATCATGCTGTTGCGCATCTATCAGGTGAACATTCCGGCGGCACTGTTTCTCAATTTGATGCGGGGGTTGCTGGAAGGCAGCCGCCGATTTGGCTGGGCCGGGGCGGCGCGGCTGATCTCGTTTGTCATTCAGGCAATCGGTTTTGCGGGTCTGTGGCTTGCGGGTAGCCTGACTTTATCCACAGCTACTTACACGCTGATTCTGGCACAGACCTGTTCGACGCTGCTCGCGCTCATAGCTGTCTGGATCAAGCTGCGTCCACGCTGGGAACCCAGTTGGATTGAGTTCAAAAACTCGATGCGCTACGGAGTGCGCGACTATCCCGGGGGAGTGGCCGACTTCACGACCCTGCGTTTGGATCAATTGATGCTGGGCGCGATGGCGCCAAGCGCGGCGATCGGGCTTTACGTGATTGCGGTGCGGCTTTCAGAGATGACGACGCTCGCGGCAGACGCGCTCGCTGACGCGTTGATGCCCGAAGTGGCCGCGTCGCAGGCAGGCGACAAATCCGAATCGTTACTGGGGCGCAGTCTGCGGCTCACAATCTATTTACATATTCTGCTGTTGATCCCGTGCTGGCTGGCCGCTCCGTCAATCCTTAAGTTGCTTTACGGCGCAAGCTTTGTACCGGCGACCGGAGCTTTCCGCTGGCTGTTGGTGGCCGCGGCCGTCTGGGCTCCCGGCTCGATTGTGATCAGCGGGTTGAGAGGGTTCGGTTACCCGGGACTGAGCACGATAGCGCGATTTTCGGCTGCGGTGGTTACGGCGATCGCTCTAGTGATCTTGCTTCCGCGTCAGGGCATCACCGGCGCGGCGATCGCTTCGCTCATCGGTTACAGCGTGATGTTGGTGGTCGCCCTGGTCGCTTTGATTCACAGACGGCGGCTGGGTTTTTGGGCCTACTTGCGTCCGCAGCGCCGCGATATTCCATTTGGTCGTTTGAAATCGCTGTTTGGTTTTAGCCTGCTGAGCGCTCGTGGCACTGAAAGCTGATTAAGTGATCTGCACCTCGTGCAGGGGAGATCGAGGTTGAGCACTACCGTTTACGAACAAGTATCCAGACCGCGAAAGTCCACGCTCTTGTGGCTCGCCCCGATTCAGGCGGCCAGCCTCTTTACAGTCTGGGCCATCGTTAGTGGTGGGCAAACTCTTCGCGCCTGGATTCTCACCGCTCTGCTTTGGCTGTTGACCCTGCCGCTGCTCGTCAGTCTGGAGAGCACGCTGATAGCGATGATGTCGTTCGAGCCTCTGCGCGGCCTGATCCGCCGCGCGCAGTACCTCATCGTCGATTACACCGGAGACGATCCAATCCATCTGTTGACGCCGCTGGTGACGCTTATGGCGTTGGCCATGCTGCTGCGCAGTCAACGACTGAATATGTTTCGCGCCACGCCGCTGGCCGGCTCCGTTTCGGTTCTGGGTCTGATCTTCGTGCTGGAAGTGTTCAATCCGCTGCAAGGCGGTTTGCTGATTGGATTATCAGGCGCGCTGTTCATGCTCGTGCCCCTGGTTTGGTTCTACTTCGGACAGTCGGTGAGCGAGAAATTTATCCTCACGGCGCTGCGGTTCATGGTGCTGGCGGGGATTGTCGCTTCGCTCTACGGCGTTTATCAAATGATGTTTGGTTACCCGGCCTTCGAACAATATTGGATCGACAACACGGACTTCTACTCGTCGATTGCTGTAGGGCACGTGCGGCGCGCGGTGGCCACCTTCAGCAGCGCTGAAGAATGGGGACGTTATACCGAGATTGGGGCGATTGTGGCGTTCGGCCTGGCTGCCGGCGCGAACAAATTCTCAGCGCGGATCGGTTGGCTGATATGCGGGCTGGCGTCTTTGTGCGCCGTACTGCTCAGCGGTCAGCGCACCGCGGTTTTCGGATTAATGCTGGGCATAGCAACGCTGGTGCTGCTGGGCGCGTCCACCTTACCCCGCGCGGTCATGCGCATCGGATTGCTTCTGCTTCCGGTGGTGCTCATCGTCGCTTTCGTTTCGCCGCCGACCGACTCGGATATGTGGAGTAAGGGCGACAACGAAACCGTGAGCACGCTTCTGTCGCACACTCAGCGTGGCACGCTGAAGCCTTCGGAAGAGGAAAGCCTGCAAGTGCGTCTGGAGAATTGGAAGATCCTGGTCACGCAAGTGATTCCGTACCGGCCGCTGGGCGCGGGTCTGGGCGTGGGGTCGCTGAGCGAAATGCGCTTCAGCCAGGGTTCCGATTTGCCGCCCATCGATAGTTTCATTCTGGTACTGGCGGTGGCTTGCGGGATTCCCGGCGTGTTGCTCTTCGTTTGGATTCTTTCACGAGCGACCTGGCTTTCGCTGCGCACGGCGCGCCGCACGGCGACCAGCGCGCGCAACGCCAACATCAATCGCATCGTAGCGGCCCTGATGCCGGCTTTGATTTTGAACAGCATGTTCGGCCTCACTTTTACGATTTACTCAGTCGCGCCCGTGGCCTGGCTCTTAATAGGATGGATTAGCGCGGAGACAAAGCGAATACCGATAGAGGCCGAGCGCGAGATTCTAACCATCTGAACGTTTTGCATGAAGGTCCTCTACTACAACCACACCGGGCAAGTCAGCGGCGCCGAACGAGTGCTGCTGATGATTCTGTCGCGGCTCGACCGCAGCCGAATCGAGCCCGTCGTCGTGTGCCCGGCCGAAGGACGACTTATCGGAATGGTTCGCGACCTGGGTGTCAGGACCATCGGCCTCGCCCAACTCGAAGCACGATTCACCTTGAGCGTGCGCAGGCTGTTTCAATACCTGGCGTCGTTTGCGCGAGTGATTAGCAACGCGCGCGCGCTAATGATCGACGAGCAGCCGGATATCATTCACGCCAACAGCATTCGCGCTGGCCTGGTGATGTCCGCAGCATCATTCGGACTGGCAACGCCGGTAATCTGGCATGCGCACGACATTCTGCCGCGGCACCCGCTGAGCATCGCAATTCGATTCTTTGCTTGCGCGTCTCGTCGCAATTCCATTTTGGCCGTATCGCACGCCGCCGCCCGACAATTTCGCGGCAGCCTGATTCCCTGGTTCTCTCGCCGCGTTCCGATTAGGGTCATTCACAACGCGGTCGACCTCGAACACTTTCAACCGAACTCCGAAAGCAGACGAGAGATTCGTCGCGCGCTGGGGTTCACTGAAGAGGACAAAGTCGTCGGCATCGTGGGTCACCTAACGCCGAACAAAGGCCAGCTTGAGCTGATCGAAGCTTTCGCCGCGATATCGCGGGAGATTTCGGACGCGGTTCTACTCATTATCGGCGAGGCGCTTTTTAATCGCGGCGCCGACTACATGAAACAACTGATGCGCGCCGCTAGTTTGTGTGCAGGCACGGATCGAGTCCGCTTTCTTGGAGCCAGAGACGACATGCCGGCACTGATGCGTGGTCTCGATCTCCTGGTCGTTAACTCACACACTGAGGCATTTGCGCTCACGGTGCTGGAAGGGTTGGCAAGCGGCACAGCCATTCTCGCGACGGCGGTTGACGGCACACCGGAGATGATTCGCCACGGCGAGAACGGTTGGCTGATCCCGGCGCGCGGTCAGCAGACACTTGCAGAAGCATTGCTCTTGCTATTGGGCGACCAGAATCTGCGCAAACAACTTGGAAGCAATGGACGGCGAGCTGCGATGGCGCGCTTTTCTGCGGAAAGGTTTGCCACCGAAATACAATCTTTCTATCGAGGCATTCTCGAAAGCGGCACAACGCCTCACGAAACTGCGCGGCGGCTCGAAGTTAAATTGAGCGCAGATTGAAATAGCGCCGCCTTTCTCAGTTTCTTATCTTGAAAGCGTTTGAGGATTAAGAGTTAGTGTCAAAGATCGCACTCGTACACGATTATTTTGTGCAGATGGGCGGCGCCGAACGCGTCGCCGAAGCCATGCACGACTCGTTTCCGGGCGCGCCCATGTATACGACCGTGGCGCTGACGAAGAGTCTGCCAGATCGTCTGCGCACCGCTGATATACGCACCTCGCTGCTGCAAAACCTGCCATCGATCGAGCGCCGTTTTCGTCACTACTTCATGCTGTATCCATTCGCCGTCGAGAATTTCGATCTTTCGGAATACGATCTCATCTTCAGCAGCAGTTCGGGCTATGCCAAGGGAGTGCGCCGCCGGCCCAATGCGATTCACGTTTGCTATTGCCACACGCCCATGCGCTGGGTCTGGCGCTACGACGACTACGTCGCGCGCGAAGGCTTTGGCGGCGTGGTACGCTCTGCATTGCCGCTACTGCTGTGGGGCCTGCGCAAATGGGACCTGCGCGCGTCGCAACAGCCGAACTACTACATCGCTAACTCGCGTCTGGTCGCCGCACGCATTAGAAAAATCTACGGCCGCGAAGCGTTCGTTATTCCGCCGCCAATCGATGTGAACCGGTTTCAGATGTCGGTCGAGATTGACGATTACTATCTGGTGCTGTCGCGCCTGATGCCTTACAAGCGAATTGATCTGGCGATCGAGGCGTGCAAACGAGCGAACCGGCGTTTGCTAATAATCGGCGAGGGACCCGACCGGGCGCGCCTGGAAAAACTCGGCGACGACCGAATTGAATTCCTCGGGCGGCAGTCCGACTCGGTCGTCAATTACTATTTGTCTCGCTGCCGCGCGCTCTTGTTTCCCGGCGAAGAAGATTTTGGCATGGCGCCGCTGGAAGCGAACGCCGCCGGCCGGCCCGTGATCGCTTTCCGTGGCGGCGGCGCGGTGGAAACCATCGAAGAGAATCAAACGGGCGTGTTCTTTGATTCACCGAACAGCCTGGCGCTGGCTGAGGCGATCGAAAAGTTCGAGAGTCTCAGGTGGAACCAACAGGAGCTGCGCCGGCACGCAGAGAAATTCGATCGAAACGTGTTTGCGTTTCGCGTGTTGCAATTCCTCGGCTCAGTCGCCCCGTCGTCGTGCGCGGACGAGTTGCTGACCGGCGCGCGCCTGCTTTCGCAAAATCTATCAGAGCGCGTCTGGCCCAGACTTGCGCTCGTCGGATAAACCGTTCCGTGATGATGCAGCAATCAAATTCATTATTCGGACAAGCCAAGCCTCGGCTGTTTCAATTTGGCAGCGCGGCGCGATCGTGGAGAAGGGGACCGGCATCGCCCGTCATCTGGCCCAACGAAGTCCATGTCTGGAAGATCGATCTCAAGGCGCCGGGTTTGTTTGACGACCGGAAGATCCTCTCAAACGACGAGCGGGTGCGGGCGTCGCGCTTTCGTTTTCACACCGATAGCGATCGGTTCATCGCGGCCCGATCTTCATTGCGAACTATTCTGGCCCGCTATCTCTGGATCCAGCCCGCGGAATTAGATTTCGGCCTCAACCCTTTCGGCAAACCTCATCTCGCCGGCGGCCAGGACAAGTTAGGCCTGCGATTCAATCTTTCGCATTCGCATGACCTGGCTTTGCTGGCAGTCGCGCGCAACCGCGATGTCGGCGTTGACGTTGAATTCAAGCGCGCTGATTTCGCGACTGATGAAGTTGCTCGACGCTTTTTCTCGCGGTCGGAACGAAATCAACTCGGAGCGATTGCCCCGGAACAGAAGACCGAAGCATTCTTCAATTGCTGGACGCGCAAAGAGGCTTACATAAAGGCCCGCGGCGAGGGACTCTCGTTCCCCCTCGATCAGTTCGACGTCTCGTTTGCGCCTGACGCGGCGCCGGGTTTGGTCGGTAATCGTCGCGACGCGGCCGAGGTTTCGCGTTGGTCGTTTGAAGCACTCTCCCCCGCCGAAGGCTATGCCGCGGCCCTGACAGTTGAAGGCAATTTCTCGCGCTTGCTGCTTTGGGATTTTCAAAGTATCGCAGATTGCGTGGTGTCCTGATTTGACGGCGTAGAGAGTACCAACTTTAGTTGGGTATTTTCTCGCTTAACAAAGACCCGACTAAAGTCGGTACTCCGAAACACCGCTTATCCACGGCGCCACTCGATCCATGACGTTGCGATTCGCTCTAATTCTGCTGACCCTCTTTCTCGCGCTCTCGATCTCCGCTGATCGCACCAGAAACAATTGTCCCGGGGCCTGGTCTCTGACTTCCAATCCGCAGACTCTCGATCGCGGGCTGGGAGTGAACATTCATTTCACCGATCCGCGGCCGGGCGAAATCAAGATGATCGCCGACGCGGGCTTTCGCTGGGTGCGGATGGATTTCGTCTGGGAAGCTACGGAGAAGACGCGCGGCCGCTATGATTTCTCGGCGTACGATCGACTGCTGGACAGTCTGCAACCATTTGATCTCGGCGCGCTGCTGATTCTTGATTATGGCAACCAGCTCTATGACAACGGCGCGCCGCCGCGAACTGAAAACGCCCGCCGGGCGTTTGCCGATTGGGCCGGAGCCGCAGCCAGGCACTTCGCCGGCCGCCGCGTGATCTGGGAAGTCTATAACGAGCCGAACAACAAAATGTTCTGGCGGCCACAGCCTGACGTTAATGAGTACGTGGCCCTGGCATTGGCGGTGGGACGCGCCTTTCGCGCCGCGGCGCCAAACGAAAAACTAATCGGTCCGGCGACGGGAATCGATTTTCCTTTTCTCGAAGCGTGTTTCAAGGCGGGCTTGCTTGATTACTGGACCGCGGTGTCGGTTCATCCTTATCGTCAAACAGATCCTGAAGAGGCTGCAAACGATTACTGCCGGCTGCGGAAAATGATCGAGCGATACAGAACCCCGACTGGTCGGGGTAGCGAGCGGGTAAGTCCGAAAACCTTAGCTTCTTCGAACACTGAGACTCCCATCATCTCAAGCGAGTGGGGCTACTCATCCGTCTGGCGGGGCATGAGCGATGAGAAGCAAGGCGCACTGCTGGCGCGCGAAATGCTGACAAACCTCGCGAACGATATTCCCATTTCGATCTGGTACGACTGGCGTGATGACGGCGCCGATGCGAACGAACCTGAACATCACTTCGGGTTGGTGCGCAATGCGTATCACGCCGATCGCGATCAAGTTTTTGAGGCGAAGCCTGCCTATCTGGCCGCGAAAGCTCTGGCCGTTTTCCTCGACGGTTACGCGTATCAGCGTCGCTTGTCCGTGGGGAGTGACAGCGATTACGTCCTCGTCTTTAGCAAGGGCGATGAGCTTCGCTTCGCGGCGTGGACCACTTCAACCAGTACGCATCGCATCGCCATTCCCGTCAAAGAAGGCAACTTCAGAGTAACGAAACACAACGGCGAGAGCGCCGACACAGTTTCGGCAACCCAGGAAGGCTTGAAGATTGAGCTTTCAGCTTCTCCGCTTTATCTCACGCGCGAACCCTCGAATTGATCTCGCCCTCGCCAATCCCTGCGTTTGTTATGGAAAAGATGCAGCGCTTGATTCAATTGCGATAGGCTTCTTCGGTGCGCAGGCTGACATTTCTCATGCGTGCCACCGCCCTCGTCTCGATGGGGTTTTGGTGGCTGCGAGTTTTGCGAAGCAATATTTCTTACAAGACCGGAACGACTCATCCGGCGTATAATACGCGCTCTGACTGGCGCGATCAGAGGTAATGTTTTTTGCAAGACCTTATGGGTATCTCTGAGGTTTAAGACGCGCTATACCGGACTTAGGCCCCACCGCGAGGTCTAATACGTAGTTCGACGGCTTCTTTTGAAATCGAGAGTAGTCGTTTGAAATATGAAGCCAACAGAGACAGGCAATTTATATAATGAAATCTCCTCTTGGTGGAACGACCAAGAGGAGCAGTCAATCGCTGGCGTTGATTTTGTTCGC
>WNFB01004174.1_pt1 | contig 12843 bp, 13 predicted proteins | sample 5400501 | NCBI WGS metagenome assembly WNFB01 (sample SAMN13153341, study PRJNA577476) | soil metagenome | isolation source: 200 cm saprolite under Douglas fir tree site 2 hole 1 | place: USA:California | collected 2015-04-18
CCGGACCATTTCTTGTAGAGCGCGATCGCGCGCGGCACCTGATAGCCGTAATCGTTGGTGTCGAGATTGAGCTGCTTGCCGCCGACGCCGCCGTTCTTGTTGACCCAGGCGAAGGTGTCCGCGACGGCTTGTCCGTATGGCGTTCCGACGTCCGAGGTGGGGCCGGAATAATCCGCAAGATGGCCGATCGCGATCTGGGCCTGCGCCGTCGCTGATGCGCCGCCAATCAGCAAGGTCAGTGAAACGGTGCTAAGTAAGGATTTCATGGTCATATTATGTTTCCTCCGTTTAATTTGTTGGGTCGATTGTAGCCGGTCCCGTTCCAACCTCAATGCGAAAACGGGTAGAGTTTCCAGTAGGTCTTGATTTGGCGCCAGCGGTGCGCGAGCCCGTCCGGCTCGAACATCAAAAACGCGATGATGATCAGCCCGATCGCGATCTCGCGCAGGAAGGTGATGTTGTTATTGAGCGACAGCGCCTTGTCGATAACGCTGCCTTTCAGGCTGGCGCTGATCCACTCCATCGATTCCGGCAGCAGCACCACGAAGGCGGTGCCCATCAGCGTGCCCATGATCGACCCGGTGCCGCCGATAATGACCATCGCCAGAAAAATGATCGAGCGTTCGATGCCGAAACCTTCATTGGATACGACGAGCTGATAATGCGCGTACAGTGCGCCCGCGATGCCGGCAAAGAAAGCCGCAAGCCCGAATGACAGGGTGCGGTATTTTGTCAGGTTGATGCCCATGATCTCCGCGGAGAGATAGTGGTCGCGGATCGCCACCAGCGCGCGGCCATCGCGGGTGCGCATCAAATTGGTCACCAAGAGGTAGCTGACCAGGACATAGGCCAGCACCACGTAGAAATATTGCCGGTCGCCGCGGAAGGTGTAGCCGAAGATCGAGAACGGGTTGGCGCTGGCCGGCACCGAGCCGCCGGAGAACCAGTCGGCGCGCGAGAAGAAGTCGAGCAGGATGTATTGCGCGGCCAGCGTCGCGATGACGAGATAAAGCCCCTTCAGCCGCGCCGCCGGCACGCCGAAGATCAGGCCGACCAACGCGGTGACCACGCCCGCCAGCGGAATGGCAAAAAACACCGGGATCGGCAGCGTGTTGGAGATATAGGCCGAGGTGAATGCCCCGAACAAAAAGAACGCGGCATGGCCGATCGAAATCTGCCCGGTAAAGCCGACCAGAATGTTCAGGCCAAGGGCTGCGATCGCAAAAATACCGATCTGGATCAGGATGCTCAGCCAGTATTCGCTGAACACGAGCGGCGCGAAACAAATCAGCACGATGCCAGCGATCGCCGCATTGCGGCTGGTCGCGGTCGGAAAGATCGTGGTGTCGGCCGCGTAGGTGGTGCGGTAGTCGCCGGCCGGAATCAGGGAAGGGCTTGCCATATGAACTATACCCGCTCGATGTCTTTGGTGCCGAACAAGCCGTAGGGCTTGATCATCAGGATGATGATCAGCACGTAGAACGGCGCGATTTCATATAAATTGCCCCAGTGCAGATATTCGCTGTCGACATATTGCGCGATGTTTTCCAACAAGCCGATGATGATGCCGCCGAGCACCGCGCCGCCGATTGAGTCCAACCCGCCGAGGATCGCCGCCGGAAACACCTTGATGCCGTAAGCCGACAGACCCGACGATACGCCGTTGACGACCGCCACCACGACGCCTGCAACGGCCGAGACGGTCGCCGAGATCGCCCAGGCCATCGCGAATACGTTCTTGACGGAAATGCCGAGCGACTGCGCCACCTGCTGATTGAAGGCGGTGGCGCGCATCGCAAGTCCGTATTTGGAAACCCGGAAGAACCACGCCATGCCGACCATCATCGCCACCGAGACGACGAGGCTCATCACATAGACAGTCTGGATTTGCAGGCCCAGGAAATTCACGGACTGGCTGGTGAACACGCGCGGGAACGGCTGCGGATTGACGCCGAAAATCCATTTCAGCGAGGCCTGAAGCACCGTCGATAGCCCGATGGTGACCATGATCACCGAAATGATCGGCTCGCCGATCATCGGCCGCAGGATCACGATCTGTATGGCGATGCCGAACACGAACATGAAGACCAGCGTCAACGGCATGCCGACCCAGAACGGCACCTGATATTTGGTCAACAGCGCCCAGCACACCCAGGCGCCGACCAGCAGCAATTCGCCTTGCGCGAAGTTCACGACTTGCGTCGCCTTGTAGATCAGCACGAACGACATCGCGACCACGCCATAGAGCGTGCCGACCACAAGGCCGTTGACCAGAAGCTGGATCAGGAACTGGAGGTTCATGCTGCTTGACGGATGTGAGTTGCGGGTTTCTTCCCCTCTCCCCTTGTGTTCTCGGGAGAGGGGCGGCTATCGATGGAAGTTGTTTCCTGGAGGTGGATACGCCGTTGATATTGCTTGCGTCAATAGCGACGGGCGGTCACGCTTGATCCTAACGTAACCCATGCGGTGCTACCTATTTTGGTTCGAGGTAGCATCGCCGCCGAGGGATCAAATGCCGCGTGTGAAGCTGACCAAGAGTGTCATTGACGCTCTGCCCACTCCGTCGAAGGACATCGTTCATTGGGACACCGGGTGTCCCGGTTTCGGCGTCAAGGTCACACCGAAGGGGCGCAAGGTTTTCGTCGTGTTGTATCGAACGGCGGGAGCCGGGTCGCGCCTGCGCAAATATACCATCGGACCATACGGCCGGGTGACCCTTAATCAAGCTCGCGTTACGGCTCAGAAGGTGTTTGCTGCAAAACTCGACGGGCGCGATCTCGCGGCGGAGAGGACAGATTCTCGACGAAGGATGGTGGCCGATCGCACCGAGGACCTGCTCGAGGCTTTCATCGCACAGCACGTTTCCCAAAATCGGTCTGCGCCGGAAATCTCACGAATGCTCCGACGGGAGGTCGGGTCGGCTTGGTGCAGCCGGAGCATCCACGAGATCAGCAAGCGCGATGTGATTGATGTCGTGAGTGCCATCGAGCAACGCGGGGCTCCTGTCGCCGCCAACAAAGCACTGAAAGCGGTCAAAACCTTCTTTCGCTGGTGTGTGGGCCGTGCCGTGCTGGACCGGCCACCCGCCGACGGCGTGCCGCTTCCGGCAAAACAGGTGACGAGAGATCGTGTATTGAGTGACGCCGAACTCGCCCGGGTCATCATCGCAGCGAGACAGATTGGCGGCCCTTATGGCGACATCGTCGAGGTCTTGGCCTTGACCGGCCAACGCCGCGAAGAGGTGGCGCGCTGCACCTGGGATGAGATCGATGTGAAGACGCGAACCTGGAAGCTTTCTTCTGACCGCACGAAAAATGCAAAATCACATGAAGTGCATCTATCCGACCCCGTCATAGCGGTTTTAAGCCGAGCTAACGAGCGAGGTACATTTGTCTTCTCGCGGTCGGGAAATAGCTCCTTTCAGGACTTCAGTTCTGCCAAGCGAGAGATCGACGAGCTTTCCGGCGTCACCGGATGGCGACTTCATGATCTGCGACGAACCTGCGTTTTTGGAATGGCAAGGCTCGGGATCGCCCCACATGTCGCCGACAAAATTCTGAACCACCAAGCAGGCACGATCTCTGGTGTTGCAGCCGTCTATCAACGCCACGATTTCCTCGCCGAACGCAGAGAAGCTCTAGAAACGTGGGGTACCCATGTTAAGCGTATCATCGCCAATGCCTTTGAAACCAATGTTCTTCGCAGAGTAGCCTGATCCAGCTTTTTCTAGCCACGCATCGGTCGCTGGACGTAGCCGTAACGTTATGCTGCTCCAGCACGCAGAGTTCGGGGATACTCTCGCCGAGACACCGCATGTCCGCTATTGGGGCAAGTTCGGAAAACATTTGCTCATAATGAGTTCTTCTCAGTTTGACCCGGAACGGACCTCGCCTGTCCCGGTTCAGGTGCGGAATTCAAGAATTATGCACGTCAAAAAGCCCCTTGATCAAGACGAGCTTTTCAGGTGCAGAATAGAGGGGCAGATCACGGTGACTTGTATGCCCCGTCCAAATCCACCTCCGCCTATTACACGCCCGGCGATTCACGCCTTCCACCTTAGTGATTCTGACAAGCGGGACCTTGCGCGCAACTTGGCGCGCGAAAGCCTTCCGCTCGAAACGGCCGAAGCAATCTCTACGGCAATTTCGGCGTACAAAGCGACCGAGGCCGGCGCCGCCGACACCACGATCGGAAATACCGTCGCCGCGCTGATCGAGCTTACCCGCCCCACCGGCCGAGGCTACAAGAGAGCCGTCCGGCGAGTGTCCGACGACTCCAGCGGCGTGGACGATACAACCCTTGCCGCGCTGCAACCGCTCGCGAAGGCGGTCTTGGCAGGCAAACCGGAAGCTACGAAATTGCTTTCTCGCGCAGCTCGCGCGAGAGCTGCGGAATTGCAGAACCATGAGCGCGTTTTTCCCCGGACGGAATCGCTGCGGTTCTTTTGTGGCGTCTTGCGCGAAATCTTCAGGAATTGGGCTCAGCCCGCGCCTGACGAGGCTTGGCAGCGGTGCGGGAAGTTCGCCTTGGAAGTCTTCACCATTGCGGGCGTTGAGCATGCCGATTTCATCGCGCACCCGGAGCGTCTCAGAAAGTATCTAGGCACCGACGTGTCGGCATGACACGCCCGGCCGAATTTGTACCTTCGATGGAGAGCCTTCGAATGCGCCCCGCGAGATAGTCGGTGCGTTGCGGCTCGCAGACCTGTGTGAATATTGGGAGCCGACGCAATTCCAGCGCGGAGGCTCCCATGAAGCTCACGGATTGGCTCGCCATTATCCCGACGGTGCAAAGCCCGTGGACGTTCGCAGCCCTAGCGGCTGTGTTGTTGTACCTCTATGCTTCCCGACGATGAGACCGCCAGGCGGAGTGGGAACATGGTTGAATGGAGCAGGACCGGAGTCGAGCGGCAGCGTGGTGAGTACCGCTTTACCGTGAAAGACAAGGAGGGTGAAAAAGTCTGGCTGGTCGGCGAATCGGCGGGCAGACAGGGTATTTGAACAGCTTGACGTCGTCTTCGCCGACGGTAGCTGCAAACAACTGGCAGAGATTTGCCAGGGCATCGTGAAGGTTCTCCGGTTTGCGGATTTGCTTCGAATCGACAATCCGGCTCACCCATATCTCGTCTAGATCATCATGTTCCTGGAGCAGGCTCTCGAAGTTGACCGTATCAACTAGCGCCCCTTCGCAGTAAGTCTTTCTGCCCATATCTACGGTTTCCTCGATGAAGGGCAGAGCCGAACACGCACATAACGTGGATGGGCCAATGTCCCCCACGTACGCGCTGTCCTTCATTCGACGGTTGCAAAACAAGGCGAGCTTCTGGTCGTCAAGATTCCAAGCGTTGTGAAAGATGACTGGCTTTCCAGGCTTTTTCAGCTCCTCGAAATTTATGTCCTTCATAAACTGGCTATCCGGATAATTGATCCTGGACAGGCCTGTGACGTTCGACAGATACATCATGGACGTCAAATAACGGACGAAGGGATTGGGCGCCATCGCCTGATTGAGAATCCATTTTGTTTATATCCCCCTCATCAAGTTTCTTAAATTTCCTCTCTTTGTCTCGGTCAGGCAGTTGATCGAACAAAATCGACATGGAGTCCTGGAAGGACTCCATCATTTTGTATGGGTCCCATACGAAATCCTTGTAATTATCAGAGTCTCTGTCGGAGTTACTCAAAGCCTTCCGGATACTGCCCCAATCCGGACCGAACACGGTATTTATGGGAAAGCGTTCATAGCTTTCATCGTCTCGAAACACGCCATTCTTGAAGAATTGATAGGTCTGTTCGGCCCTATCTTTATCTCTAACTTTTTCGCCATCGAATTGATTATAAACGATCCCAACCCAAGCGCCGATGCAGGACAATGCCCACACATCAAAGGTTATACCGGCGGTGGCAAGAGCTTCCAGAACCCCGATGTGCAGCCCTGCTGCCGGTCCACCACCGCCGAGCGTAACGCTCTCTTCACCATTGGTTCCTCCTTCTAATTTGTTATGAGCTTGAATGTTCTCCGATGGATTTTTGAATTGGCCGAAGAGCAACAGATTAGTTGTTTTTGCGACGATTGGAAAGCGTCCGCAGACTCTCGGCCGCAGAGATATGAACGCCATTCGAGCCAAATTAGACAAGCTCATAGATCCAGCATTGCGAACCACGAGACATGCCATGGAGCGGTGGACGTCGCTGTTTGGCCCTTCTCGGACCGGCTGATCGCATTAGCGTACGTCCGCTTTGAGGGAGTAGCGAACCCGGGCTAGGCGCATCGCGCGATGTCACCTTTGACCCTCGCCACCGTTGATTTCTCCTCCGTTTGTGAACCAGTTCACGTTAGATATTTATCGCTAGTGACAGTATCGGGCACCCAGTCATGGAGGCAATCATGCGCGAGTCCGATGACGGTAAAGGTAGAGATAATATTCTCCGTAGCACAGTCCGGCTGCGCGTCGCCAAATTGGCGCACGTGGCCGAGCGAGTGGGGTTAGCCATGGTAGGTGCCTCATGCGGATTATTTGTTGCGGTGGGTGCCAGCCACGCAAGTATCGAAACCCTACGATCAGTTCTCATCGATAGAGCCGGTATTAATCAGAAGTTCAAGGCCGGGCAGGCACGGGGAGAAAGCCCATGAAATTTAATACACTTGAAAACGCTGTCGCGCTCTTCACTTTAGCCAGTCTCGTCTCGTACGCCGAGGCGGCGGACAAGAGTGTCATGAGTGTTCCACACGATTCCAACATCTATACACGGCCTGCAATTCCCGAGGATTTGAGGCCTCTTGCCAAAGCGCTGGCGCCCATTATCACCTCCACTTTGGTGGTCGATGCGGTCGTGAACAACACGGATCCGGCCTTGAAAAATAGCGACACTGTCGGGTTCAGAGGTGAAGTTAGCATCGGCATCGTCAAGAGCCGGCATGAGCATCACGAGCATGACGGCAGGCGCGGCCCCACTATAGTTCTCACCGATTTTGAGGAGCCATGGGGCACGACCGCTCCGCTGTGGCGCTCACCAGATGGGGGCCTGATGTGGACGAAAGAATTCACCATTAATCCACCACCTGGGGATAGCGGTGCGATCGGCTGCCCCTGCGATCAGTCGGTCGATTTCAACCCAGTCAATGGCACACTGGCTGGCACCTTCCTTACTGACAATATTTTCAGTGCGGCTAGCAACAACCTTACGGTTTCACCTGGCGCTTTCAATTATTTCCAAAGCCCACCCACGACTGCCGTGCCAACAACTCACCTTGTGCCCGGAGTTAGCCCGGATCAGCCGTGGTTGCTGGCTGGCCGGAAACCTGGCAGGTTTTCAGAAAACATCTACGTCGCTTACGACAATTTCAGTGGCGCTCCAGACATGCGGATGGCGGTAGCGGCGGGAAGCAGCCCGCTCAATTTCACCACCGACAATATCAGCGGGTTTTCGACTGGCGGCGTCAATCCCGGCCATCGGCTGGCGATCGATCCGCGTTCCGGAGCAGTCTATAGCCTGTTCCAGAGAAATATAGGGCCTGGGGCCGGAGGCTCGAAGAATATCAACTACATGCTCAACCGTTCCACCGATGGTGGCAAGACATGGACGCTAAATGGCAGCGGGACGGGCATCGTTGTCGCCAATGCCGACAGCACACAGCCGCAGCCCAAATTCTGCACGGTCAACGCGTTGCTGGGCGGCGTCGATCACGCCGCAGTAGATCCCAAGTCCGGGGCTGTGGTCTACGTTTACGGCACACGCGATGCGATCACCGGTAACAATCGGCTGGCGCTGCGGCGGCTTACGCCAAACGGTACGGGCGGGCTTACAATCGGGCCGGAAATATTCATCACCGGGCAGGTTCAGGCCGCCATTCCTTCCGTGGCAATCACTCAGAACCGCACTATTGGCATCTTCTATTACACCTGTGATGGCACCTCGTCCGCCGGGTTTCCCATCATCACGGCTCACTTCAGCACGAGCACCGATCTTGGAAATACTTTCTTCGACAACACGCTTGAAAGCTTCCTCTCGCCGACGAAAGATAATGGCGATTCAAGGCAGCGGGTGCTCGGCGACTACATGCAAGTGAAAGCCGTGCACAATACATTCTATGGCGGTTTTGCTGGGAACCGCGTGGGGTTCTATCCGCTTTCGCCGTTCTCCATCATTGATCCGATCTTCTTTAAGGTACAGACGAAAGGATAACGATCTCCCAGGCTTAAAGCTCGCTTGGCGAAGAAAAATGTGAAGGTGAGCCAATCAGCGATCTTCCGCTTTCTCCGCCACCTTAAGCTGCCTTTAAAAAAAAGAGCGTGCACGCTGCCGAGCAAGATCGGGAAGACGTCGCCGCTGCCCGTGAGGTCCTGCGGAAACAACAGCCGACCCTTGATCCGAAGCGACTTGCCTTCATCGACGAAACCGCCGCCACCACCAAGATGACCCGACACTATGGCCGAGCGCCACAGGGCGAACGGCTCGTTGATAAAGTGCCGCACGGCCACTGGAAGACTACAACCTTTATATGTGGGTTGCGTCACGACAGAGTGACCGCTCCCTTTATGCTCGATGGCGCCATGGACGGACCCCACTTCTTGGCGTATGTCGAACAAATCCTCGCTCCGACTTTGAAGAAGGGCGATATCGTATTCATGGATAACGTCAGCACTCACCTGGTTGATGGGGTCGAAGAAGCAATCGTGGCTCGTGGCGCCAGCGTCTTTTACCTGCCACCCTACAGCCCAGACTTCAATCCCATCGAACAACTCTTCGCGAAGTTGAAATCATTCCTTCGCAAAGTGAAGGCCCGCACCGTTGAGCAGCTTTGGAAAACTATCGTTTCATTTCTCGAGACCGTGTCTAGAGGCGAATGCAAAGCTTACCTCGCAAACTCAGGCTACGCTTAACCTAATCGGCAAATGCTCGAGCATCTTGCGGGAGCGGGGCAACCGCCCCCACTAAGACTAAGGCGCCAACTCGATGCAGCTATAAGGCGGCATAGCCCCGGACCTTGAATCACGAAGGTAGCCGACAAGGGTAATGCCTGTTCCAGGCCGGAGCGTTCCGGCGTCGTCAAATACATTAGGGGATACCGGCAGGGAAGCAGGCGCGGCATCCCTTACGATTGTCACATATATACCACCCCCCGGCCCCTTGCCGCGCGCTTGATATGTGCCGGTTTCGAATTGGTAGCGCGGGCCGTATTGGTCGAAGGGCCGCGGGCAGGAGCCCGCAGCATGCGAACATACCGTTGAGAGCAGTATCAAGCCAACGCAAATAAGTCGGCACATGAACGATTAACCAACCTTTGTCCTAGCCCGGAATTGCCCCGTGCTCTGTTGAACTTTATGAAGCGTCGTTGCCGTGAATGACGTTAAGCGGCCTTCGCAGTTTGGACAAGAGCGCGATTGTTGGTCTCCTTTTCGTAGTGAGCGGCCAGCGCGACCCGCAGGGCAGGAAGTTGCTTGTAGGCTTTGAGCCTGCGAAAGCCTTTCTTTGCTTCGTTCATGGCCGCAGCGGTCCAGCGCAAAGCCATCGAGGACGAACTCCAGCGCTTCACATTGCGGGTGACGCGACGCACGGTCCCCATCATATTTTCGATGATGTTGGTGCAGGCCAGCGAGCGCCGCAATTCCGCCGGAAGACCGAGCCTGCTCACTGTGAGGATTTCATCCAATCCCTCGAGGATGCTTTTTGAGACGCCAGGGGCGTCGCGCTCGAGGCGCTGGGCGAGATTGCGGATCAGCTTCTCCGCCTTCGCCGCATCGTTGAGTTCCCAAGCTTGGCGCAACGCACGCCGGACCGAGGCATGCAGAGCGGGAGATAGACGCTCCATGATGTTCCGGGCCTTGTGGATCTGGCAGCGCTGGATTGGCGTGTGGCGCCCGAAGCTATGCCGGATCGCCTTGGCGAGCGCCTTCGAGCCGTCGATGATAAACAAACGCGGTACCGCTGGATCGAGGCCCCGCTCGATCAGGTCGTCGATCAATGCCTGCACCACAGCACTGTGCTCAGTTGCCCCCTCCATCAGTCCAAGCGGGTGCTTGACGCCCTCGCTATCGATTCCGAGCGCAGCCACCAGCACGAGATGCTCACTGATGTGGATGCCGTCGATCTGCACCACCATGATATCGAGGCCGGACAGATCCGCACCCATCCATTCCTTCATGCGCGCAGCCGACAACGCCACGAAGTGCCGCGAAGCTGCCGACTTCGATACTCCGGCCCCCGCTGGCGCGGGAACATCGCCCTCGGGAAGCCGCACCGCTCGGCGGAATTTCCGCGTCGATACGTTGATCAGCATCAGGTTCATCGCCCACTTGCCGAGCCAGTCCTCCGCGACCGCACGCTCCCAGCTCGGCAGCGCCAGTTCATGGCCCTCGAGGTCGCGCACGCGGGGCCGCTCAACCGCCACCTTGCCGGCGTGGAAGCCGATCTTGCCCTGGGTTCGGCCCCAGCGATGACCGCGCCGGCCATCGCTGCGGGCATGGCGAGCCCCGCAAGCCCGCTCGGCGTCCTGTTCCATCATGGTTCCGAGCGCCTCGATCCCGGCCGTCAGACAGAATCGATCAAAGCTGACCGAAACCGCGTCCCAAGCTTTGTCCACAGCCCCCATTCCTGTCAGAGGCAAAGCGGTCAATGGTGTGATAGCTTTCTTCATGGCGTTGCTTTCCTTTCGTGGAATCAGCACCCCGAGCCTACCGGCTCAAGGCGAGCAACGCCGCTCCTCCTATTTCAACATTCCCCGGGGCAATTCCGCGTTCCGGTCGCGGGCCTCGCTTGAGGCTGAAAACATGATTCTGCGTCATCAGCTTAACGTGTTGCAGCGGAAATCGTCGAAACGGCCGACGTTCGGGATGTTGGACCGTCTGATATTCGCCGGCTTGTATCGTTTGGCTCCGAAGGTGCTCGGCGCCTTGGCGATCGTGAAGCCGGAGACCGTGATTAAATGGCACCGCGCCGGGTTCAGATCGTACTGGCGGTGGAAGTCGCGGCGCCGTGGTGGCCGACCAACTGTAGCGCCTGAGATACGCAAGCTTATCCGCGAGATGAGCATTGCCAATCCGCTGTGGGGAGCGCCGCGGATCCATGGAGAACTCCTCAAGCTCGGCATTGATATCGGACAGACCAGCGTAGCCAAGTACATGGCCAAGCGAAGAGACCCGCCATCCCAAGGCTGGAGGACGTTCCTTCGCAATCATGCCGACGGCATCGCCGCGATGGATCTGTTCGTCGTACCGACAATCTCATTTCGTTTGCTCTACGGCTTGTTGATTGTGGGGCATGGTCGACGGCAGATTTTATGGTTTGGCGTCACAGCGCATCCGACCGCAGAATGGATCGCAAATCAGATCACGGAAGCCTGCGGCTGGGAACAAGCTCCCCGCTATCTCATTCGTGACCGGGACGGGGCCTATGGTGAGGTCTTCATCCGAAGGCTTCGATCAATGGGCATTCGCGATCGACCGACGTCGCCGCGCTCCCCTTGGCAAAATGGATATGCTGAAAGGCTGATCGGTTCGATCCGCAGGGAATGCCTTGACCACGTTGTTGTGTTCAGCGAGCGCCACCTCCGTCACCTACTGCTCTGTTACATGAAATATTACAATGGGGCCCGCACGCATCTATCCCTGGAGAAAGATGCACCGGTCTCGCGCGCCGTCGATCGCGCCGGGCACATTCTTTGTCGCCCAACCCTGGGCGGACTGCATCACCAATATGCCCGGATTTAATTTACGACAGGCACAAGGGCAATGCGTTCAAGCTCGAGCCCAAGGGTACCTGCACGACCATGAAGACGCCGAGTGGCACCGGAAGTTTGACGCCGAAGGCTTGAGACGGCCGAACCGGGCGGGCTGCAACGCCGCTCGCCCGGGTCGCCTTTAATCTCCCGGAGGCCGTCATGCCTTTTCCGTCGTCATCTGCTGCCAGGAATTTCGTTCCGCCGCGCGCCGGCGTCGGCCTCAAGGCAGAGCATTACCGGACGATTATCGAAACGCGGCCCAACATGGGTTTCTTTGAAGTCCATGCGGAAAACTACATGGGCGCGGGAGGTCCGCCGCATCGCTATTTGTCCGCCATTCGGGACCGATATCCGCTGTCGCTCCACGGTGTCGGATTGTCGATCGGCGCCGATCGGCCGCTCGACCGGGATCATCTTCAGCGCCTCAAGGGACTCGTGGAACGTTACGCGCCGGGGCTGTTTTCGGAACATTTAGCCTGGTCGTCGCACGACACCGGATTCCTCAACGATTTGCTGCCGGTGCCATACACCACAGAGACGCTCACCCGCATCTCGGAGCATATTGACCAGGTCCAGGAAGCCCTCGGCCGGCAAATGCTGCTGGAAAATCCATCCACCTATCTCGCCTTCGCCGAAAGCACTTATTCGGAGATCGACTTCATCGCCGAAGTGGTGCGACGTACGGGATGCGGCATGCTCCTCGACGTCAACAACGTTTATGTCGCATCGACCAATCAGCAGTGGGATCCTATTGCCTATATCGACGCTTATCCGCTTGCGCACGTCTGGCCGGCTATACGAGGGAGGCCGACGACAAGGGACGGCCGCTTCTGATCGATACGCATGACCGCCCTGTCGACGAGATCGTCTGGGACCTCTTTGCGCATGCAGTCAAGCTTATCGGCCCGGTTTCCACGCTGATCGAGTGGGACGCCAACGTTCCTTCCTGGCCGACGCTCAAGGCGGAAGCGGAGCGCGCCGAGGCGATCATGCTCGCCACGAAGTCGGAGAAGGTGCGCTATGCAGCGGCTCGCTGAAAGGCAACAGGATTTTGCCGCGGCGCTGCTCGATCCGGAGCTGCCAGCGCCGGCCGGCCTTGTCGGTCCCGACGGAGAGCCGAGC
>WNFB01009341.1_pt1 | contig 12843 bp, 24 predicted proteins | sample 5400501 | NCBI WGS metagenome assembly WNFB01 (sample SAMN13153341, study PRJNA577476) | soil metagenome | isolation source: 200 cm saprolite under Douglas fir tree site 2 hole 1 | place: USA:California | collected 2015-04-18
ACGCCGGGCAGCGGAACCGCGCCGCGTCGTACTCGGCCTCGAGGCGCTCCAGGCGCGTGAGTATGTTCCCCGTCATCCGTCCTCCCAGCGGGCGGCGCGCGCCCGCAGTTCCCCGACCGGCACGCCGAGGTCCGCGGCCAGCGTCGCGGCGACCGCCTCCCAGCTCCCCAGTTGGGCATAGAGGCCCTCCACGTAGGCGACCTCAGCGGCCAACTCGGCCCGGATCGCGCCGTAGGGCTCGCCGAGGTCGACGGCCAGCTCCGCAGCCACCGCGTCCAGGTCGGCCGCGCCCTGCTGCGCTTCCAAGGCTTCCAACCGGTGCAGCCGGTTAGCGTAGGACATGGGCCCTCCCGTTCGGTGCGGGCGCCGCGGCCACGCGCGCCTCGAGGGCGCTGAGGCGTTCGGCGAGGTCCAGCAGCTCCGTGCCCTTGAGGCTCAGTTCGAGAATGCTCCGACAGGCGGCGAGCTGGATGGCCTCCTGGTGCGCGTGGCTGGCCAGCCAGGCGAGCTGGTGGGCGGCGTCGTGGGTGCTATCGACCAGGACCGCCACGGCGCGCCCGAGCGCCCGCGTCCGGGCCGCGGCGAACTCGCGCTGAAAGGCCGGGTCCGCCATACGTCGATACGCGGTCCGCACGGACACCCCCGCGGCCGTGGCAGCCGCCTCCGTCGTTTGGCCTTGCAGGAGCGCGGCAATCAGCCGGCCATCCCCTGCGGTCCGGGTGCCAGCCGATGCCATCAGGCGCCACCATGCCCCGACGCCCCGCCGATCAGGTGCGCACCGAACTGGCCCGCACACTCGGCGTGCAGTGCGATGGCCAGCGAGTCGGCGCCGATCCAGTAGTCGGCTATCTCGCCGGCGAGCGCGCCGTCGCATAGGAAGCAGCCGGGCGGCGCGCCCCAGTGCGACTCGCCCGGGAGCGCAATCATGGCTGCTCCACCGCCAGCGCGATCTCGCCGAGCGGGCACCCGAAGTGCTCCCGCCACAAGTGCTGAATACAGCGGCATCGCTCTTCGCCGTAGTGGCGGGCCAGCGCGGCGCGGACCAGGTCGGCCTCCTCGAGCTGGACGCCGCCCTCGGCGTTGGCGCCCAGGACGCGCGTGGTCCCGTGCTCACAGTCGAGCAGGACGTAGCGGCCGGTGGGGCCCAGTTCGGCGATCGGCGTGATGGTCAGCGTCGCGGTGCTCATTCGGCACCTTCCCGCGCGTCGCAGGTTGGGCAGCTTTCGGCGTCCCAGGGCACCAGGTGGTCGCAGACAACGCAGGGGTAGGGGCGGCCACCAGGGGGGTCGTCGGCTGCCGCAGACGGGTTGCCGTCGAATAGACGGGTTGAGACGGGTTGTTTGGTATTTTCCACGCGAGAGTTTTGTACAGAGCCGCTAATAGGAGAATCGCCGTCTGAACCCGTCTGCGCCTCTGAACCCGTCTGCGTCTCGTTAAGGCGCAGCCCTGAGCGCGTGCGTGCCTGCTTCGGACCGAGGCGAGACGCGGGGTAGCCGCGCTCGTCGAGGCGCAGCCCGAACGCGGTTTGCGTGAGCGCGCGCTCGCCGCTCTGCTCGCACCAGTCCCGATAAGTGGCGTACAGGCGGCTCGCGAGGACCCACGCTTGGGGGTCGGCGATGCAGTGCTCGTCCAGGAAGGCCCCGAGCACGTCCATATCCTTGCGGTAGGCCGCGGTGGCGGTCTGCACCTCACCTGGGGCGCCGAGCCCGTGCGCGTACCACTCTGCGGCGCCCTGGACGATCCAGGCCAGGATGCCGGCGTACTCCACCTCGAGCGTCTCCAGAAGCGCGGGGTCCTGCTCGTCATCAGGAATGCGCACGCTGAAGGGCACGAGCGTGATCCGGTCCCAGATCGCGGGGTCTGTGCCGCGGATCACCGGGCGGTGGTTGGTGGCCAGCCAGGGGGTAAACGTCGGCGTGAAGCTAAACCACTCGGCGCGCATGAAACGGGCCGAGATGTCCTCGCCGCCCGTCAGGTCCTTGATGGTGGCCTCGTCGAGCCGTCGCCCGTCGTTGGTCTCGCTGGCGAACACGAAGCGCGCGCCGCGGAGGGCTGCCAGATCATTGGGGATGGCGTCATTGCGCCGCGCCAGGAACGTCGCGCTGGGCGTCCGCAGCGAGTAGTCGCCGAGGACCTGGCGGCCCGTCTGCAGGAACACGCCTTTGCCATTCTTGCCGGTGCCGTAGGTGATAATCAGCCGCCGCTCGCGGGCCGAGCCGGTGGCGCTGTAGCCCATCGCGCGCTGTAGGAACCGGATGAGACCGGCATTCCCGTCCATGATGCGCTCGAGGAAGGCTAGCCACCGCGGGCACGGCGCCTGCGGGGCATACTCCAGGTCTACCAGCTTGGTGATGTAGTCCTCGCGGCGATGGGGGCGCAGTTCGCCGGTGCGGAGGTCAATCGTCCCGTTCCGCACGTTCAGCGCCCAGGGGTTGGTGTCGAACTGCTGCGGCTCGATCGGCAGCGCGTCGCGCGCGAGCGAAACCATAGCGTTGATGCGCGCCTCGGCTTCGGAGCGGCGCGCCCACGCGCCGAGTTCCTGGCGCTCCTCTTTCGTCTCAGCGTCCGCGGCTTCCTGATAGATGCTCCGCGCGACGCGCTTGCCCAGCGTGATGGGGTAGTACGTGGTGTCGAGCTTCCAGCGCCGGCCATCCCAACATGCCCACTCACCCCAGGCCTTGCAGGAGCGTAGGTCCGTGCCATAGCGCGCCACGAGGCGCTCGCTGTTCGCGAGGTCGGTGCAGCGCGACGGCTGGGGGCCCACCGTCGTTTGTCCATTGGCCGATGGCGGCGTGGGCGCGCCCGGTGGAGGCGTCGCCGGTGTACGTGCACCAGGCAGGACAGTCAAGGTGCGGCGCTCGACGAAGGCGCGTTGATTGGCGATCGTCGTGGAGAGGTACGCCGTCCCGCGCTCGCTGTACTTGCCCAGCGTGCCGATCGGGAGCGCCGCGTAGATGTTGCGGACCTCGTCATCGCTCAGTCCGAGCGTGATGAGGTAGTACACAACAGAACCATCCGCGCCTGAGCGGGACGCGTCCGGCCGCCGGATCTGTGCGGCTTCCTCGTCGGATACTGGCCGCGGCTCGTAGGCGTCGGGTCCCTCTTCGACCGTGCGCACGATGCGAAGCGGTAGCCGCTCGCGGATAGTTTGCCAGAGCGCAGCTCCATGCGCCGCGGCGTCGGGATCATTCGTGAACTGGGCGGCTGGCTTGGCACGGGCGCGGGCCACACGCTGCAGAATCTCCACGGCCCAGTTCGGGGCTGGCCCTGGGTCGAAGTCCTCAAGGTAGATCGGGCAGCCGGTCTGGTGCATGCCGTGAATCACGAGGTACCCGTTTGCAAGAACGTCGAGCTTTCCAGAGGCGCCGAGCCGGGTTGCGTTCGTGGTCGGGCAGTGCTCAGGGCGCTCGTACAGGTAGGCGGGGCTACGGCTCATCCGCGGCTGCGTGGCCGGCAAGCCGCGGCTTGTGGCGTCCTCGAGCGCTTCCTCATTGTCTGGGTCGATGGCGAGCAGCCCAGAACGTTTGAGGTCCACGGCGATGTTGGCCAGCGGCCACTTGGCCCACCAGCCGCGGATGGTTACGTGGTCTGTTGTGGCATCGTCGACCCCGTGCGGCGTCAGAGGGGCCTTGCCGACGTCGCGCCCGATATGGCCCTTCCCGCAACCGCAAGTACCGCCGAGCTCGGGCCAGCACACGGGGTGGATGTACCGCCCGCGGGCGGCCTCGGCCAGGGCAACGTCGACCGTGTTACAGTGTAGCGAAGGGGCTGCCAACCTCAGCTCCTTTTGCGCCTGCGCCGCCTCGCCGGGGGAGCCACCCCGGCGTTGGCATCTCTGCGGGCGGGATTTCCTCTACGCGGCGTCATCATCGCCGGCGGTCGCTAGTGCTGCTCCGGTGGGCTGCGCCCGGGGCTCGGGCTCATCGAGGGCCTGGCGCAGCAGCCATCTGGCCTGCTGGATCGGGTCTCGCTCGTGAGCCTCGGCCAGCCGCTCTAGTCGGGTGTACATTTCCCGCGGCAAGTAGAGCGGTAGGCACTTCGTCCGCACGGTCGCGCCTCCTATCGGGCTGCTGGTTTCATTGTCTGCTCCTTGAGCGCGCCTAAAAGCGCCCTTTTAGCCGGCGCGCTGCTCGTCGTGGTACCGCTTCCGCCAATCGCGCAGCGTAGCCGGGTGCACGTTCAGAACGTGCCGCGCGATATGGTCCCAATGGCGATGGGGCTCCTTGATCTTGATGGCCTCGGCCCGCTTCACGGCTTCCCGCCAGTAGGTGGCTTCGCTCTCCTCGAGCCGGGTGCGGCCTGGTCCTTTCGCCTGCAACGTGCCCCGCGCATCGGGGGGTGCGAGCTGGAGGGCCACCAGTGCCGCGGTGGACTGGGCGAGGGCGCGCGCGCCGGCGGCTCCGGCTGTCCGCAGCGCCGATCCGCAGATGGCCGGCACGGCCTCGGGAAGGCTGGGCCACCAGCGTTGTTCGATGTACAGGTCTGTGCGCCCGATGGGGTAGGCGCGCTGGCGCCAGAGCTGCGCGGCGATCTGCTCGTTATCCGGGCTGTTCCCGCGGATGCGCCAGTAGGGGCCCTGCCAATCGTGGATGTTGTTCCCGGTGAGCCCTACGCTCTCGTATCCGTTGAACCGGAACATCTGCAGCCGCCCAAAGAACTCCACCCGGTGGCCGGCCCAGCGCGCGACGAGCGGTGGCGGCGCGCCATCCGGCTGCTGGAAGGTGAATTGAATGTGTCCTAGCGGCGGCCGATCGGGAGCCAGGCGGAACGGGGGAAGCTGGCAGTGAATGTCGAGGGTCAGTGCTGTAGCGTCCGCGAGGACGTCGCCAGAGGTGACGAAAATCCAGGCGCTCTGTGGTGGGAGCTGCGTTTCTGCCAGGTAGGCGGCGATGCGGCGCTCGGGCTCCCACTGGTCGGGGGGCACTTCTGTGTGCTGGGGCATGATGGTCCTCCCCTGGGCAGGCTTGCGCCAGCCTCCGGGAGGTGCTAACCTGGGCTTGCAAGGGCGGCAGGTTCGCAACTCCTCCCGAAGGAGTCGCGGGCCTTTCGTTTTTCTAGGGCACTACGCGGCTAGTGCAGCCTCGACCTCCTCCACGACAGCGCCCAGGTCAATCACCCAGGCAAAGACTCGCTGCCCGGGGGATCGCAGCGCGCTAATCAGCTCGTCGCCCGATCGCTCGAACACGTCGTGACCATTGCTGACCAGGTACGTGTTCGCCAGACTGGCGGGCGGGGTCCGGCCACGCAGGTGCGCGATCACGCGGCGCAGCGCCTGCAGCGAGATCCCCGCCTCGCGCAGGTGGCCGGCGACGCGCAGCGCGACCAGGTCCTCGAAGGACCACAACCGCGTCGAGCCCTTCCCGCTGGCTTGCTGGATGCTGGGTTGCAAGAACCCGGATAGGGCCCAGTAGTCGATTGTCCGCGCCGGTACACCCGACACGCGGGCGGTCTGTCCCATCGTGAAGCCGGCGGGCGGCGCTTCCATCGGCGGCGGCCTCCTCTCTGCTGGGATGCACCAAACGCAGTGATTTGGTTTTACTGCGCCCTCAGTGTACCTCATCGGGGCATCCGTGTGAGGGGGCCGACCGTCCCGTTTTGGTTACAACCGCGGCACGACTTGTCCCGGCCGGGCGCGCTGCCCTACCACCTGGAGGCCTGCGGTGTGGTAGAACCGCGGGCTATGCCGACTGAGCCCACGCCGATCACCAGCACGCCCCATGGCACGCCCCACGCCCCGGGACGTCCTGCCACGGGAGACCCCGCGGGACGTCCCATGACGGTACGTGAGGCGGCCCGAGCCTGGGGCGTGAGCGTGAACACTATCCGCCGCTGGATCGCGAGCGGCGAGCTGGTGGCCGAGCGCGTGGAGCGTCCCCAGGGCTCGCAGTGGCGTGTGTACGCCCCGCGGGACGTCCCACCCGGTACGTCTCACGAGCACGCCCCAGCCACACCCCGAGACGTCCCGGGGCGTGCTGATGGGGTGTCCTCGCTCGCCCCGCCCGACGTCCAGCGGGCCGAAGCGCTCGCCGCGTACGGTGCTACCTTGCTCACGCCCGTCTTGGCGACAGTGGAGCGCCTCGAGGCGCAGACGCGCGACCAGGCCGAGACGATCGGACGGCTGCGCGCCGAGCTCGAGGCGGCGAACACGCGGCTGGCCGGGCGGGGGCCTGGGGATGACGCAATGGTCATGACGGAAGCGTCACAGCCACGCCCGTGGTGGGCGCGGCTGCTCTCGTGGGGCCGCATCATCCCGTAGGTACCTCCCGGCGGGTGCCGGCCGCTCATCGAGTCCTGGTGCGCGATTACGGTTGTCGCGGGACGCCCATCGTGCCGGCGTGAGTGCGCGCCTCTTGCCCCGGTGCACGCGTGCACGTATCCTGGGGGTAAGGCCCCCCGTGGCAGCTTAGGAGCGAGCTGGGATGGATGAGGACGCGCTGATCGCCCGGTACATCGAAGAGAACCCGCGGCAGCCGGGGCCGGCCGGCGCGCGTCTGAAGGACTACGGCACCGAGGTATGGGCCCTGATTGGTTACCTGCGTGATGCCGTCGGCGGCGACGTCGAGACCGCCGCGGCGGATTACGAGATCCCCGTGGAAGCCCTCGAAGCGGCGCGCGCGTACCACCGACGGCACCCCGAGCCGATCAACGGACGGATCGCCTGGAACGCGGCCTAGCCCCGCGTGCCCGAGCTGCACCTTGATCAAAACGTCCCCGGCACCCTCGCACACCATTTGCGCCAGCTCCACTACGTCGTGGTCACCGCGCGCGGGCTCGGCATGCAGAGTGCCGAAGACGCGGACCACCTCCTGCACGCGGCGCAGCACGGCCGTGTGGTGATCACGAAGGACAAGGATTACCTGGTGCTGCAGGTCGCGTGGCTGAAGTGGCCGCCGGCCTGGAACGTACCGACTACGCCCAACCATGCGGGCGTGCTGGTGATCTATGACCATTGGCCGTCTGCCGTCGCCGCCCAGGAGATCCACAGCGCGCTCTCCAGTGGCTGGCCCTTGACCAATTGGCTGTACCACTTCGAGGTGCCTACCTCGGGCCCGCCGCGGTGGGTGCGCTACTAGGCTTTCGCCCGCTCCGCGTCCTCGTCGAGCAATCGTCGCGCAATTCGGCCGGCACAGCGCAGGGCGGCTCACAATAGCTGCCAACCGCGCTCGCGGGCGAGCTGCTCCGCGCGGGCGCGGTCCTCAGCGCGGAGCGCCGCGTAGTCGATCCCGAGCAGCGTCCAGAGCGCGGCGGTGTGCGGCGCGTCGCCGGCGATCGCCTGCAGGTGTGTCTGGAAGGCCGGCAGCGTGGGGACGTCTTGCCCACAGGTGGGGCAGCGCTCGGTGTTCATGCTGCTATCCTTCCGCAGCCCGGATGGCGGATACACTGGGAAGGCCTCCGTTTCTTGGCTGGGAGCGTAGGTACCTCACCGAGCAGCCGGAGCTTAGCTCCGGCTGCTCTAGTCTCTCGCCGCTCCGGACTCGGGCTCATGCTGTTGGGCTTGAGGGCCTCGCCCTCAACGCCGCGGCGCTGGAGCGGCTCCACGAGGCGCACCTCCTCATTGCCCAGCGGCCCGCACTGGGGCCGGGCGAGCTACTATCATCGGAGAATCCTTCTCCGCCTGCCCCGCGGCCGTGGTGGGCGTTCTGGCGGCGGTGAACCTTCCTGCTGCTGTCACAAGTTGTGACAGTTGTGACGGTTCGGCTTGGCTGTGAGGGGGCACCGACGCCCTCGCCGCGGCCGCGTGCGGTCACGATGGCATCACGGCTCACAGCAACCGCCAGCCCAGCGCGTGGGTGCGCTCTTCCGCCCGTTCCCGGCCTTCGCCTTTGAGCGTCTCATAGTCGACGCCGACCAGTGTCCAGAGCGCCGCGGTGTGCGCTTCGTCACCACGGATGTTCTCCAGGTGCCACTTGAAGCTCTCAGTTGTGAACATTGGTCGGCCGCACGCAGGGCAGCGCTCGGGTCTCGTGCTCATGGGGGCTCCTTCTCGCCGCGTCCCTTCCGGGCGGAAGCGAGCATAGCGAACGCCGGGCCCCTGTGCGGTCACGATGGCGTCACAGCAGTCGCCAGCCCAGTTCGCGGACGCGCAGCTCAGCGGACGCGCCCTTGTCGGCTTGTAGCGTCGCGTAGTCGATCCCGAGCAGTGCCCAGAGCGCGGCGACGTGCGGCTCGTCGCCGGCGATCGCGTGTAGGTGCGCCTGGAAGTCCCACAGCGTGAAGATGGGGTGGTCACAGGTGGGGCAGCGCTCCACAGCCTGCTCCTACTCGTCGTAGCTATCCCTGACGTGACGATGCCGCCCAAGTGGTACGGATCGAGCTCGGCGTCGTCGAGCTCTTCCCGTAGTACCTGCGCCAGCAACCCTGCACACAGGGCATGCCAGCGAGCATAGCCGACGCCGCGGCCGCGTGCGGTCACGATGCCATCACGGGCGCGGCCGGGGCTAGTCTACCTTGTAGCCAGCGATCTCGGAGAGGCGGAAACGGGCCAGGACGGTGCCCGCCTCGTTCTTGACCTCAAGGGCATACTCGTCGCCGGTACCCGGAGCGCCCCCCGCCGCTGGCCAGACGACTAGCTCGGCTGATGTGCCCTCGGTCACGTAGGCGGTGTCACCCTTCGCTAAAAAGACGTCGACTGACATTGAGCGCCTCCTCTCGCCGCTCACCCCGCGGCCGTGGTGGGCGTTCTGGCGCCGGTGAGTGCTATCATGCGCTCCTCTCCCGGCCGGCCCCCCATCCGGCCGGGAGTATCCCTCTCGGCCGCGGCGGGCCCCCACCCCGCCGCGGCCATCGTGCGGCCCTGGGCCTGCGGCCGGGGTGGCCGCGGCGGGCGGGGTGGACGCGGCGGGCGGGGTGGCGGCATTCGTCCGCTCCATCAGGCGCCGCGTCCCACAACGCGATCAGCGCGCGGGCGGCTTGCTCCAGGTCGCTCATGGTTGCTCCTCTCGCCGCGTGCGGGCGGCCGTGTGTAGTCACGATGGCATCATGCCTCGCCGTCCAGCTCGCCGCGGCGGAGCGCCGGCTGCTCGAGCTGGGGCCGGACGAGCTACTATCATCGGAGAATGCCTCTCCGTCCGCCCCGACGCCGTGGTGGGCATTCTGGCGCCGGTGGCGCTTTACGCTGGGGTGAGGCGCCCCCGGCGCCCTCAGCCCGCCGGTCACGATGGCATCACGGGCGGGCTCAGCCCAGCCACCGCTGGCGGCGGTGGGTGCTATCATCGCCACCTCGCTGCTAGCAACCCAGCGAGGCGTTCTCCAGCCGCGGCGTGGTGTCGCCACGCCGCGGCTCTTCCATTTGCTGGAGGTGGTGGTGAATAAACCCGGCGCCGGGTCCGACGTGTCCACTGTGTGGGCTCCCCTCACTCTCTGTGGCGGACGGGCACCGCTACACCGCGTCACTATCATCGTCCGCGCGCGCCGCGCCGACCGCCGGCGCTGGGTCGGTCCGCCGCGCTTGGTCATCGGGGGCCTGCGGCCCGGCGATCTGCGCGAGATCGTCGCGCGCGGCGGGTGGTAGGGCTGTCTGCGGTCATGATGCCCTCACGCCCCCGGCCGGGGGCGTGAGGCGGTCGCGGATCTCGCGTAGCAAGGCGGTGTGCTCCCGCGTCGCGGTCAGCAGCTCCTGGAGCGCGTAGAGGACCTGGGAGTCGGGGGCCTCCGCTGCCGGGTCCGCCTGGGCCGGCCCGTCTGCGAGGCGGCGGTCCTGGCCGGGGGGGACCTCGGCCAGGCGGGGATCGTTGGGGTCCATGCGGTGCTCCTCTCGCCGCGCGCCCGCGGCCGTGCTATCCTCTCGCGCTGCCCGCCGAGTGGGCACCCCGGCGGGTGGTAGGGCCGCCTAGTCGCTGTGAGCGGGGCTAGGCGGCCCGCTGTGTGGGCGCGGCGGGCGTGCGGCGTCACGGTGCGTCGGGCCCGGCCGCCCTCGGTCACTTCGCTGCGTCGATGGCGGCCTGGCGCGCGGCGGCGTACGCGCGCTGGGCCTCAGGCGAGTACACGCTGATCGGCGGCATGACGTCCAGCGCCTCGGCCAGGCGCAGCAGCGCCCAGGTCCGGGCCGCGTCCTCGGACAGACCGAGTTTCTGGCCGAGCGCGCGCGCCAGCGCCTCGGTCGTCTCGACCGTTATGGCGTTGAGCATAGTTTCCAGTTCGGTGTCCATCGTCTCGCCCTCGCTCATGGTCACTCCTCTCGCCGCACGCTGGGGATGTAGGCCGTGAAGCGATCGCGGTAGTAGCGGACGGTGGCCTCGGGGATGCCGAGCTGGCGCGCCATGTCCGCAATGGTCAGCAGCAACAGCGCAGCCCGCTAGTCCTCGTCTTCGTCCCGCGTGGGAGGCTCCGTCCACACCGCGACGTCGGCGCCCACCTGCCGCGCACACTCCAGATCCCAGGCGGTGCGCTGGGCGGCTGCTATTACCCCCGCTTCGTCATCGTCGCCCACGCCCTCGAGGAGCGCCGCGGGGATGTAGGCGCCGCCCTGAAGGGGGCGCCCACAGCGTGTACAGGAGACCCGGCTATCAGCGAAAAATACGTACTCTACGACAGTCGTCATCTTGCCTCTCTACTCGCCGCGCTTCCGCGGCCGTGGTGGGCGTTCTGGCGCCGGTGAGTGCTATTATCCCCCGCTTTCCTGGCAGGGGCCCCTCCTGCCGGGAGCCTCCGCTCGGCCGCGGCGTGGTGCCGTTCCGCCGCGGCCATCCTCCTGCCCTGTGCGATCCTTCCTCGGAGAATCCATCGCACGGCGCTAGGGATTCCGCCCCGCGGCCGTGGTGGTGGTGAGCACGATGCTAGTGGGGTGGCGGCCTAGCGGGCCAGCCACTCCGCGACCTCGTTCAAGCTCTGGAGCTCGGCGACCACCGCGTTGAGCCGGGCGTCCACGACGTACCACGCGCCGCGGTCGCGTGCTCGGCCCTTGCGCAGGATCCACCCCTGCTGTGCGGCCTGGCGCCGCAACCACCGGATACGCGTGGCCTCGCTCTCGGTGAAGTTCTTGGGGGCCATGCTGCTCTCCTTCTCGCTCGCCGCGCGCCCGCGGCCGTGCTATCCTCTCGCGCTGCCCGCCGAGTGGACCCCCTCCCGGCGGCGTGGCGGGTGGGCTGCCTGCGGTACTCAGGCGGCCCGCTTTCGTGTGACTAGCGCGTGCGGAGCCAGGCCTCGACCGCGTCTAGGTGATCGGCGGTGCCGACCGCGTGGTTGCGGTCGTCGACGATGTACCAGGCGGCGCGGTCGCCCGGCTGCCCCTCGCGGAGCAGGTAGCCCTGCCGCCCGGCCTGGTGTCGCAACCGCCGAATGTAGTCGGCCTCGTTCCGCTCGTGGTGCTCGCTACGCATGAGGTGCTCCTCTCGCCGCGCCCGCGGCCGTGGTGGGCGTTCTGGCGCCGGTGAGTGCTATCATCGGCCACTCTCCCGGCCGGCCCCCACCTGGCCGGGAGGCTTCCTCTCGGCCGCGGCGTACTCTCCCACGCCGCGGCCCTTCTCTGCCCGGGACGCGCGGCTGTGCTATCCTCGGTCGCTGTCCGCCACGCCGAGGAGCCCGAGCACCTCATGAACGCAGGTGCGTAGGTACTCGACCTTGGATTGGAACACGGCGCGGTCGGTCGGCAGCGACTCACCGTCCCACGCGTATAGCCCCAGGTCGAGCTCGGACAGCCGCTCAAGGATGGCGTCGCGGGTGCCCTCGTCCAGGTTCATGGGCTACTCCTTCTCCGTGTGCTATCCTGGCATGCCTCGCTGCAGCGTGACGGCCCCAGCGAGGCGCTTCCGGCCGCGGCCTAGTCGGATTGAGCCCTGTCTAGGCCGCGGCTTTTCCTGCGCGGCTCTGCTATCCTTCCGCGCCGCCTGCCGTGCGCGAGCCCCCCGCGGCGTGGTGGCCGGGCCGCCTGCGGCACTCAGGCGGCCCGCTTTTGCGGGTGGCGGCATTAGGCATGGGGGCGTTCGGCCCAGTAGGCGAGCAGCCCGCGCACCGCAAACGCGGCGAGCACCTGGTAGGCGCGGGCGTTGCCGCTCTCCCCGGGGCCCCCGGGGGAGACGCCGCGGCTCAGGCGGTAGAGAATCTGGACGGCGCTGTCGGCCTGGTCGAGGAGGCCCTCGGCCTCGCCGCACGGCCGCGCGAGTGGGGCGCCCCGCGCCTGGGCCGCCGTGATCGACCGCGGGAAGCACTCCGCGAACGTCGTGAAGTCGAGCCGCAACGCGCCCAGGGGGTCCGCGCGCAGGGTGGGCACGGCTGCGTCGGCGCTGCCGTGCTGCAAGAGTTGTTCGAGCCACTGGGCATCTTCGGGCGGTACGCCGAGGTCGTCGCTCATGAGGGGCTCCTCGCGCCGCGCGCCCGCGGCCGTGGTGGGCCTTCTGGCGTCGTGCCTAGCTCAGCGTGGCGTCGACGATCGCGTGCACGTCCTCGCCGCTCATGTCTGGCTGAGGCTCCAACTGGCTGGCGAGCGTGATGACCGCTCGCCAGGTCCGGGGGTCGTCCAGCCTGCGCGCGGCCTGCTCCGCGGCCTGCTGTACATAGGGTGCCCACCCGCCTCGTGGCTGGTGCTCGCGGATCTCGGCGAGCACGGGCCCCGCGGTCAGGACCGCGATGCAGTCCGCCATGAGCGCGGCGGAGAGCGCGCCCTCTTGCTGGCGCCGTGTGGCCAGGCGCTCGGCGCAGGTGGTCACGGTAATGAGTTGATCCCACGGCGCCTCTGCCATGGAGCCGGCCAGCCCGACGTGCGGGCCGACGATGCCTTCGACCCGGGCGCCCTGGGTGATCGCCACGACGGCCGCCGCCGCGTGGCCATAGGCGCCCTGGGTCTCCATGACGTGAATGACCGCTTGCTGTTCCGCCATCGTGCTCTCCTACTCGCCGCCGCGGCCC
>WNFB01004177.1_pt1 | contig 12838 bp, 7 predicted proteins | sample 5400501 | NCBI WGS metagenome assembly WNFB01 (sample SAMN13153341, study PRJNA577476) | soil metagenome | isolation source: 200 cm saprolite under Douglas fir tree site 2 hole 1 | place: USA:California | collected 2015-04-18
TACCGCACACCCTCGGCCAACTTCGGGAAGGCCGACAGAATTTATCCGACTTTCATCGTCAGCCAGATGCCGCATGGCATTTCGGGCTTGCTGATCGCGGCCATCCTGGCGGCCGCGATGTCGAACCTGAGCGCGGCGCTGAACTCACTTTCCTCTACCTCGATCATTGATTTTTATCTGCGGCGCAAGCCACAGGCCGATGAACGAAAACGTCTACAGCTCTCCCGGCTGGCGACACTGCTTTGGGCACTCATCCTGTTCGGGCTCGCCGTACTTTCGCTGCACAAAGTAGGACGCGTGGTCGAGGTGGGATTGCAGATCGCATCCGTCGCCTACGGCGCGCTGCTGGGGGCGTTTTTGCTGGGCGTGCTCACCCGCCGGGCCAACCAGAGCGGAGCCATGGTGGGCATGTTGTGCGGCTTCGTCACGGAACTCTACATCTGGCGGCGCACCAGCGTGCCGTGGACATGGTGGGTCGCAATTGGGACCGTGGTCACATTCGGCGTAGGGTACACCGCCAGTATTTTCCTTGAGGACACCACTGCAAAATCTTAAATCGCAGAGGCCGCCGAGCTTTCGCCGAGGTCGCGGAGAAAAGCTTGGGCCTTTAGAATCCCCGTTCTCTGCGCTCTCCGCGGCCGTTCTCAGCGATCTCTGCGATTTAGGCTTTTCGCGTATACTGCCTCCACCTCAACATGCCGCGTGCGCTCCAGCAAGCTTCCACCCGCCCCGAACTTGCCCGCGATCTCGGTGTGAGTCATGCCTGGGCCGTCGTGGTGGGCACCATCATTGGGAGCGGCATCTTCCTCGTTCCAGCCGAGATGATGCAAGCCGTGGGCTCGGCCAAGCTCGTCTATCTGGCTTGGCTGGTCGGCGGTCTGCTTTCGTTCTTCGGCGTGCTCACCTATGCGGAATTAGGCGCAATGATGCCCCAGGCCGGCGGGGAATACGTTTACATCCGCGACGGATACGGGCCTCTGGCCGGATTCCTCGACGCCTGGACCTGGTTCCTTATTTCAAAACCGGCTTCGATTGCCACTCTCGCCACCGGCATCGTACGCGTGCTGGGAAATTTTCCCGTCTTCGCGTTCTTCAACAACCCTGTAATGCGGTCGCCCTTCCCCGTGAATTACGGGCAACTGGTCGCCATCGCGGCCATGCTCCTCATCACCGTCCTCAATTACATCGGGATCAAGAGAGCTGGCGAATTCCAACTGATCTTCACACTGCTGAAGGTGGCGATCATTCTCGGGATCGTGGGAGCCGGCTTCAGCTACACCGCGGGAAGCTGGGGAAACTTTGCCGGTAGTTACGCAGGAGCGAAGGGCGGCGTTGCCGGATTCATGGCGGCGCTGGTGGCGGCGCTCTGGGCTTACGACGGCTGGAACGACGTGAACATGGTGGCGGGTGAAGTGCGCAAGCCGGAGCGGAATCTCCCTATTGCGCTCATCGCCGGCGTTGCCACAGTGGCAGCGCTCTACATACTGGTGAATGCGGCCGTACAGTTCGTGCTGCCAGCAGCGGTGATCGGCGCTTCGCAGCGGCCGGCTTCGGATGCGGTCGCCCACGTCCTTGGACCCATCGGCGCCGGCTTGGTCTCGGCAGGCATGGCGCTCTCCATGCTGGTCGCTATGAACGGCACGGTTATGAGCGGCGGACGCATGCCTTTTGCTATGGCTCGAGACGGTTATTTCTTCTCCGTCCTGGCCAAAGTGCATCCCCGCTTCCACACCCCTTCGGTAGCGCTGGCGGTTCAGGCGATGCTCTCCATCGCGCTGCTTCTCTCGGGAGGCAGCTTCCGTCAGTTCTTCTCGCTCGCCATCTTCTCCGAGTGGCTGTTTTACATGCTGACCGCCAGCACTGTGTTCGTCTTCCGGCGCCGTGCGCCGGATGCGCCACGACCTTACCGCGTCTGGGGATATCCCCTGGTTCCCACCCTGTTTGTGCTGGCTTCTGCCGTGCTCCTCTACTACACCTTTACCGATAATCTCCGGAATTCCGCCCTCGGCTGCGTGGTAATTCTGGCTGGCATACCGGTTTTCTATGCTTTTGCCCGTCGGCGTCAGCCCCATGCCTGAGCTTCTCCGCCATCTCTTCCCTTTTTGGGCGAATTCCGCCTTCGGCACCAGGCTGATTACCAAAGTACACCAGCGGGGGACACGTTTACCCCTCCGCCCATCTCCCTTAACTTAAAACTTCCACCCGGTGCACTCTCCCCAGGCTCGGGTCCCCCGTTTTGGAGTTTATGGATGGCTACGCCTAACCACTTTCAGCTGGGGCTCTTGCCCGAGCGCAAGCTCGACTGGCGCACCATGGCCACCAGCTACGGCGTCGAAATTCTCCTTATCCTGCTTCTGATTAACGCCGGGTTGATTTGGCCCGACCGCTTGCAGTTGGCGCAGAGATACCACATTACCGAACTCATACCCATGCCCAGCCTGCAACCCAAGCCATTCAAGGCGAAGACGCCCCCGCCTGCAGTGCATGCCAAGCTGCTGCCGCCCGCCGTATTTCCCACCCCCAAGCTGACTGTGCCCCGGGAGATTCGCGCGCCGCGCCGGCAGGAGCCCGACGTCGCGCCTCCCAAGGTCGTAGTCAATAATTTCGCGCCCGCGGTTCTGAAGCAGATACCAGGCGGAGCTCGCCCGGCGCAAATCGTCCACACCGGCGAGTTTGGCAGTTCTGCGACCCCGACCGTCAATGCTCCCGTGCAGAAGGTGCAGACCGGCGGCTTTGGCGATCCCAACGGCATCCCGGGACAAGGCAAAGAGGGCGCTCACCTGACCATGGCCAGGACCGGCTCGTTCGATCTGCCTGCCGGTCCGGGCGTCGGCAACGGCGCCGGCGGAGCGAAAGGCATCAAGGGCACGATTGCCAGCGCGGGTTTCGGGAACGGCATCGCGCAAGGCGGACAGGGTGATGGCCGCAGCAACGGCCGAGGCTCAGTGGCAGTACAGACCGCGGGTTTCGGTGCGCAGGAAGTCGCGCCCGGTGGAGTGAAGCCGCAGCGGCAGGTGGACACCGGGCCCCCGACCACGCCGGTGGAAGTCACCTATAAACCCAATCCGGTTTACACCGAGGAAGCTCGCCAGCTCAAGCTGGAGGGACAAGTTTTGCTGGAAGTGATGTTTGTCGCGAACGGGCAGTTGCACGTGAATCGCGTGGTCCGCGGCATGGGTCATGGCCTGGATGAGGCCGCCATTGCCGCCGCCAACAAGATGCGCTTCAAACCTGCCCTGCGCAATGGTGTACCCGTGGATTCCACGGCGATCGTACATGTGGTGTTCCAATTGGCCTATTGAAGAAACGGAATGAAGGAACAAGAAAGAGAGAGGATTAGAGTCATGCGTACTACGAAATGGACAGTCACCGCTTTCCTGCTGATGGCGCTGAGCGCGATGGCGCAGCAGCCGGCGGGACAATCGTCGGCATCCCAGACACCGGCGCCGCAATCGGCAGCTTCACAGACCGCACAACAAGCCAGCCCCTCTCCGGCGCAGCCGCAAGCTTCAGCCCAGCCGCAGGCAGCGGCCGCGCCCACAACCATGGACCAAGTGGTGGACCGCGCCATTGCAGGCGAGCATGCCTTGATGGAGATGCTGAAGACCCGCACCCCGCTGGTCGAAACCTATTTGCAGAATCTGAAGCCTGATCCGCAGCTCGGCCCGGTGCCCAAGGAAGATCACTATTTCCTGGGCCGCATGGATATGGGCACAAGCGTCGACCGGCGCGACTACCTCTCGAAGGATACGAGCTTCCAAAGCCACGTGTTGGGCGGATTCACCAAACTATTCAGGTTCGAGTACAAGCCCATCGGCTTCTCCTGGATGATCTTCGCCGATCACCAGGACTTCGATCGCAGCCACTACGATTTCCGCTACGCCCATCGCGAGTTTCTGGGCGATGTGCGCTGCATCGTGTTCGATGTGACCCCCAAGAAAGATGCCGGAAAGGGCCGGTTCCTGGGCCGCATCTGGGTGGAAGATCAGGATTTCAACATCGTGCGGCTGAACGGCACCTACGTGCCCCGGCCGAGGAACGCCTACTTCTTCCACATGGATAGCTGGCGTCTGAACCTGATCCCGGGCTACTGGGTGCCGGCTTACATCTACAGCGAGGAAGGCGACTTCAGCTACGGAGCCAAAGACAAGATGGCGTTCAAGGCGCAGACCCGCATCTGGGGTTACGACCTGAAAAAGAACGGCCGCGAAGACGAACTTACGCAGGTGCTGGTCGATTCCTCGGTGAAGGATGACAGCCCCACTGCGCAGGACGCTTCCCCGCTCCAGGCCCAGCGTCAATGGCTGCAGCAGGCGGAAGACAACGTGGTCGAGCGTCTGCAGAATGCCGGCCTGCTGGCTCCCGAAGGTGAAGTCGACAAGATCCTGATGACCGTGGTCAACAACCTGCAAATCACCAATAATATCGAGCTGTCACGCCCGGTACGGACGCGGGTTATGCTGAGTTCTCCGCTGGAAACTTTCAGCGTGGGCAACACCATCATCGTCAGCCGCGGCCTGATCGACGTGCTTCCCGACGAAGCCAGCCTGGCCATGGTGCTCTCGCACGAACTGGCGCACATCGCCCTGGGACACAATCTGGGCAGCAAGTTTGCCTTCAACGACCGCATGCTCTTCACCGATGAATCGACCTACCAGAACTTCGGATTCCGGCACGTCCCCGAGGAAGAAGCCGCTGCCGACAAAAGGGCGATGGAAATGTTGAAGAACTCGCCCTATAGCCAGAAGCTGGACACGGCGGGATTGTTCTTGAAGGAACTGTCCTCGCGGGGACCGTCACTTTCCGCCCTGCTCACCGCGCACCTGGGCAACAGCTTCGTGGACAACAAAGGCGGAATCGAGCGCATGGCGACGCTGATGAACTCAGCTCCGGCGCTGGACGCGGCCAAGCTCGACCAGATTGCAGCCCTGCCCCTGGGCGGGCGCGTCAAGCTCAACCCCTGGGACGACCACGTGGAGCTGATCAAGACGCCGCCCGTGGCGATTACTTCGGCGCGCGACAAGATGCCGTTTGAAGTAACGCCTTTCTTTCCGCGGCTCACTCGTTACACCAGCGGCGGAACGACGGGCACGCCGACGACGGCCGCCAACACGGCTCCCAGCAACTAGCGCCGTTAGCCGATGTGCGACGGGCGTGCTTCTCGTCGATAGTGCCGTTCGATGTAGCGACGGGCGTCCTCGCCCGTCCTTTGCTCTGGCTCGCTTGTACGGGTCGAGCCTGTCCTGAGCGAAGTCGAAGGAACCGTCCATGCCAGGGCGTTTTCTGGTGGCGCAGCGCTGCGATAAGTGCCCACAGTTGAGCGGGGTCTTTAGCCCCTGAGGTAATTACAAGTTGAAGTAAGCGAGGCCGGAACCGGAAGCCATTCCGGAGTTCCGGCCTTCGTATTTTGGTCGTTAGCCGTTGGCCGTTAGCTATTTCCTTGATCGTTGGTCCCTAGCGGTTTGTCACTGCCCGTTTTTCGTCGGCCATTTAAAGGGGTTCGTGTCAGGGCATGCCTCTAGGCGTGCCGCCCTGCCACTGCCACTTATCCGCAAGGCATTGCACGATCACACCTTTGGGAAGGCATGAGCCGACGGCTTATCAATTACCGCCGCGCCTTCCCTTCCCCGGCAACCCCGCCGGATTCTCATGCGTGCGCTCGCGGAAACTGCCTTTCAATCCCGTCGCCAACGTAACGCTGGACTCGCCGAACTTGTCCCGCAGACGATCCGCCGCCGAGAGCGCCTGCTGCCAGCGCTGGCGTCGTCCGTCTTCCAGCATGTCTCGCTGATCTGCCTGGCCCTCAAACGACGACGCCTGCACCCCCAACAGCCGCACCTGCGCACCTTTGCGCCAGTTCTTGTGGAACAACGCCCGCACCTGCTCAAAGATTTCTGTATCGAGTTGGGTGGGAGCAGGCAGGGTGTGAGCGCGGGTGACGGTCGTGAAATCTTTATAGCGCAGCTTGAGCTGAATCGTCCGCGCATGCAATCTATTCTCGCGCAGGCGGCGGCCCACCATCTCGGAAAGCCGCATCAAGGTCGAATCCAACTGCTCAGGGTTGGCAGTGTCCTCGTTGTAGGTGTGCTCGTGGCTGATGGATTTGGGATCGGTTTCCTCGCCGATGTCGGTGTCGAACCACCCCCCCGCATCCTCTCCGCGCGCTTTTCCGGCCAGCGCCAGCCCCCACTTGCCAAAGTGTTCCTCGAGAAACGAATCACCAAAACGCGCGAGATCGCATACCTTGTGAATGCCCAGCGCCTGCAGATTTTGCTCGGTCACCTTGCCCACGCCGGGAATGTCACGCACATCGAGCGGCGCCAGAAACCTTGCCTCTTCCCCGGGTACGACCCACAAAACTCCATTCGGCTTGGCTTTTGCCGATGAAACCTTGGCCACCAACCGTGAGATGCCAATCCCGATGGAGCAATTGAGCTGCGTCTCCGCTTTCATCTTCTGATGCAAGCCGTGCGCCGCGCGCAAAGGCGGGCCATGCAGCCGCTCCGTCCCCGTCATGTCAAGATAGGCTTCGTCAATCGACGCCATTTCGACCAGCGGTGAAAACGAGCTCAGCACTCCGTACACTTTCTCGGAGTACTCGCGGTAACGCTCAGGATGGCCGTCCACAAAGATCGCATGCGGACAGAATTTTGCCGCCGTTCGCAGCGGCATCGCCGAATGCACACCGAATTTGCGGGCTTCGTACGACGCCGCCGAAACCACCCCCCGCTCGTTGCGCTGCCCTCCCACGACAACAGCTTTCCCCTTCAGCGACGGATCAAACAGTTCCTCTACCGACACAAAGAACGCGTCCATATCGACGTGGAAGATGGTCCTCGGACCGTTCATAAGCAAGAAGGCGGGGCAAGACGGATTTTATCAATCGGCAGGGACTCCCGCCGGAAAGATTGAGCCAGGCGGCACTTGGAGGTCCGGCAGGGGAGTGCCTGCAAATAGATGCCGGCAGGGTTTGGCCAGCCATCGGGCCCAGCGCCCGGACCAAGTCACGCGCGCGCTGTCGGTGGCGATGCCTGTGTCCGCGTACATCTGGCGGTAAATCTTGGAAATGAGAAGAAATGCCAACCGGCCGCGGCTCGACTTGATGAATCGAGAGCGCCTCCAGATGGATCCGAAACTGTAGAAGCTGTCCCAGACTGCCTGGGTTCGGGAACGGATTTCTTCGGCCGACATCACCGGATGGTCCCAATACAGCTTGGGCCGGAGCGCCTGCGGGATCAGCCAACGCCGGGTGAGCGGAATGCCGGCGATGGTGGGCGGGTTGGCTCCCAAGGCCTTCTCCCAACGAATAAAATCCACCGTTCCGGGGTAGGGACTTAACGTCACAAACTGCGCAAACGTGAGATCAGCGCTGATGGCGACAGCAGCAGTCGCATCGAAAGTTTCGGGACGATCGCTGGGCAGACCAAAAATGAAAGAGCCGAGCACATGCACGCCATGATGCCGAAATGTCCTCAGGCGTTCGATAAGGTTCTCTCCCGCCAGGTTGAAATCCTTGTAAACATCCTTCAGGCCGGCCGGGGTGACTGATTCCACCCCCACCAATGCGCCTTTGATGTGCGCCGCTTTCATGGCATCGAGAAACTCCAGGTCCTCGGCTGCTTCCATCGTGATCTGGGTGAAGAAAACCATGTCGTCCGGGAGCTGCGCGAGACGAGACATGAGTTCGAACCGTTCCCCCCGAAGGGCGGTGAGTTCGCGCAACCGGCCAGTGTTGTTTTGCTGGGCAGCCAACTGAAGGTCGGTCAGGGTGACGGGATAGAAGTTGTCGTCCGCCAGAGCCACAAACCGGAAGCCAAGACGGCGCAACTGAACAATTTCCTCGATCACGGCGTCGGAAGCACGTTGCCGGGGCCGCTGGCCATCGGTCCGCCAAACCGAACAGAAAGAACAATGCTTCGGACAGCCTCGGACGGTCTGCACCGAAGCCCACATGTAGCGTTTGCGCGGGACCAAGTCCCACCGCGCAGGAACGAAGTCGCTGGCCTCGATCTGCCCTCCCACGTAGACCGGCTTGGGGACCCCGTCACGGAAGTCCGCCAGGGCTCTCGCCCATACAACGTCACCGTCGCCTTTCACCACCGAGTGCGCGCCGCCAAGCGCAAGCGCCTCCTCCGGATAGAGCGTGGCGTGAATCCCGCCAAAAATCACATGAGCGTCGCGGCTGCGCGCCATTTTTCCAATCTCATATCCACGCAAGGCATTGGCAGTGTGAATACCGATTCCAACCGCGTCGCCGGGTTGAATGCTGTCGGGATTGACCTGGGCCAGCGTTTCATCCACCAGTATGGGATCGCCGAAAGATTCCGGCGTCGCGCCGGCCAGCACATATTGCCAGCGTGGGGTGATAACGGCGGTCCCGAATGAGACACTGCTCGGGTTGATCAGGTGAACGCGCACGCGAGGAGATCCTTAGTACTGCTGACTGCCCTCGAACAGTGGACGGGCTGCATCGCCCTGCAAGAAGGCGGACAGCTCCGCGTCGTTTCATTCACTCTGAAAGGCGCGAATCCTACTTGTGAGATTGAGCAGGTGCAAATCCGCCGGAAGGAAGGCAGAAAACTCTAAACTCCGGCTAAACGCCCCGGCTATCGAAGGCAGACTAGGCCAAAAGCGTTACCCTGTCAATATTCGCGACGATGACGAAAGCGGTATCCCTCCTGCCGGGTACCGATTTGGAAAGCGCACGTTATCGGGTCTTGCTAGCGGCCAATCGGCTGTAAGTCAATCGCTTCGCCACGGGGAACCTGGACCGCACTCCCACCGCGCCCCTGCCGCACTCGCTCGTAAACGCGGAGGTATTCCTTGGCCGAGGCGTTCCAGGAAAAATCCTTGTTCATGCCGTTGCGCATGAGTTGCTTCCAGGAACTTTGATCGCGGAAGGCCAGCAGCGCCTGTTTGACGGTCAGCAATAGCGCCCGCCCGTACATGTGCAGAAACGCCCAGACGGGCGAGACCTGCCAGAGCGGAGCCGAAGAAGCCTGCCTTGAGTGGAGTCGAAGGGACGCGCCCGACGCTTCCATCGCAAGGCCCGAGGTAATTTGAAAATGGCTCTACTTAAGGCCCTCGACCAGGTACAGATCAGACAGCGTGCGGCTATATTCGTAGACGTAGTTTTTCGCGTCCCGGGTTATCAGAACTGGGCTGATGCTAGTAACTCCTGCGGTGTCCGCTGGCATGAGTTCCCGCCACAGTTGCTTCTGCCCAGTCGCTAGATCCAGCCGGTAAACTTTGGCAGGTAATTCGCCGGACCGGTAGATGAACAGCAAGCGGCCATCCCCAGCCCACCCCGCCGGCGTGTCCCCAACAGGGAAACCAGGAATCGGGCGCGGGTCTCCTCCATCCACTGGGTAGAGATACCCTTTTTGGTCAGGGCCCACAGCAGCCACCAGCTTGCCATCGGGCGAAATCGCAAACTGAGTTGCGCTCACCCCTTCCGGAGAGATAGCGCGAGGCTTCCCGCCCGCCACATCCTGCACGTAGAGTCGAACTCCGTGTTCGGGCTCGTTGCCCAAGAAAAGAACCCTCTTACCGTCTGGAAACCATCGCGCGCGGACGTGATTAATAGTATCGTGCGTCAGCGGCCTGGCTTCTCCCGCCCCAGTGGGAAAAATTGCAAGCTGTACAGGAGGGCGCGGAAAGCCAGAGATAACCCACTTTCCATCCGGCGAGAGTGCTAAACCCAGCCCTTCCCCGAGCCGGACCGCCGGCGATCCATCGGTCTTGCGAACGTAGGCAGCATAGTTTTCGCCGCCACCCTCGCCGGCCTCGGTGAACAGGAGAGTCTTGCCATCGGCAGAAAGGTCCTGTGGCGCAGACCAGTCCAGCCAGGACAGATCCCGCTCCTTGGTGTCGTTTTCCGTGAGGCCAAGCATTCCGACGCGCAGGACATCCCGCGTCAATAGAACCCGTCCGTCCCGCCCCACATCCTGAAGAGTCAACGTGCCTGGCTCCCTGGCGAGCAATCGCTCCGGTCCGGATAAACTTACCGCATAAAGAAACCGGCCGACTCCCACTCTTGCAGTGGTAAACCACACTTCGTCTCCGTTGGGCGACCAGGCAAGTCCCTGCGCGGTCTCCCATTCTCCCGAGAGCGTTTTCTTATTGCCCGCCAGGTCCACAATCGCGACCGAGCCGGCGTCATCCCGGCGCCCCGGGTGGTCAATAAAGGCGATGAAAGTTCCCTTAGGGGATATGCGCGGGTGGCTGATCCAGCCCGCTGTTTGGTAGAGCACTTTACCGATGGGATACTCCAGACGGTTCTGCCCGCCAAGATCGCGTACCACGGCAAAGTTGGTTCCGTCGGGAGACCAATCCGCCCACTGCACTCCTTCCAGGATCTCGCGTGGTGCGCCGCCTCCGAGCGGGACACGCGCCAAGGTCCCACTGGCAATGAAAGGTTCAATCGCACGACTGTCCAGCAGGACGGCCATCTCGCCGGAGGAGGATATCGAGAGTACTTCAGCGTTCTGCAGCCCGAAGGGACGCGATTCCGGACTCTCAGGGCGGGTGGAAAACAGTTCCACCGGTTTGTCTTCCCAGCCAGCGCTGTACAAAACTGTCTTACCATCGGGAGCAAACCGTGCCATGCGAATCCCGCCATGGCGGAAGGTAAGTTGGTGGTAAATAGGCGGCGCAACCGGCGATGTTTGAGCGGTGCGCCTTCCCAGGAAAAAAGCCCCGGCCACGACAGCGATGACCGCGAGACCAGCTAGCGCCAGGAAAAGTCGTTGTCTCTGGACGGCGGGCTGCATCGCTGGCTGGACAGCTGTAGCAGAAGCGGAGCTTCCGCTGCGCGCCGCCACGCGTCCCGACTCCGTGTCGCGCTTCAGCCGTTTCAAGTCGCTACGCAACTCCCCCGCCGTCTGGCAACGCAGATCTCGATCCTTCTCCAAAGTCTTGCTGATGATCTCTTCCAGCTTGGGAGAAAGTTGCGGGTTCAGGCTGGTGGGCGCAGTCGGCGTGTGCTCCAGAATCTGATTGAAGATCACCGCTGAAGTCGTGCCGCTGAACGGTTGCCGTCCCGTCGCCATCTCGTAAAGCACCACGCCAAACGAGAACAGGTCGGTGCGAGCATCCAGGTCTTCGCCGCGGGCCTGCTCCGGCGACATGTAAGCGATTGTGCCCACCGCCGATCCCGGGCTCGTCAGGTTTGCTTCGTTGCCCGCCGTGGGCATACCTGCAGTTTCAGCCGCCGCGATGGGCCGCGCCAGAGCACTCAGCTTGGCTAAGCCGAAGTCGAGAATCTTGGCATGTCCTCGGGTGGTGACGAAAACATTGGCTGGCTTGATGTCACGGTGCACGATGCCACTGGCGTGGGCCGCGTCCAGCGCGTCTGCGATCTGGATGCCCAGGTCCAGCAACTGATCGAACTTCAGCGACTTACCCTCGATGCGGTGCTTTAGCGTCTGGCCTTCCAGCAGCTCCATGGCGATGAAGTGCTCGCCATCAGCCTGGTCAATTTCGTAGATGGTGCAGATGTGGGGATGGTTCAAAGCCGAGGCGGCGCGCGCCTCCCGCTGGAAGCGTTCTACCGATTGTGGATCGCGCGAAAACTCGGCCGGCAGGAACTTGAGGGCGACAAAGCGCCTCAGCTTGGTGTCCTCGGCCTTATACACCACTCCCATGCCGCCGCCACCCAGCTTTTCAACGATTCGATAGTGGGAGATGATGCGTCCGATCATGCCCGGGGCTGTCTCAGCAGCAGGCCGCCATGCTAGCGGCTAATCGGCTGTAAGTCAATCGCTTCGCCACGGGGAACCTGAACCGCACTCCCACCGCGCCCCTGCCGCACTCGCTCGTAAACGCGGAGGTATTCCTTGGCCGAGGCGTTCCAGGAAAAATCCTTGTTCATACCGTTGCGCATGAGCTGCTTCCAGGAACTTTGATCGCGGAAGGCCAGCAGCGCCTGTTTGATGGTCAGCAAGAGCGCTTCGCCGTTGTACTCCGTGAACTTGAAGCCGGTGCCCTTGCCAGTGCGGGCGTCCCAGGGCTCGATCGTGTCATCAAGTCCGCCGGTAGCACGCACGATGGGCACGGTTCCGTACTTCAGGCTGTAAATCTGGTTCAGGCCGCAGGGCTCATACTTCGAAGGCATCAGGAACATATCGCTGCCGGCTTCAATCTTGTGGGCCAGCGCGTTGTCGTAGGCAATTTTGACCGCAATCTTCTGCGGAAATTGTTTGTTGAGGCGCAGAAACATTTCTTCGTAGGGCTTGTCGCCATTGCCCAGAGCGACCACAATCATCTCCTCGCGTGCCAGCCGGTCCATAATTTGCGAAATGAGGTCAAAGCCCTTCTGCGCCGCGAAGCGCGAGACGATCCCGATCACAGGTAAGCGGAGATCGGCATTGGTCACGCCGAAAGCCTCGAGCAAGTCCCGCTTGCACTCGGCCTTGCCGCTCAAGTCCTGGGGAGAGTACTTGGCCGGGATGAACTTGTCAGCCTGCGGGCTCCATTCATCGTAGTCCACCCCATTCAGAATGCCGGTTACGGTCGAAGCCCGGTCGCGCAGCACGCCTTCCAGGCCAAAACCGAATTCCGTCGTCTGAATTTCCTGGCTGTACTTACGGCTTACGGTGGTGATGAAATCGGAGTACACCAGCGCGCCTTTGAGGAAGTTCACATTGCCGAAGAATTCCATTTTTGTGATGGTGAACAGGTCCCAGGGCAACGTGAGCAGCGGCAGAGTGTCAGGCGGAAATAGGCCTTGGTAGCCCATGTTGTGGATAGTGAAGACCGTGGCCACGTCACGAAAGGCCGGGTCTTCGGCGTATTGCGTGCGCAGCAGGACCGGCACCAGCGCGGACTGCCAGTCGTG
>WNFB01004178.1_pt1 | contig 12838 bp, 9 predicted proteins | sample 5400501 | NCBI WGS metagenome assembly WNFB01 (sample SAMN13153341, study PRJNA577476) | soil metagenome | isolation source: 200 cm saprolite under Douglas fir tree site 2 hole 1 | place: USA:California | collected 2015-04-18
CGGCACCGAGCGGGTCGAGACACTGAAGCTGTTTCCCGACTTGAAGCGGCCGCCACTGCCGTCGCCGCAAAAGAGGACGCCATGACAAAAACCAGAACGGCCCTGCTCCTCAGCGCCTGCGCGCTGCTTTTCGGATGCTTGAATCCGCCGCCGAGACCCACCGAGGTCGGCGGCCATATCACGGGCGAGCTCGACAGGGCCCAGGAGCGCAAACCCGAGGTTCGCTCGCGCACGGTGGACGAGGCGCTGCTGCCGCCGCTGCGCATGGACATGCCGAGCGTCGCCGGCCGGCCGATCGAGCCGCGCTTCGACCTGTCGGTGAACAATGCGCCCGCCGCGCAGGTGTTCATGTCGCTGGTGAGCGGCACGCGCTACAGCATGCTGCTGCATTCCGGGGTGACCGGGACCATCTCGCTCAGCTTGAAGGATGTCACCCTGCAGGAGGCGCTCGAATCGATACGCGACCTTTACGGCTACGAATATCGCATTGACGGCTCGCGCATCTCGATCCAGCCGGCGGGCTTGCAGACGCGCGTGTTTCGCGTCAACTACCTGACCGGTCAGCGCCGCGGCACGAGCGACGTGCGGGTGCAATCGGGCTCGGTCGCCGACGTCGGCACAGGGACCGGCGCAGCGCCCAGCCCGGTGAGCGCGGCCCAGCCGTTTCCGGGCGTGACTCCCGGCGTTCCGGGCGCCGCCGGTTTTCCCGGTCAGTTGCCCGTGGCGCGCTCGATCGATTCGAGCCGGGTATCCACGCTGCAATTGAACGATTTCTGGGCCGAGCTGCGCTCAGCGCTGCAATCCATCGTCGGCACCGGCGCCGGGCGCAGCGTGGTCTTGACGCCGCATTCCGGGGTGATCGTGGTGCGGGCGATGCCAGACGAGCTGCGTGGCATCGAGCAGTATCTGCGCGAAACGCGCCTCGCGGTCGAACGCCAGGTGATGCTCGAGGCAAAAATCATCGAGGTGACGCTGTCCGATGCCTTCCAGTCGGGCATCAACTGGGCGATCTTCCGCAACAACCTCACCGTCGGGCAGCAGTCCACGGCGCGCGGCTCGACCGAGCTCTCGGCGCGCGGCTCGCAGCTGCCGCTGGTCGGCGGCGGCCAGACGGTGGATGTCGCCGGCAAATCCATCCTCGCGGCAGGGACGGCGCTGTCGACGACCAATCCGGCAAGCGCGATCTTCGGCCTCGCGCTGCAGACTGCGAACTTCGCGGCGCTGCTGCAGTTCCTTGAAACCCAGGGCGCGGTGCAGGTGCTCTCCAGCCCGCGCGTCGCGACGATCAACAACCAGAAGGCGGTGCTCAAGGTCGGCACGGACGAATTTTTCGTCACCAACGTTTCCACGGTCACTACGACGACCGGGGTGTCGTCGCAGCAGACGCCGACGGTGACGGTGGCGCCGTTCTTCTCCGGCATCCTGCTCGATGTCACGCCGCGCATCGACGACGCGAACAACATCATGCTTCACATCCATCCGTCGGTCAGCCAGGTCACGGAAAGTCAGCGCGTCGTGAACCTCGGCGGATCGGTGCCCTCGATCACGCTGCCGCTCGCGCGCAGCACGATCAGCGAGACCGACACCATCGTGCGCGTAACCGACGGCAACATCGTCGCGATCGGCGGCCTGATGAGCGTCAGCGTCCTAGACAACCGCGGCGGCATGCCGGGGGTGGACTTTGCGCTGCTGCGCAACACCGAGCGCCAGACGGTCAAGAAAGAGCTCGTGATCCTGCTCAAGCCGACAGTCCTCGGTGATGACCGGGATTGGCAGCAGGATCTGCGCGATACTCAGGAACGGGTGCGCGACATGTATCAGCGGCCGCCCGCCGCGGAGCGCAGGCAGTGAACTACCTCGCGCATTTCGGCCTGCGCGAGCCGCCCTTCGGCATTACGCCGGACACCAGCTTTTTCTTTCCCTGCCGCAGCAGCCAGCAGGCGCTCAACACCCTCCTGATCGCGCTCGACAACGGCGAGGGCTTCATCAAGATCACCGGCGAAGTCGGCACCGGCAAGACCATGCTGTGCCGCAAGTTCCTCGCCACGCTCGACGAGACGGCGTGGGTCTCGGCCTACATCCCCAATCCCAACCTCGAGCCGCGCGCGCTGCTGTTTGCGTTTGCCGAGGAGCTGGGAGTCGGCCTCGACCCGGGACTCGAGCAATACCGCCTGCTGAAGGGCCTGACGCGGTCGCTGCTCGACCTGGCGCGGACCCGCCGCAGGGTGGTGCTCTGCATGGACGAGAGCCAGGCAATGCCGCTCGATACGCTGGAAGCGTTGCGCCTGCTCACCAATCTCGAGACCGAGAAACGCAAGCTCCTGCAGGTGGTGCTGTTCGGCCAGCCCGAGCTCGACCGCAAGCTGGCGTCCGAATCGGTGCGGCAACTGCGCCAGCGCATCACTTTCCAGCATGACTTGCAGACGCTCGACGAGGACGAAGTCGGCGCCTATTTCACGCACCGGCTGCGGGTCGCGGGATATGCGGGACCGGGGCTCCTCACAGCCGGCGCGCGCCGCAGCCTGTACCAGGCAAGCCGCGGCGTGCCGCGCCTCGTCAACATCCTGTCGCATAAAACGCTGCTTCTCCTGTACGGAGAAGACGGCGATCGCATCGCGCGGCGCCACGTGCACGCCGCCGCAGTCGACACGCCCGCAGCCGTGCAGCCGCGCCGCTGGTGGTCGTTGCCGCGCCTGAGGCTGAGCCGTGCGGAAAAATAGCGCTCGCGCATGAGCCTGATCAACAAAGTGCTCCGCGACCTCGATCGGCGTCACGCGATCTCAACCGGCGACGCGACCGTTCCCCCGGCGCAGGTGCGCACCGTCGAGCCGCGCAGCGGCGGGCACGAGTGGTTCTGGCGCACGGTCGCGGTTCTGACGCTGGCCGCGCTCACCTGGGTGTCATGGGTCATGTACCAGGTGCGGCCCCGGCCGCTTGCCACTGACCTCGCGCTCCAGGCGGCCGAGGAAGCGCGCGCGCGTCCCAAGCCACCGCCGCCGGTACAGGTAGCGGAGGTGGCGCCGAAGCCGCCAGTCGTTCCGGCCGAATCCGCACCGCCTGCCGCCGAGCCGGCCAAGCCGTCGGCCGAGCCGGTAGCGCAAGCGGCGATCGCGCCCAAGCCAGCGCCCGAGCGGTTGCGCCTCGCGCCCTCCATCGAGACGCCGATCGTCGAGCCGGCGCCTAAATCCCCGGAGAAAGCACCGGCAGTTGCGGCCGAAAAACCGACGGCACGCGCCGCGACCCCGAAGCCACCGGCTGCCAAGGCAGCGGCCAAAGCGCCGGTCGTCGCGGCCGAAAAATCTCGCGTCCAGCGTCGCGACCGCGCGCTCAGCCCCTCCGAAAGTGCCGACACGGAATTTCGCCGCGCCGTCGAGCTGCTCAGGCGCGGACGCAGCTCCGAGGCCGAGCAGGCGTTCGCCGCGGCACTCGAGTTCGATCCCCGGCACCGCGGCGCCCGCCAGGCGCTGGTCGCGCTCAATTTGGAGCGCGGCCAGCTGGAGGCCGCCCGCAGGCTGCTGCAGGACGGCCTCGCCGCCGATCCGGCGCAGCCCGACTTCGCCGTCGCGCTGGCGCGCATCTACATCGAGCGCGGCAACCTGCCGGCAGCGCTCGCCGCGATGCAGGGTTCCGAAGCCGCGGCAGCGAACCACGCGGAATACCACGTCCTGCGCGGCACCATTCTTCAGCGCCTGGGACGCCACGCTGAGGCTGCCGATGCGTACCGTACTGCGCTTAACGTACAGTCATCGATGCCGCACGCCTGGATGGGGCTCGGGATCTCGCTCGAGGCGCTGCAGCAGCGCGCTGAAGCCGCTGCCGCCTTCCGCCATGCGCTCGCCGCCGGCCCGGTCAGCGCGGAGCTCAAGACCTTCGCCGAGCAGCGCATCCGCGCGCTGCGCTAAGTCTGGCAAGCGATGAGGAGTAATTCCTCATGCGGCGCGACGTCTCCATCCTAGTGTGGGCCGTGAACCAAGGCGGCCGTGAAATTCACCGTTAAATCCCTTTTCGCTGCGGCTTTCGCAGTTCTCCTCGCCTACGCGGGCAGCGCAGCAGCGGTTAACTATTTCTCGCGCGCCGGCGGCGGCAACTGGGGCACCAACGCAACCTGGTCAACGGTGGCGTGCAACGGTGCCGCGGCCGGCGCCTCTCCCGCGGCCGCCGATAACGTCACCATCTGCACGGGTGACACGGTGACCATGAACGGCAACCCCGGTGCGGCGAATTCGCTGACCATCACCGGCACGGCCACTTGGGGTGCGGCACGCACTACCAACGTCGGCGCAAGCGGCGTAACGGTCAATGCGGGAGGCAACATTGCCGGAGCGGTCGCCGGCGTTCTGACCAGCACCGGCGGCTTGACCATCAACGCAGTTACCACCAGCACCACGGTCACGGTCACACTTCAGACAACCGCCGCGCAGACCATCAGCGGCACCGGCTCCCTCGCAAACCTCACGATCAACGCCACGGCGACAAATACCGGCAGCCTGACGGTAACTACGGCGCTTGCCGGCACCAGCACGCTGACGAACACAGGTACGCTGCTGAATATCGGCGGTACCTCGGCTATAACGGGGCTGACTGCGAATACCGCCGCCAACACGGTCAATTACACGGGCGTGGCGCAAACCGTGAAACAGCCAACCGCGTCAACCTATTCGACCCTGGGTCTGAGTGGCAGCGGCGCCAAGACGATGACGGGCATTACCACGATAACCGGCAATCTGAACGTCTCAGGCACCGCGACCATGACGGGCAATGCCGCGTTCACTCTCACCGGCGCCTTGAATTATTCCTCCACCGGATCGACGACGCTGACCGCAGCCACGGCAATCTCGATCGGGACCTACAACCAGACGGCCGGCACGCTGGTGGACAACGGTAACACCATCACCGTGACCGGCACCGGCGCCAGCACATGGGCGAAGACCGGCACCTTCACGGCGACCGGAACGGCGATCTTCACTGGAGCGGCGCCGCAGATTGGCGCGTCCAATTTCAACAACCTGACGATCAACGTAGGCGCCGGCAATACGGCTACGCTCACGGGCAGCGCAACTCCGGCAGGGAATCTCAGCGTTACGACGGGTACGCTTGATCTCTCGACATTCACCGCCAACCGGACGGCCGCCGGTGGAACGCTCACTGTTTCCAACGGCGCCACGCTCAAGATCGGCGGCACGAACACCTTCCCCACCAACTACACGACCCACACGCTGGGCGCCACCAGCACCGTCGAATACAGCGGCGGAAGCCAGAGCGTGGCCGCCGAGGGTGCTCCCGGGTATGGTCATCTGATCTTGAGCGGCGGAGGGGGCGCGGTCAAGACTGCAGCTGCCGGATTTACGGTCAGAGGAAACCTGACCATCGCCAGCGCGACGACCTTTGCCGGAACCACTTTTGCGATCACCGTCAACGGCAACGTGAGCAATTCCGGCACGCACACGGCGACCACGGGAACAATTACGCTAAGCGGGGGAGCGGGCGCGCACGCTCTTTCGGGCACCGGCACGTATGCCAATCTGGTGCTGAACGACGCCAACGGCGCGACGCTCAGCGCCAGTCCGACCGTGAGCGGGGTGCTGACATTTACGAGCGGCGTGATTTCCACCGGCGCGAATACCATGATCACGTCGGCGAATTGCCCGGGGAGCGTTTCGCGCACGAGCGGCCACGTGAGCGGTAACCTGCAGCTGAACTTCGCCACGGGCGCACAGACCTGTACTTTCCACGTTGGCGACAGCGCGGTAGCCAACTACACGCCGGTGGCAGTGACTTTCACCAACGTTTCCGTCAGCGGCGGTCTTATTGGCACCACCGCGGGCGCTGACTATTCTGACCCTGGCACGCTGATCAACACCAGCAAGAGCGTGAACCGCAACTGGACTCTGTCGACGCCCGGTAGCGGCGCGCTGAGCTTCACGGGTTCATACAGCACCGTCTTCACCTACCTGAGCACCGACAACGATGCAGGAACGACGCCGGCGCAATACGTGGTGGAGAAGGGGGACACCTGCACACCGAACTGCACCTGGACGCTGCCGACGATTTCCGGCACCCCTACCAATACTTCGGCAACGGCGACCGGGATGACGAGCATCGGCGTCCTGGCGATCGGCGAACATCTTGCGACGAACTTCCTGGTCAGCGCGCCCGCGTCCCCGGTGAATACGTGCACGGCTCAGGCGATCAGCATCACCGCCCGCGACGCAGCCAACAACACGGTCACGCAATACACCGGCTCGGTCAATATCAGCACCTCCACCGGCCACGGCGACTGGTCGGTCAATGCCGCCAATGGAACGCTGACCAACAGCGGCACCGCGGGAAGCGGCACCACGGACGACGGGCTGGCGACCTACCAGTTTGTAGCGGCGGACAAGGGCAGCATTGTTCTCAATCTCACCAGCAATCACGCCGACAGCCTGACGATTACCGTCACGGACAGCGTGACCGTTACGACAACGGGGACCTCGTCGGCGCTGCAATACAACGGCGCTTCGTTCGCCATCACCAACGATACGATCCAGGTAGCCAAAAAAGATCAGTCGATGACGGTGGCCATGAACGGTAGCGGTTCCTGTACCAACCCGCTCGCGGGCTACAACGGTCCGCAAAGTCTCAAAGTTTGGCTCACCCTCGACGGCAGCGATCCGGGAGGCACGAAACCGACGATCGGCGCGCTCACGCTGCCCACGGCTGTGCCGGGGGCCAACAACTTGGCCCTGACCTTCACCAACGGATCGGCGACCTTCATTCTTGGGACGACCGACGTCGGCAAGTACGTCCTCAACCTACGCGATGACAGCCGCAGTTTCGCAACGAACGTGGATATCAATGGGTCATCGCCCAGCATCACCACGCGCCCGTTTACGCTGGCGGTGAGCGGCATCAAGCAAGGCGCCACCAACAACCCGGGAACCAGCAGCGCCACCGGAACGGTGTTCGCTAAGGCGGGTACGAGCTTCGAGCTGACGCTCGGCGCCTACCGCTATAGCGCGGCCGCCGACTCGAACAACGACGGCGTGCCGGACGCTACGGCCACTTTCGCGCAGACTTTCGCCGGAGGACTCGCGCCGAGCTTCGCCGCGACCGCCAACTTCTCGGCGGTGGCGCCGTTCACGCCCGCGGCAGGCGGGGTGCTCAACAACGGTTCGTTCGCAGTGGCGGCCGGCAGCGCCAATCCGACCAATCTCAACTTCACCGAGGTGGGTAGCTTTTCGCTCTCAACGAGCAATATCGTGACGAGCTACCTCGGCACGATCGGAGTGAACCTCAATGCGACGGTGTTCAACTCGGCGGGTACGCAGGTGACAGCAACGCCCGTCGTCGGCCGCTTCACTCCCAACCACTTCACGCTTTCGGGCGGAGTGCTCACCAACCGCCAGGCCGCCGCCTGCGCCCCGGCTTCCAGTTTCAGCTATATGAGTGAAGGCATGCGCGCGCAGTTCACGCTCACCGCCACGAACGCTCTCGGCAGCACGACGGCGAACTACACTGGTGCATTCGCGCGGCTCGACCTCACTACGGCGACGCAGCTCAACTTCGGCGCGATGGGCACCCCGCCGTCCGGGCCCGCTGCCAATCTTACCGCGCGCACGACGGCCGTTCCCCCTGCCGGAACCTTCGTGGCAGGCGCGGCGAGCCTCGATGTCACGGTCACGGTCGATCGTGCGGCTAGCCCGGATGGGCCATTCACCAGTGCGCGCGTCGGGGTGGCGCCGAGCGATCCCGACGGCGTGGCGCTGCTGGCGGCGGCGCTCAATATGGACGTGGACGGCGCCGGCGGCAACGACCACCAGCAGGTCGGCGCGAATACCGAGCTGCGTTTCGGCCGCCTGCGCTTGCAGAATGCCTCTGGACCCTTGAACATCGACCTGCCGATTCCGATCCAGACTCAGTACTGGAACGGATCGTTTGTAACCAATAGCGACGACAACTGCACCTCGCTCTCCACGGCCAATTTCTCGCTCCCCCTCCCCTCCTACACCGGCGGGATCACCGCGACGAACATGAGCGTAACCCACATCACTCTAACCGGCACGTCGCCTTGGAGCCTCGGCAGCCTCAAGCTCACGAAACCTTCGCCTCCCGCAACCACGCCCGGCGCCACAACCTTGACGGTGAACCTCAGCGCGGAAGGCAAGACTTACTTGCAGGGCGCTTGGACCGGAACGACATACACCGAAGATCCGTCGGCGCGCGCGAGCTTCGGCGTCTTCGGCAGCCAGCCGCGCAACTTCATCTTCTTCCGCGAGAACTACTAGGCGCGCTACTGTGCCGCCGTGTCGAGGCGCTCCAGCCGGTAGCCGTAGTTGTAGATCGGAACCACGCGGTAACCCGACTCGGGCCGCAGATCGAGCTTTTTCCTCACTTGGCTGACGTGCGTGTCGACGGTACGCGTCGCCAAGTCGCCGCTGCGGCCCCATACGGTTTCCTGCAAATGGCCGCGCGACAGCAGCCGGCCGATGTTCCGGAACAGGGTCACCGTGAGCTCGAACTCCTTGGGGGTCAGCTCGAGCTTGGTGCCCGCCTTGCGGACTTCGCCGCGCTGGATGTCGATCTCGAACGGCGGAAAGGAAAGCTGTTTCTGCTCCTCGACCGGATAGGCGCGGCGCAGCAGCGCACGCACGCGCGCGAGCAGCTCCTGCCGGCGCACCGGCTTTACCATGTAGTCGTCGGCGCCGTTCTCAAGCGCGAAAACGATGTCCTGCTCGGAGTCGCGCACGGTGACAAACAGCACCGGGACGGTTCGGGAGACGTTGGTGCGCAACCAGCTCAGCACCTCGGTGCCGGAAACATCAGGCACCTGCCAGTCGAGCATGAACAGGTCAAAGCTCTCACGGCCGGCCTGCTTCATCGCCTCGCGGCCGCTCAGCCAGGCGTGCACGTCATGGCCGTCCTCACCGACCCAGCGCTTGAGCAGCGCCAGCTGGTCGGGATCGTCTTCTAGAATCGCGATACGCACTGCCCAAATCTCCCTTTGCGGCTAATGATACTGCTATGAAAAAAACCCTGCGTGTCGCAATACTCGGCGGTGGCACGATCGCCAGGCTGGTGCTCGAAAATGTGGGCCGCGGCGAGTTGCCGGGCGTCGAGATCGTCGCCCTGGCAGGCCGCCGCGCCGAGTCGCGGGGCGCCGCGCTCGCGCGCGAATTCGGCATCCCCTACGTGGTCGGCTCCCGTGCGCTGCTGGAGCTGCGTCCCGCGGCGGTGCTCGAGGCGGCCTCGCTCGAGGCGGTGCGCGAGCATCTGGTCGGCTTGCTCGATGCCGGAATCGGAGTCGTCGTGCTCTCTGCGGGTGCGCTCGCCGACGACGCCCTGCGCGATGCGGCCGAGCGCTCGGCCAGGCGTTCGGGCGCCCCATTTTATGTGCCGTCGGGCGGCATCGGCGGCCTCGACGCCCTGAAAGCGGCCTGCGCGGCCGGGGTGGATGAAGTCTCGATCCAGGTGGCCAAGCCGCCCGCCGCCTGGAAGGGCATTCCCTACGTCGAGGCACTCGGCGTGCAACTCGATCGGCTGCAGCAGCCTCGGACCCTGTTCGATGGGCCGACACGCGAGGGCGTGCCCCATTTCCCTCAGAACGTGAATATCGCTGCCGTGCTCTCGCTTGCCGGCATCGGCTGGGACCGCACACGGCTGAAAGTCGTTGCGGACCCGGCGCTTACGCTCAACACGCACACCATCCGGATCAAGGGCCGGGCGGGGAACGTCACCGTGGTGCTCGAAAATGTGCCCGCGCCGGACAATCCGAAGACCTCCTGGCTTGCCTGCTACAGCGCGCTGGCCGCCCTCAGGTCGCTCGAATCTCGCGTGCGCTACGGAACCTGAATCAAGCACCGGTAGTGGTCCCTTTTGACGATGCGGGTTAGTAACCACTTACAAATCGGCATGTTACCCTTCGGGGGGATATGCCTAAGCGTTCAAGCATGGACTTCAACCAGCTTGCGGCCCGCATCGTCGGGGCGGCAACGGATAACGTCGCGCCAAGGCCGAAGAAAAAGAAGAGGAAAAACCCCGCTGCGGTGGCTCTGGGGCGTCTTGGGGGAGCCAAGGGCGGCAAAGCCAGAGCAGAGTCCCTATCCCCAGAACGTCGCAGCGAAATCGCATATCGAGCGGCCTTGGCGAGATACGCCAAGAAGCCGTGATCGACAAGGAAGAGTTCCCCCCGCTTTTACTTCCTGGGTTTCACGCCATGACGCTGGCGGAAATTCGCGCCAAGTGCGTTACTGCGTTCCCACTTTCCAAGAGGCGTCCGGCGATCATGGACGGCTTGGAGAAGTTCGTTGCCAAGTTGCAAAAGGCAAAACTGACCGGCGATCTGTGGATAGACGGCAGTTTCATCACCGAAAAGATAGAGCCGGACGATGTAGACATCGTACTTTTCGCGCCTTCAACCATCCGAGAACAAGCGTCGCTAGACCAGCTTTTACTGATAGAGCAAATCGAGGAGCTGGCCTTCAAGGACGACGTGTATTACTGCGACACGTACATCACGTATCACTACGGAAAAGACGACCAGCTTTATTGGATTGGGGAGTACATGCGCGCCTATTGGACGACGCAGTACGGATTCAGCCAGGCGCGGGGAGTTCAAGGGGTTTGCGGTCTTGGAATTGAGGTAAGCCATGGCTGATCTGCTAGACGTGCTGAAGCAAATCCACGATACAGAGGCGGCGCTTGCCAAGGCCACGGAAGCAGCAGCGCAGCATCCAGATCGGACTAGCCTACAGTCGGCCATCAATTCACTTCGTAGCCGATATGAAGTGCTGGAAAAGCTGTTTTCATCTATGACAGATGAGCAACATTTAGACGTGTTTAGCTATCGCCTTATCCCTGAGAACGGCGAGCGCTACACCCTTCGCACATTGGCGAATACGCTTGGAGACTTCCAAGACATTCTGACGCTCACTTACGACGCGAAAAAGACTGGCCAAAGGAAGGAGCGCGCTTCATGGAGCGCAGACACGGCGAGGGAAACAGATCTGAGCTACGGATATAGCTTTAGTGGCTCTCTTGGGTTTGTTTTCACTATGTCGAATGAGCGATTGTTGCCGCAGATAGATTCTGTACTCGATATAGCGGTGAAGACGATCTTTGAAATGGCCAAGGCGGATTCGTCAGAACAGTTGAACAGGTTTGCCAAGGAAATTGGTATTGCACCCATTCGCAAACTCTATAAATGGGCCAGCGACCATGTCGCGGCAGGAATGAACGTAGACGTTAGATGGAAACGCAAGGATGAGGTGCGAGCCGCGCTGGTTATCCAGCAGCCGGAATTGGAGCGTTTGCGCGAGGTAATCTCAAAGACGAGCGACGAAGTGGAGGAAACGATAGTCGCTAAGGGCGTTCTGGTGGGTGGCGATCTACCAACCAAGTGGTTTCACTTTATGCCAATAGACGGCAAGGACATGCGCGGTCGCCTGGCCGATTCATACAAGCCCCACAAGAGGATGGAGCTAGGGAAGACATACACGGCGACGATACTGAAGCGGACAAAGAAGCATTACTCCACGGACGAAGATGACGAGCAATGTCTTCTTGTTTCCTTAGATTAAACAATCAGTTACGAGTATTGACTTTGCTTGAGCGCTCAAGCATAATTCTCCCTACAGACAGGGAGTTATCAATGAATCGTTTGAGCGTAGAAGAAAGAGCCAGAATCCTCGGTTCGCTAGTAGAGGGAAACAGCATCCGCGCCACGTCGCGCATGACTGGTGCAGATAAGAAAACCGTTCTTCGCTTTGTTGGCCGATGTTGGCTCGGCTTGCAAGGCATACCACGATAAGCACGTCAGGGATATTCAGTCCCGCCGCGTCCAGTGCGATGAGATTTGGTCGTTCTGCTATTCCAAGCAAGCGAACGTTCCAGAGGAAGCAAAGGGCGTGTTCGGCTTTGGTGATGTATGGACCTGGACGGCTCTTTGCGCCGACACAAAACTAATCGTCGGCTACCGCATAGACCGCCGCGACGAAGAAGCTGCCTATGCTTTCATTCACGATCTGCGCGCTCGCCTTGCCAATCGTGTACAGCTAACGACAGACGGCTATAGGCCGTACCTGACGGCGATTGATGATGCGTTTGGCGGAGACGTGGATTACGCGATGCTGGTGAAGCGCTATAGCGCTACGCCAGACGCCAAATCGGCCGAGCGCAAATACAGCCCCGGCGTTTGCGTAGGAGCGCGTAGACAACGTATCGCTGGCAATCCTTGGAAAAAGGATGTTTCGACATCCTTTGTCGAGCGGCAAAACCTCACGATGCGTATGTCTATGCGCCGATTCACGCGATTGACCAATGCCTTCTCCAAAAAGGTCGAGAACCTGAGCCACGCAGTAGCTCTGCATTTCATGTTCTACAACTTCGGGCGGATTCACCAAACACTGAGGGTCACTCCGGCCATGCAGGCAGGGCTGACGGACCACGTTTGGAGCCTGGAAGAGATCGCCGCACTGGCGGAAGTCCAAGAGGCCGTAAATGTCTAGTAGGGAAATATTTATTTATTTGCAAAAGGGACCACTACCCAAGCACCCAAATGGTTGACCGGGCGTGGGAAATCCAACATAATTTCAGGTTTCGCCGGAGGGGTGCCCGAGCGGCTAAAGGGGGCAGACTGTAAATCTGTTGGCCTTGCGCCTACGTTGGTTCGAATCCAACCCCCTCCACCATGCACTGGCGGGCACCTCGGCGGCGAAGCGCATGCGGGTTTACTGGAATCTTGAAAGGCAGGCGGGTGTAGCTCAATGGTAGAGCAGAAGCCTTCCAAGCTTATGACGAGGGTTCGATTCCCTTCACCCGCTCCAGCACGATTTCAGCCCATGTAGCTCAGTGGTAGAGC
>WNFB01008657.1_pt1 | contig 12838 bp, 14 predicted proteins | sample 5400501 | NCBI WGS metagenome assembly WNFB01 (sample SAMN13153341, study PRJNA577476) | soil metagenome | isolation source: 200 cm saprolite under Douglas fir tree site 2 hole 1 | place: USA:California | collected 2015-04-18
GATCGATGGGAGGCCCGTCATGACGTCCGCGAAGAATCGGACGGCGAAGACCAGAGGGCCTTTCCCGTATTCGGCGAGGTAGATTCCCGCGAGGAGCCCAAGCGGAATCGCGATGGCGGACGAAACCCCGAGCAGGAGGAACGTCCCGACGATTGCATTGCCAATGCCGCCTTGCGTGCACGTGACGTTCGGTCCCGGGGAGCACGGGATCGGTTGGATCTGGGTGAAGAACTCCGGGTTGACCACCGAGGCTCCGCGCACGACGACGGTGTACACGATGCTCCCGAGGGGGACGAGCGCGAGAGCGACGCAGGCGAGCGCCAACACCGCCATGACCCGATTCTTGATCCGACGTCGGACGTCCCGATTGAATCGAATCATTCCAGTCCCCCCTCCTGCTTCCCGAGGAACCGCCAGACCATGAGGCGAGCGAAGACGTTGATGAGAAGGGCCACGAGCATCAGGACGAGGCCGAGCTCGACGATCGCACCCAATTCGAGGCTCCCGGCCACTCCCTCTCGCGCGCTGTTCGCGATGATGCTCGAGAGCGTCTGAGCCGGCGCGAACCAGGAGACGGAGATCGCGTTCCGATTCCCGATGACCATCGTCACGGCCATCGTCTCCCCGAAGGCCCGACCGAACCCGAGCATCACAGCACCGAAGATTCCGGACCGAGCGTAGCTCAAGACGGCGATCCGGATCGACTCCCAACGCGTGGCACCCAGGCTCAACGCGGCCTCTCGCTGATGCTGGGGCACCGCGAGGAGGGCGTCTCGCGACACTGCGGAGACTGTCGGGATGATCATGATTGCGAGAATGACGCCCGCGGTCAAGAGGTTCCGATCATAGATCTGTCCCTGGAATATCGGGAGGAATCCGAGCGTCCCCTGGAGCGTTGGCGAGACGTAGGTCGTGATGAGCGGCACGAGAACGAAGAGCCCCCAGAGGCCGTAGACGACGGACGGCACCGCCGCGAGCAGCTCGACCACGTACGTCAGCGGGATACGGATCGATCCCGGGGAGAGTTCGGCGACGAAGATCGCGATGCCCAGGCTGACGGGCACTCCGAGGACGAGTGCGATTGCGGAGGTGAGGAGCGTCCCGTAGATGAACGGTGAGGCTCCAAACTGGTCCCTCACGGGGTCCCACACCGTACTTCCGAGGAACCCGAAACCGAAGGCGCGGAAGCTCGGCAACGCGTTGATCGCGAGCACGATTGCGATGAGCGCGAGAAGCACTAGGATCGCGAAGCCCGCGGCGCCCGAACCGGCCTGGAAGAGGAGGTCTCCCCAGGACGACCCGGTCGGGTGGAGGAGAGCCCGCCGGGTGCCGCGACGGAAGGGAAAGACCATGGGCGATCTGGGTCCGGGGTCAGGGAAGGAGGGTCACACCGTTAAAGGTAATCGTGCGAATCGTCGTCACGTCCAAGGTCACGACCGACGCGGGCAACGGCGCGTACGTCAGCGAGGTCGCGGCGGTCTGCGCGACGTTGTCGACCGCCCACCGGAGGAAATCGACGAGCGCCTTCGCCTTCACTTGGGTCATCCCGCTCGGATAGATGTTCAGCTCCTGGTACACCAAGAGGTAGGTCAACGTGGCGATCGGGTAGCTGCTCGAGCCCGTGGCGTTCGTGATTGAGACTTGGGACCAATCCCCGTTTCCGGCGGGCAAACTCCCTGCGGCGCTCGCCGCCGCGGCTGCTGTCGAATTCAAGTCGGGCAGGATGTAGCTCCCCGCTGCGTTCTTGATCTTCGCGTAGCTCATGCCGTTCTGGACCACGTACGCGAGTTCGACGTATCCAATGGCCCCGGCCTGGCCTTTGACGGCATTGGCAACCCCTTGGTTCTGGGGAGCGCCGCTTCCCACGGGCCACGCCACGAGCTTCCCCTTTCCCACCTGGGCCGCGAACTGGACGCTCGCTTTGGACAGGTAGTCCGTAAAGACGAGTGTCGTCCCGCTCGAGTCCGAGCGGTATTGGACGAAAATCGAGGTGCTCGGGAACGGGATGCCGGGGTTGATTGTCGTGATGTTGGCGTCGTTCCACTTCGTGATCACCCCGAGGTAAATGTTGGCTACGATTGGGCCCGTGAGGTTGATGTGCGCCGGCAAAGTCGGGAGGTTGTACGCGACTGTCACGGCGCCCAGGCTTTCGGGGATTGTCAGGAGCGTCGGGTTTTGCGTGTGCTGCGAATTGTTCAGCGGCGCATCGGTCCCGCCGAAGTCCAGGTTCTTCGCGATGACCGCGTTAATCCCCGCTCCACTCCCCGTGGCCTGGTAGTTGATCTGCACGCCCGTCAGGGCTTTGTACTGCGTCGACCACGCGCTGATGAGCGGGAAGGCGAAACTCGAGCCTGCCCCGTTCAGTTGAATCGGGGACGTGCCGAGCCCGAACCAGTTCGTCAGGGCTCCCGCGACGACGATGATGACGACGACGGCGATGACGCCGATGATAATCCACAGCCCGCGTCGGCTCTTCGGCGGCTGGAGGGTCGGTTCGTTCTCCTGTGTGCTCTTCATTCTCTTGCTCCTCCGGATTCCGACCAGCGTCTCCGGGGGTATGTCGTTTCCCGACGGATTCTAGGCTGTCAGCCGTTGTCAACGGACCAACTATATAGTCTATATGGTGAAGGCTTATGACTCTATAGTGACTCAAGCGTTTCAGTGAGGAAGGGGAACTAATGGAAGGACGGAAGCTCCAGCTGACCGGCGGTTCGACGTATGTCGTGTCGCTGCCGAAGCACTGGGTCGTCGACTCGGGACTGAAGGCGGGGGACACCGTCTTCTTGGAGACGGAACCCGAGGGCTCGGTCATGATTCGACCGCGCCCAACGGAGCGAGCGCATACTCGCCGGCGCATCTTCGAGGAGAAGGGCGAAGAACGTCGGGATCACCTCCTGCGCAAACTCATTGGCGCCTACATTGGGGGATTCAACTACATTGAAATCCGGTTCCGCCCGGAGATGGGACCGTTCGTGCGGCGGGTCGCGAGAGACTTCAGCCGCATGGTCATCGGCCCCGAAGTGATCGAGGAGACCCGAAATACGGTCGTGATCCAAGACCTGTCGGACACCGCCGAGCTGAGCGCGGAGAAGTGCCTGCGGCGGATGCACCTCACGGTCCGGGCAATGCACGAGGACGCGATTGCGGCGTTGAGGACGCGGGACGACGCCCTCGCCCGTGACGTCGCACAGCGGGACCAGGACGTCGATCGGCTCTACTGGATGGTCGCGAAGCAGTACAACATCGCCCACACGGGCGGCGGAGGGATGGCTCCGGACGTGGCCTCGAAAATCGCGTTGCACAACTACCGGCTGATCGCGAAGCTCTTCGAGCGGATCGGGGACCATGCGGAGCGCATCGCGCGGACGTATCCCGTCTTCGCAGAAGGCCGCCTCGAGCCGAAGCTGTTGAAGGAAATGGACGTCGCGCGGGAGTCCGCCATCGCGATCCTGGACAAGGCCTTCACCGCCCTGCTCACCGCGGACATCGACGCGGCCAACTCAGCTGTGGACGACCTCGACAAGCACCAGAAGTTGATCGACGGGCTCTCCCACCATGTCGCCTCGAGGAAGGGGGAGGAGCTGCTCGCCCTCGCGGCGATTATCGACAGCCTAGGCCGCACCGCGGGCTATGCCGCGGACATCGCGGAGATCGCGATCGACCATGCAGTCTACCAAGCCCCGTAATCTCCATAGGCCTACGGGAAATACGAACGAAAGGTTTCTGGCCGACGGATGAGGTGAATTCGCCGATGAGTGCAAGCGAAGTATCCGTGCCTCTCCCTCCGGAAGAGGTCGTCCGGCGCTTCTACGAATTCCTCGCCCGGGGTCAGCTCGTCGACGCCCTGGACTTGTTCACGACGGACGCTCGGCTCCGCGAGGGGTCCAAACGCGAATCCTCCGGGATCCGCGCGATTGCCGCCTCCCTCCTGCCGTATCGGGAGCCGCAGGAGATTTCCGTCGAGCAAGTTGAGGCGGATGGCCCCGAGGTCCGAGCGGTCGTCCGATCGAAGAAGGGTCGTTCGGTTGGCCGATTTTCCGTCGCAAGGGGCCGAATCCAGAGCGCCCAGATGTAGCGACTGTGGCGCACTCGGCGGTTTCCGGCTCGGTCTCGCTTAGCTCTTCAGGACCTTCTCAAAACATTCGTCCATGCCGCGGAACTCGGCGATGTCGCCCCCCCAATTCGAGAGGATCGCCGCGTACCGGTCTTCGAAATCCTGCAACGAATCGCTGACGAGATACCTCACGTGCTCCGCGTCGAGCTCCTTCGCGATGGCCGCCGCGACGGTGTGCGTCCCCCGGACGAAATGGATCGTGTACGTCCCATAGCGGAGTTCGTCAAGCGTGCCCGTCTTCGACGCCAGGGTCTGCTGCACGAAATCCTGGACGGCGACGAGCATCCCGCTCAGCACGTCCCGGTCGATGTCGGTGCGGAGTGAGTCCGAATAGTGCCTGATCAGGACCCCGCTCTTCGCCATGATGAAGAGCTCGGAGATGCCCGCGGTCGTGCCGAACGCGATGCCGAGCGCCTCTGCGACCTTCGAGGCGGTCCGTTTCATCTCGATTTTCAGGACCCCGAGGTTCGTCGACCGGTCGACGAGCGTCAGCAGACTCACGTCGCCCGCCGCGAACTGCACGACGGCCACGTTCGCCTGGTCGCCGTCCATGATGATGAAACTGGGCCCCGTCATCTGGATGTTCTCGAAAACGCGGGAGCCCGACTGGGCGATCAGCGTACTCATCGCCGCCAAGACGGACGAGCTGACGCCGCTCTTGACGTCGTTCGCCACCGTCAGGCCGTTCGAATCCGCGATGACAGACCCGAGGATACCTCGGATCTTCTGGCGGAAGTTGAGCAGGATTTTCTCGAGCTGTCCTTCGATTCCCTCATCCGAGAACGTCGAGAGCTCCGCCTTCCGACGCGAGTCACTTCGCTGCATCGGTCTCACTTCCCGACCGGTCCAGCCGGGCCATCTCGGCCTTCTGGACGGAACGAGACTTCGAACCGCGGCGGATCCGGAACAACGTCACTCGGGGCGGTCGCACGATGACGAACAATTCGTAGGTGCCGTACGCCATGGCCCCCAACCACACGACGAGCACCACGGATGCTGCCGCGGTGGGGAGGGTTACGCCGACCGAAGGCAGGATGATGGCAATGGTGAGGGCGATGAACCCGATCGTGAACGCGCCGAGGAACCGTTGGATTCGCTTTTCCATGATGAACATCCGGGCCCTCCGGACATCCCGCTCCATGCGGGTGAAGGCGACGAACGTCAGTCCGAGGAGACCGCTGAGGGCCACGAAGAAGGCGATGAAGCCGAGCGTGAGGACGGGGTCTGCCATGCGAGGTTCGACGCTCTCATCCTTGGAGGCTTCCTCCCTGCAAATAAGCATATCGTCCTGAATGTTCCCTTTTGGGATTGTCCCCGCTTCGACGCGCCGAGGCCACCCGGCCCGGACGGATTCGGCGGTCTAGGTGGCAGAGACTTTGGGTCTGCTGGCATGCCGTCTTCGGCCCTGGCGTCATTCGTTGCCGCGAGGCGTCCCGGCCGCCTCCGCCACGCCGGTCCACGAGTCTACAGCGAGGGCGTCCCAGGAGGGCCGGAAGGTCCTACCGAAGTTCGACTATCGCCGCCCCAACCCCGCCCGGGCGTTCGCACGACGAGATCGTCCAGATCGTCCGCCTTGAGCGCGGACAGTTCGTTGTCCGGAATGCTGAGCTGCTTTCGTCTCCCAGCGATCCCTCCGTTCCTAAGCGACCCAAACCGATACCGCATGGGACGTCCCGACGCGGTCGTCTCGGCCACCTCTGCCACGCCGTTCTCGATCAGGTAATGCAGCATGAAACGTCGGCTCTCATCCGACCATTCCGGGAACCGGCCGTACGCTAGCTTGGACACTTGGATGGTCGAGACCTCCCGCCCCGCGAGGTCCCGCGCGAATTCGAACGCGTCGTACGCCTCGTAGGGATCGAATGACAACGACCGATTCGGCGAATGACGGGGGACGCTTCCCTCGATCAGGGCATCCGCCTCGTCGATTTTCTGGCGGAGTTCGGTGAATTTCCTCACCCTCGAATCCCGGCTTAGGACTTTGAGTTCTGCTATCCACGCCTGAAGCTGGGACCGGACGATTGATGTGAGATTCTTCGGCAAATCAGCGTTCAACTCCCATCCTCGTATCCACGGCCATGGCATGGTGGCTATATAATAGTGTCTGACCAATGTCCAATCGGCACTATTGCCTAGCGACCACTTTTGCTAAGCGGGTCGGGCCACATAGATTCATGTACCCCGAATTTATCGGGGTGCCTCGCGGTGTTTTCTTTGGATCGAATCGTCACCGTGTTTGGGAAGAAGGAATTCGCGACGATACGTCTCTATTGCAAGCGTAAACGGCTCAGCCTCTATTCCCTGGCGAAGGCGGCAATCCGGGAATATGTGCAGCGCCACCCGTAATCCCCGAGACGGACCTTCCGCTCGTCGACCGCCCGGATGGCTCGTGGAACCACGTAAGGGCGCGCGTTGTCCTTCCCCTCGGAGTCGCTCGGTTATTGACGAACGAAAGGGACCTGACTCGTCGAAGGGCGTCCCGCGGCAGCCTTCGGTGGTCGTACCGGATGCGGAAGTCGCAGCGCAGCGGGCCATGGCGGATCCGGGGCCCCTTGGGAAGGTACGGGACGAACTAGATAATAGTGCCTGCCTAATATGTAATACTCACTAGTGCCCACCGAATGCGTCGGCATACATTCATCTACCCCGAACGTATTCTGGGGTAACGAGGAGGTGCGCTTTGTTTCGAATCGTCACGGTTTTTGGTCAGAAAGAGTTCGCGTCGCTGCAGGTCTTTTGCAAACGCAACCGACTCAGCCTGTACTCCCTCGCGAAGACGTCGATCCGGGAGTACGTCATGCGCCACGCGTGATCCGGGACGCTCCCTCGCGACCTACGCGTGAATTCGCGAATGCGTCAGACTTCGGTCCGAACGCTCGTCCTCGCCATGCGGATTGAAGGGTCGGTCAGGCACACACAGATTCGTGGGCCGGGAGGCAAATTCAAGTCGGGACGATGCGAGGCGCCTCGGCCTAGGCCCCCATCATGAGCTCCGAGACGCGCGAAAGTCGTGAGGAACGCGAAACCGCAAGGATGGAGGCGTTCAGCGATGGCGTGTTCGCGTTTGCGATTACTCTGCTCGCGCTGAACCTTCGCGATCCTGCCGGGAATGGCGTTTCGTTGTCTCAGGGCCTCATCAACGAGTGGCCTTCGTTTTTCGCCCTGGTGACGAGCTTCGTCACCGTGCTGATCATGTGGATGAACCATCACAACATGTTCAACTACATCCGGAAAATCGATCGCCGACTCATGCTCCTCAACGGCATGCTCCTCCTCTTCGTCGTCCTCACGGTGTTCAACACATCGCTGGTCGCCGATCATATCCAGCAAGCCGATTCCAACGTGGCCGCCACCCTGTACGCGGGTACGTTCTTCGTCTTGGCGATCGTGTGGAACGGTCTCTGGTGGTACTGCACCTCCGGGCGTCGCCTTCTCGGAAGAGACGTCACGGACGCGCAAGCGAATACGATCACGCGCCAGTACCGCGTCGCGCCCCTATCCTACGGAGTGGCGCTGGTCATCGCTCCGTTCAGCGGGCTCGCCAGCGTGGCGGTGATCCTAGCCGTCGCCGGGTTTTTCGCGATTACTGCGACGATCAGCGACTGAGCTCGCGCGGGTCGATGGGCCCATTCGCATCGGGCTAGCGCGCCGCGCTCCAAAGCATCGCCCCCAGGCCGAGGGCCTCGAAGGCCCCGATCCCGAGCAGGTAGGGATCGAGGGCGCTCGGGACGATGGCCATCATCGTGAAGAAGGAGTAGACGACGAGCGCATTCTGGGCCAGGAATGCAGCCGCGAACAGGAGCAGGGCGAGGGTGAAGGGAGCCTTCGTGCGTGCGTACACCCCGCGGTACACGATCAAGAGGCTTGAGGCGAGGCCGATATTCGCGACGCCGATGAGGATGCTCACGACCATCAACTCGCTCACGAGTCTCGGGCCTCCGGTACTACTCTCGGGTCCATGGATGTTTTCCTGAACCTCATTCGGACGCACCTCCAGCGCGCGGCATCATGCGTCGGATCTCTTCGAAAACCGCGTAGTTCGCCTCGAGGTAGGGAGCGAGGAAGTAGGGGGACGCATACGCGTCTCCGGTCGGCCGCGTCAGGAGCCCATTCTTCACGAGCAGGTCCAAGTGATGTCGGATTGTGCGGTAGTCCAGGCCGAGGGAGGTTGCGAGCTGATTCGCGTTGCACGGCCTTGCCCGGATGGCCTCGATGATCCGGGCGCGGTTCGGGCCCCCGCGGGTGCCGGCGATAAGGAACCACAGGAGCTGACGAAGGGCCGCGCTCACGGTCGTCGGCGCGCGATACGGGCCGGCCGGATAAAGAGGGTGTCGTGGCTCAGCTCACCACGGGGCAATTTACGTAGATGTCCGTGGTCTCCAGGTTGACCTGGCCCGCGTCGCGAGCGGCGAGGATAGAACGGGCATCTTTCAGGCTGTTCGCGGTGTACGTCGCATCGACCACGACCTTCACGACTCTCCAGAGATCGCTGTAGCCCGCGGCCCCCGGGAGGACGTCGATGACGTTCCGTTGGCCCGAGACTGGGGTTCCATCCGAATGGAAGAAGGCGTAGATGGGGGCATCCTGGACGACGGAACCGGCAACGGGGGATCGAGTCCCCTCATCGAAGTAGAACACATCGCGGTTCCGATACCAACCCGCCACGGGTGCCGCGGAGGAGCCCGCGATCGTCGCGTTCGGATTGACGACCGGGCAGTTGACGACCACGTTGGTCGCCTCGATCGTGTAGCCGGACGCGACCGCCTCCGCGAGAGAGCGGATCGAGTTCGCCACATAGCTGCTCGGAGCGAGGACTTTGTAGACCCGCCAGAAATCGTTGTACCCCGGCTGGCCCGGGATTGTATCGATGATGTTTCGCTGACCGGCGACCGGGGTGCTCGGCGAGGCGGCCTGGAAGAACGCGAGGATCGGGACGGCAACGTTCGATTGAGGACCGTAGTCGAGGTAGCTGACGGAAGCGTTGCGATACCAGCCGTCCACCCGGGGAATCGTATTCGGACGAGTCAGGCCGCTGACCGCTCCCGGTGGCGTCAGGGGCGCCGGCCAGAATTCGACCCGAATCCGTCTCACGCCACTGTGCGTCGTCTTTCATCGCCGCTTCGACTGGGTCTTCTTGGGGACTTTCTTCGGCAGCGACGAGGCGTACGCGGTTCCCCGGCCGATCCACGTCCGGAGGGCCACGTCGGTCCGGTAGCCGGTGGGAGCTACCAAGAGCCAGCCCGCCGGCGGACCGCGGCTGCCGCTAAGGTCGAACGGCTTCGCGCCGAGCTCCCGAAGAAGGGCGTTCGTCTGCGCCGGATCGACCCGCACGATGAGGTCTTCCCCGTGCACGCCTACGGCCATGTTACCGCCGAGGAGGAACGCGATGCCGCCGAACATCTCCTTCTCCGTGATCCCGGTTCGCCCCGCGAGCTCCTTCCGAACTCGTTCGGCTTGTAGCTCCGAGAACGTCATCGACGCCGCGAGGGCCCGCGGGTTCATGAAGATTCGCGCGAACCTGGGTTCGTCACGGGGCCGACGGCAGCGCCGCGACCAAGTCGTGAACAAAGTCGGAGGCGTTGGGCACCCCGAAGCCCGTGGTGAGATCCTAGCCGGTCGTCGTGGACGAACCCGGGATCCCGGACCCGTATTCCTCGTCGCTGTTCAGGGTCGTCACGCCGGCGCCTGTGCCGAACGTCAGCGGCACGATGTCGGTGAAGTCCCGTGCGGGGAGCGTGTACAAGACCGGGTTCAGCCAGCCGACGTGTTGCTTGCCGCTCTGATCCGCGAGTTGGTTCGCGAGGGCGATGAGACCGGCAATCTGCGGCGTCGAGGCGCTCGTCCCACCGACGACGTGCCACCCTGCGCGAACTCCGGGGAAGGTCGTGTACACGAGGGCCGCGCCGTCCACCGCCGCGTTCCAGGAGAGGTCGGGCAACCCGCGCATCCCGGCGAGGAGGCTGGCGGGCAGCTCGGATTGCCAGCTCGGCGTGCCGAACACCGCGGACAGGGCGCCTCCCGTGGAGGCGGGGAGCCAGTCTTCTTTCCAGACCGCCTCCGTGCGGCCTGAGCCGGTCGTGTAGGCGAGGTACGGCGCCGCGCACGTGTTGAAATCGGTGCCCGCGTTCAGGCAGTCGTAGTATGTCGCCGTTGAGACGGAGGGATTCCACTTCCACCCGTACTGGAGCCAGGTGCCGCCCGCCGCCGTGACCAGCGGATCCGAAGCGGGCCACTCCGCCGTCGGGAAGGGAAACAGGCGGCCCTGCTTGTCGACGTTCGCGGTACCGGAGTCTCCCGCGGCGCTGACGACCGTCACGCGGTTCGCCGCGGCCATCGCGTACACGTCGTCGAACCGGGCGATCTGCGTCGCCGTCGCACCGTTGAACGACTGTTCCGTGACCGCGAAGCTCTGGCTGATCACGGAGCCCGGATACGCTTGGATTGCCGTAGTCTCTCCTTGAAACATGCTCGGGAATCCTTGGACCCCCTGCGTCTCCGCGGGGTTCGCCTCGACGAGGACGAGCTTCGCGTCCGGCGCAATCGCGTGGGCCCATTGCACGTCGAGGCTCGTCTCGAACGCCCAGCCCACCTGGGTGCCGTGCATCGCCGGGTTGAAGGACGGCGTGCCCGTCGGATGGAGGATGGTCAGGTCCGGGGCCGGAAGCCCGAACGTCGAGCTGAAGAACTGCAGATCGCCGAGGGCGGTGGGGCTCCCGTAAGAGTCGACGATGACGATCGTCTCGCCCTTGCCTGTGATGCCGGCCTCGTGGAGCGCGTCGACGCCGTACGCCGCCGCCATCTGGTCCGGCGTGTAGCAATGGAAGAGCGCGTACGTGTGCACAGGCTCGGGGCTGGTGCAAGCGGGGGGCGTGGATCCGACTCGCAGGGGATCGTCCGGCGCAACCGCGATGAGCGGGATGAACTCCAACGACCCGACCGCCGCGCGCATGCCCACGACGCCCACGGCGGCAAGCGGCATCGAGACCAACGACACGACGATTAGAACGGCTGCGAACCCCTTCACGTCGAAAACCTCCTCCTGGGATCGCATGCCGTGTCGGATAGTTGAACGTGTCGGAGCCGAACCGTGCGGCGCCTTCGAGGGCGGGCGCTGCCCGGCTTCACCAGGGGATTTTCTTCCCGTCGCGGAAGAATCCTCCGGTCGTGTCGTCCGGTAACATCACGCCGAGGACGATCGACCGAGCGCCGACAGGAACGCTCCGCGTCGCCCCGCGGCCGCCCATGTCCGTGCGCACCCAACCCGGGCACACCGAATTGACTTGAACCCCCCGAGACGAAAGGTCGCGGGCCAGGATTCGGGTGAGCGCATTCAGCGCGACCTTCGATACGGAATACGCCGACGGCCAGCCTTCAGACTTCGTCTCGCCCGCATCGAGGGCGGACAGGTACGAGGCGACGAGCGAGTCGAGCGCGGCACGCGTTATCGCCGGATCGGCGAACTTCGCGCGGAGTTCGCGGCTGAGGTACGACAGTTCCCCGAGCCCGCTCGACACCATCACGATGCGGCCGCCGCGCGGGATGAATGGAAGGAGGGAATCCGTGACGTCCCGGGGTCCGAAGTAGTTCGTCTCGATGGTTCGGATCGATTGGCGTCGATTGGCGCCCCAAGAGCCGATCCCTGCGTTGTTCACGAGCGCGTCGAGTCGCGGGGCGAGAGAGGGAACGTCTCCCGCGAGGGCCGAGATGCTCTGGCGGTCTGTGACATCCAGCTGGTGGTAAATCACCTCGTTGCCGTCCGGATTGAGTTTCCGGGCCGCTGCGATTCCGGCGCTCTCCTTGCGGCTCGTCAGGACGACGCGGAATCCTTGCGCATGCAATTGATTCGACGTCTCGAGCCCCAGACCGCGGTTCGCGCCCGTGACCAAGGCGACGGGACGATCCGGAGCGGTGATGCCCATGGCTTCTCGACCGTGGCGGTCGGATTTGTCGTTTTGCGCTGGATCGAGCGAACCGGCGCAGGCCGAGGCGCCTCCGTTGGCCTCAGTCGCGATAACGGTCTCCAAGCCCTTAAACGACCGCGATTCGACGTCGGCTTTCCGCGATTCTTCGTTCCGCCGGTGTTTGCATGGACGTCCCCGCCGCTCGTGCGCCTGTGTGCGTTCCCTTCATCCTCTTGGTCGTGTTCGTCCTGCTGCTCGTTTCCGCAGGCCCCGCGACCGCCTCCGGCCCGTACGGCCGGGTTCGGGGTTTCGTGACGGATTCCGTTTCGGGCTTCCCCGTCGTTGGCGCCTCCGTGCAGATCCAGGCGACCGACCTCCCCTGGGAGTTCACGGGCAGTGCGGACGGATCTGGCTACTTCCAGTTCGCGGTCCCGGCGCACCGGTATACGCTCAGCGTCTCCAGCCCCGCACATCTCCTCCGCGTCACCGTGATCGCGGTCGGCTCCGGGCAGACCGTGTGGACGAACGTCACGTTGAGTCCGGCACCGAGCCGTTCCGCCCGTCTCCAAGGGTATGTGACCGACAGCGTGACCGCGGCGCCCGTCACCGTCGGACGGATCGTCGCCGGGCCGTGGGCCGGCACCTTCTCAAGCTATGAGAACTCGAGCGCCCTGAACGGATCCGGCTACTTTGCGATGGATCTGGTGCCCAGCTCCTATGATGTTCACACAGACGGGGTGATCGGGTACACTGCGTACGATTACTATCCCGTCTACGTCGGAACCGGGCAGGCCCTGTGGTACAACCTGTCCTTGAATCCGAA
>WNFB01004179.1_pt1 | contig 12837 bp, 14 predicted proteins | sample 5400501 | NCBI WGS metagenome assembly WNFB01 (sample SAMN13153341, study PRJNA577476) | soil metagenome | isolation source: 200 cm saprolite under Douglas fir tree site 2 hole 1 | place: USA:California | collected 2015-04-18
AGGGCCGCAACGTCGTCCTGGACAAGAAGTTCGGCTCCCCCCTCATCACCAAGGACGGCGTGACGGTGGCGAAGGAGATCGACCTCAAGGACCCCCTCGAGAACATGGGCGCCCAGATGGTCAAGGAGGTCGCAAGCAAGACGTCCGACGTCGCCGGTGACGGCACCACGACCGCGACGGTGCTCGCCCAGGCGATCTACCGCGAGGGCAGCAAGAACGTGACCGCCGGCGCGAACCCGATGGAGCTGAAGCGGGGGATCGAGAAGGCGGTGGCGGCGGTTACCGAGGAGCTGAAGAGGCTGAGCAAGCCCGTCAAGGGCAAGATGATCGCCCAGGTGGGCACCATCTCCGCGAACAACGACGAGACGATCGGCGGCATCATCGCGCAAGCGATGGAGAAGGTCGGCAAGGACGGCGTCATCACCGTGGAGGAAGCCAAGTCGATGGAGACCTCGCTCGAGGTCGTCGAGGGCATGCAGTTCGATCGCGGCTATCTTTCTCCCTACTTCGTGACGGATCCCGAGCGGATGGAGGTCGTGCTCGAGAACGCCCTCGTCCTCATCCACGAGAAGAAGATCTCCAACATGAAGGAGCTGCTCCCGCTTCTGGAACAGGTCGCCAAGCTCGGCCAGCCGCTGCTCATCGTCGCCGAGGACCTGGAAGGCGAGGCGCTGGCCACCCTGGTCGTGAACAAGCTGCGCGGCACCCTGCAGGTGGCCGCGGTCAAGGCGCCGGGTTACGGCGACCGCCGCAAGGCCATGCTGGAAGACATCGCGATCCTCACCGGCGGCAAGGCCATCACCGAGGACCTCGGCATCAAGCTCGAGAACCTGAAGGTCGACGACCTCGGCAAGGCCAAGAAGATCACCATCGACAAGGACAACACGACGATCGTCGAGGGCGCGGGCAAGACCAAGGACATCGAGGGCCGCGTCCGGCAGCTCCGGACCCAGGTCGACGAGACCACCTCCGACTACGACCGCGAGAAGCTGCAAGAGCGCCTCGCCAAGCTCGTGGGCGGGGTGGCGATCATCAAGGTCGGGGCCGCGACCGAGACCGAGATGAAGGAGAAGAAGGCCCGCGTCGAGGACGCGATGCACGCGACCAAGGCGGCCGTGGAGGAAGGGATCGTCGCCGGCGGCGGGGTCGCCCTCCTGCGGTGCGTGAAGGTCGTGGATGCGCTGAAGGCCCATGGCGACGAGGCGGTGGGCGTGCGCATCGTCAAGCGCGCCCTGGAGGATCCCCTGCGCCAGATCGCGGCCAACTCCGGCCAGGAAGGCGCCGTGGTCGTCGGCAAGGTCCGTGAGCTGAAGGCGGACGAGGGATTCAACGCGCTCACTGAGAAGTACGAGAACCTGGTCGACGCGGGCGTCATCGACCCGACCAAGGTCGTCCGCTCCGCCTTGCAGAACGCGGCGTCGATCGCGTCGTTGTTGCTCACCACCGAGGCCACCATCTGCGAGATCCGCGAGGAGGGCGAGAAGGCCCCGGCCGGGATGCCCGGTGGCGGCGGCATGTACTGAGGAGAACGTCGATGAGAAGAAAGACCTTGTTCCTGGTTGCCACCGTGGCCGCGGGCGTCCTCCTCGGCGCGTCCTTGTCAGCGTCGTCGGCCGAGACCCGGTACGGGACCCGCGACCGGCCCCTCGAGGGCCAGCGCTACGAGACCCTGCGCGCCCTGGCCCAGCATCTGACCCAGACCGCCCGCGGCGCGCTCGAGGGCGCCGCGGACGAGTCTCATCGCGGAGCGTCATCCTCCGAAGAGGACCGGTTCCTGTCTTCGATCCGCGCCTTCGCGCGAGGCGCGGAGGATTTCCACCGCAGGGTGGACGGCTACCGGACGTCGGCCTTCGACGTGCCCGCGCAAGTGGCCGCGCTCACGACGCAGGCTCGCCTGGTGAACGACCGTGTCCGCGCCGCGCGCGCGCTCAAGGATTCCTACGAGGATTGGGACGCCATTCTCGACGTGCTGGGGCGCATGAGCCTGCTTCTCGACGGACACGACGTCGACGTGCCCGCGGCGCACGTGGTCGCGGCGCTCTCGGGTGCGCGCCTCCTGGAGTTCCGCCAGCTCGCGCGTGAGCTGGACGTCAGTGCCACCCAGGCCCACGAGCGGGCGAAGCGCGACGTGGGCGAGTACCGGCACCGCGGCCAGCAGTTCCTGGGAGAGCTGTACTACTTCGAGGTGCAGAGCCGCGACCTCCGCAGCCACGCGGACGCCGCCCAGGTCAATCCCCAGCAGATCGGGCCCGTCGTGGACCGCCTGCTGGAGGATGCCCGGCTGGCCGATCGCCGGATGCGGGACGCTCGAGTGTTCACCTCCGTCTGGGACGACTCGGGCCGGACCATCACCCTCCTGCGCCGGATGGCCGGCCTGGTGCGGTCATGACCCTCCCGCTGCTCGACGCTTTGACGCCGCCGGGAGTTCCGAGCAACCCGCGCAACGGGCCCCTCACCCCGTTTCACGTCGCCTCCGTGGCATTCCAACGGGCGCGGCAGCTCAAGAACGGCGCGCGGCCCCGCGTGGATTCTGCTTCCCGCAGCCCGACGCGCCTGGCCCTGCTCGAGGTGTTGGCGGATACCGTCCCCTGGACGGCGCAGTAAGGGAGTCGCGCGTCTCCGCCTGGCTCTATTCCTGGCGAAGGGCCACGACCGGATTCACGCGCGTAGCGCGCCAAGCGGGCAGCGTGCAGGCGACGATCGCCACGATAGCGAGCACGCCGGAGACGGAGCCAAAGAGGACCGGATCGAACGGCTTCACTGCGTAAAGCAGGCATGGGGCTGCGGTCCGGCCAGAATCGCCGGGCCAGCCGTTCGTCGACGACGATCGCGGGTTCCGACCCTTCACGATCATGCTCTTCGAAGAACTGGCCCTCGAGCAGCGGGATCCGCATCGCTTCGAAATAGCCGGGTTACGCTACTGACAGTTTCCGCGACAACGCACTCCCCAGGGAGGCATTCCATGGACCCACGAGCGGGAAAGCCCGCCGAATCATCGATGTTGGCGAACATCCCGCGGCTGATGACGGCGTACTACACGCGGCGGCCCGATCCGTCGCTGCGCGAGCAGCGGGTGGCTTTCGGCACCTCGGGGCATCGCGGCTCGGCGTTTGACAGCGCCTTCAACGAGGACCACATCCTGGCCATCACCCAGGCCATTTGCCTACACCGGCAGGAGCAGAAGATCGACGGGCCCCTTTTCCTCGGGATCGACACCCACGCGCTCTCGGAGTCGGCCCTCGCGAGCGCCCTCGAGGTGCTGGCGGCCAACCGGGTCGACGTGATGATCGACGACAGAGACGGGTACACGCCGACGCCGGTCATCTCCCACGCGATCCTCACGTGGAACCGCGGCCGGGCGAGCGGCCTCGCCGACGGTATCGTCGTCACGCCCTCGCACAACCCGCCCGAGGACGGGGGCTTCAAGTACAACCCGCCGAACGGCGGTCCCGGGGATACCCACGTCACGGGCTGGATCCAGGATCGGGCGAACGCACTGCTCGCCGACGGCCTCGCCGGGGTGAAGCGAATGCCCCTCGCGCAGGCGCTCCGCGCGCCTACGACGCACCGCCATGACTACATGAGCTCCTACATCGGTGACCTCGCGTACGTCGTGGACCTGGAGGTCCTCCGTAGCGCCAAGATCAGCCTCGGGGTCGATCCCCTGGGAGGCGCCGGGGTGCGCTACTGGGGCATGATCGACGAGCGCTACCAGGTGCCGCTCACGGTGGTCAGCAACGAGGTGGACCCCACGTTTCGCTTCATGACCGTCGACTGGGACGGTAAGATCCGAATGGACTGCTCGTCGCCCTATGCGATGCAGCGTCTGATCGCACTGAAAGATCGCTTCGACGTCGCCTGGGCATGCGATACCGACCACGACCGGCACGGAATCGTCGCCCGAAGCGTCGGCCTCCTGAACCCGAATGCCTATCTCGCCGTCGCCATCTCCTATCTCTTCACCCACCGAGGGGCGTGGCCGGCGCACGCCGGTATCGGCAAGACGGTGGTGAGCAGCAGCATGATCGACCGCGTGGTCGCCCGGCTCGGGCGTCCGCTCGTGGAGGTTCCCGTCGGGTTCAAATGGTTCGTCGACGGCCTGCTCGGTGGTTCCATCGGCTTCGCGGGCGAGGAGAGCGCGGGGGCCTCGTTCCTGCGCCGCGATGGCACGGTCTGGACCACCGATAAGGACGGGATGATCCTCGGCCTCCTCGCCGCGGAGATGACGGTGGTCATGGGTCGCGACCCCGGTGAGATCTACCGGGATCTCGCCCGCGAGTTCGGCGACCCCGTCTACGAGCGCAGCGACGTGCCGGCCACGCCGGAGCAGAAGGTGATACTGGCGAAGCTCTCGCCGCGGCAGGTCACGGCCTCCGAGCTCGCGGGCGAGAAGATCACCAGCCTGCTGACGACTGCGCCCGGCAACAATGCTCCGATCGGAGGGCTGAAGGCGGTGACCGAGAACGGCTGGTTCGCGGCCCGGCCATCGGGAACCGAGGACCTGTACAGGCTCTACGCGGAAAGCTTCAAGGGCGGCGACCACCTGCGCCGAATCCAGGAGGAGGCGCAAGCGATCATCCAGAACGCTTTTCGGGCGGGCGCGGGAGACTGAACGATGCGCCTCAACCTCGCTACCCACCAATTGGCATTCCGCAACCTCAACGCCGGGCACGTGGGCGCGCGCGATGGGTGGTCCAGGCGACAGGAGCGAGGACCGAGCGCCGAGGGGCGCCCAGTAACTGCGCCGGGCTGCCCAGCCATTGGGCAGCCGGCGAGAAGGATCCGACGCGGAGCGAGGGAGGATCGTTCCGGAGCGCGCCGAGGAGATCCTCGGGTTGGCCCAGCGCCATGGAATCCGTCCCGCGCCCATGCGCTTCGGTGGTCCGTCCGACTGACCGCTTCGGCTGCCGCAGTAGACTCTAGGGGATGGATTCCGGCCTCCGGCGAATCGTGTTGGCGCGGCTCGAGGCGGACGGCTCCCTCGGCGACGGGTGGGGCGACCTCGTCCTCGGCGCCCTCGAAGGACACGACGGCCTCGAGGCGCAGCTGGCGGGGAGCTCCGCCTCGCCCCGGCCGCTCGCGGCGCAGGCGTCTCCGGCGCCCACCGGCGCGTTCCTGCGCTCGGTCGCCGTGGAGGGGTTCCGCGGCATCGGCCGCGCGCGGACCCTGGAGGTGGCGCCGGGCCCCGGCCTCACCCTCGTCGTGGGGCGCAACGGCTCCGGCAAGTCGAGCTTCGCCGAAGGCCTCGAGGTGCTCCTCACGGGCGACAGCCTGCGCTGGAAAGAGCGCGCTGCCGTCTGGCGCGACGGCTGGCGGAACCTCCATCATCCCGCGGCCTCCCTGAGCGCCACGTTCCTCGTGGAAGGCGAGCCGCAACCGTGCGTGGTCTCGCGTCGGTGGGAGGCCGAGGCGGCCTTCGAAGTCGCCGAGGTCGCGGTCGCCCTCCCCGGCCGGCCGAAGTCCGACCTCGACTCTCTCGGCTGGACCTCTGCGCTCCGCACCCATCGCCCGTTCCTCTCCTACAACGAGCTGGGCTCGCTCCTCGACGAAGGACCCTCGAAGCTCTACGACGCCCTTTCCTCCATCCTCGGTCTCGAGGATCTCGTCCAAGCCCAGGGCGCGCTTCAGGAGGCCCGCCGGTCGCGGGAGAAGGCCCTGAAGGACGCGACGGACGCGCGGGATCGCCTCCTCGAGCGGCTGCGGGTGGTGGACGACGAGCGGGCGCGGCGGGCGGTGACAGCGATCGAGGGTAAGAAATGGGACCTGGGCGCCGTGGAGGCGGTCCTCGCCGCCGGCTCGTCCGGGCCGGGTACGGCGGAGGCCGAGGTCCTGCGGGCGATCGCGAGCCTGGAGCCGCCCGACCCCGCTCGGGTGGCGGAAGCCGTGGCCGAGATGCGCGGGGCGGCGGGTGCCCTCACCTTCGCCAAGAGCACTCCCGCCGCCCGCTCCCGCGACGCGGCGAAGCTCCTCGAGCTTGCCCTCGCCTTCCACGCCACGCACGGAGACGGCGACTGCCCGGTCTGCGGGAACGAGCTCGCCCTCGACCGCGCCTGGGACAAGCGGCAGCGGACCGCCATGGCGCGCCTTCGGGAAGCGGCGCAGGAGGCGGAGGCCGCTCACGAGCGGGCCGAGGCCGCCCGTCGGCGATGGGAGGACCTGGCGATCCTGAAGGGCGAGGCGCTCCAGCGTGCGAGCGCGGTGGGGCTGGACCTGCGCGAGCTGGTCGCGGCGCTGGAGGTCTGGGTCCGGGCGCAGTCGATCGACGATCTCGCGGAGCTCGCCGACCACGTGGCATCGGCGAGCGGGCCGCTGCGCAAGGCGGTCCTTCGCCTGCGGGAGGCCGCGCGCGCCAAGCTCGAGCGCCGGGAGGATGCCTGGCGTCCGGTGATCGCCGACGTCGCGAACTGGCTGGCGGGCGCGAGAGAGGCGGTGCGCCGAGCCGCGGACCTCGAGCGCCTCAAGCCCGCGGAGGCCTGGCTCAAGAAGGCCGCGGCGGGGATCCGCGACGATCGCTTCGGGCCCATCGCCGAAAAGGCGGCGGGGATCTGGGAGCGCCTCCGCCAGCAGAGCCACGTGGAGCTGGGACGGATCCAGCTGACGGGAGACGGCACGCGCCGCCGCGTGGTCCTCGACGTCACCGTCGACGGCGTCGCGGGCGCCGCCCTCGGCGTGATGAGCCAGGGCGAGCTGCACTCCCTCGCCCTCAGCCTGTTCGTCCCCCGCGCCACCCTCCCCGAGAGCCCGTTCCGCTTCATCGTGATCGACGATCCCGTCCAGTCCATGGACCCGGCCCGGGTCGACGGCCTTGCCCGCGTCCTCGAGAGCGCTTCCGCGGACCGCCAGGTCGTGGTCTTCACCCACGACGACCGCCTCCCGGAGGCCGTGCGCCGACTCGACATCGCCGCCGAGATCCTCGAGGTGACGCGCCGGGAGGGGTCGGTCGTCGAGCTGCGCCGGTCCCTCGATCCCGTCGGGCGCTACCTCGAAGACGCCCTCGCCGTCGCCGGCACGGCCGGGCTTCCCTCCTCCGCCGCCGCGCACGTGGTGCCGGGCCTGTGCCGGCTTGCCCTCGAGGCGACGTGCATGGAGGTGGTGCGGCGCCGGCGGCTGACCCGCGGAGAGGCTCACGCCGCGGTCGAGAGAGCCTTGAGCGAGGCGGGACACCTGACCGGGCTCGCTGCCCTGGCCCTCTTCGACGACGTCGGGCGCGGCGCGGAGGTGCTCGAGCGCCTCCAACGCGAAGCGGGAGCGCCTCTGGCCGATGCCTTCCGGCGCTGCGACGAGAGCGGTGAGATCCCTCCGGAGGCCGCGGTCGACCTCGTCCGCCTGGCGAGCAAGCTGACCGCGTGGCTCCGGGGGCTGAGTTGAGAAGAGGTGACGACACTCCCCGCGTCGTGCTGAGCCTGGCCCGCCACATGCTCGGGCGCGTGGACCCGGACACGGCGGGCCTGTGGCCAAGAGCCTCGGCCCTGCTCGCGTGCCGGGCCCTCGAGGCCACGATGAACCGGCTGTGGGAGCGCCGCACGCTCGATCTCCAGGGCCGCTCGATGAGGGTCCAGCTCATCTGCCTGCGGACCTATCTGGGAGACGCGGACCTCGCCGCCCGCGCCGGCCATGCCTGGTCGGCACTGAGCCGGGCCTGCCACCACCATCCCTACGAGCTGGCGCCGACCGCGGAGGAGCTGCGAGGCTGGCTCTCCGTGGTCGAGGAGCTGATCCAGAAGGCCGACTGACCGGGACGGTTCCACGACAAGCGGCTGTCGGCGTCGGATCGCGTATGAGCGGATTCAACGGCTTGGCCGAAGGCTACGATCCCTCCGCTCGCCGGAAGACCACGCAGTATCGATCGCCGTCCCCGGCCCACTCGTCGTGCCGCGCCACCACCTCGAAGCCGTCCGCGGCCATCTCGCGCACCAGGTCCTCCTGCTTGATGCCGTGTCCACCGCGGTCGGGAACCCCTTCGAGGTGCCGCCAGTTCTTCTGCGGCTCCGTGTCGATGACCACGAGAGGAGCGCCCCGACGCAGGGCGGAGCGGAGGCTGGCCCGCATCCGGGGAGGATTGGTGAAGTGGTGATAGACCATGCGCAGCAGGATCGCGTCGCAGCAGCCGGGGGGCAGGCCGGTATCCTCCTGGGTGCCGAGAATGGTGGTCACGTTCTTCAGGCCTGCCTCCTTCAGCCGTGTGTCGACCATCTGGAGTTTGTCGCGATCGACCTCCGTGGCGTAGACGTGCCCCGTCTCGCCCACCTCGCGGCCGAGGCGCTCCGCCCACTCTCCGTTCCCCGTGCCCACGTCGGCCACCCGCAGCCCCGGCCGGAGGCCGAGGGCCTCGATGGTCCGTGCCGCTTCCGAATCGAGCGATTGGGCGGCCGGACCTCCGGCAGAGAGCAGAGCCACGCCCAGAACCGCCACGCGGCGGAAATTCGCGATCATGGATGCCTCCCGATCGCCCCCGCGCCATCATAGCTCCGAGACGGTACGGCACCAGGGGTAACCGCGGACAAGCTAGGTCTCATGGTCTCGGTGTCGCTTCCAGTTATACTATGCGGTATGACTCACCGCGTTGGCCGCAAGGGGCAGGTCGTCATCCCAAAGGCCTTTCGGGAGGCCGTGAATCTCGAGCCAGGGGACGAGGTCACGTTCTCACGGGATGGCAACGCCATCCGAGTCGAACGCCTGGCCTCGCCCGATGCATTGATGGGACGGTTGGCCGGCCACCGTTTGGTGAAAGCGCTGGAGGAGGACCGTCGGGCTGAGCGTCGCCGCTGATGGCCGACCGCGCCCGCTCCTACTGCCTCGATTCGTGGGCCGTCCTGCGGTTCCTCGAAGGCTCTTCGCCAGCCGCGCGCCGGGTCCGGCAAGTTCTGAGGCGCGGGCGGCCAATCATGAGCTGGATCAACCTGGGTGAGGTGTACTACACCATCCACCGCGCAGCCGGGACCAAGGAGGCGGACGCCACGCTGGCCATGCTCCGCCCGATATTGACCCTGGATGCCGTGACGCCGGAACGCGTCCTAGCTGCTGCCCGGATCAAAGCGACGCATCCGCTCGCTCATGCGGACGCCTTTGCTATTGCCACGGCCGGGGCTCACAGGGCGGTCTTGCTCACCGGCGATCCAGAGATCACGAAGCGCTCCGTCGGATGCCGAGTGGAAGACCTCCGGCGGTAGCGAGGGAATCGGGGGTGTCATGGCCGCGGCGCTACCGCGCCTTGCTGCCCGCGGCAACGCCGAGCTCTGCTTCGGCGATCTGGAGGGCGAGCGACTTGAGGTCGAGATCGCCGCGGTTCGCAAGGACGACGACGGTCACGCCGTCCGCCGGGAAGCGCTCGACGATCGACCGGAAGCCCATGGTCTCGCCGTGGTGCCAGGCGCGCTTGCGTCCCTGCCACGGGTCTAGAAACCAGCCGAAGCCGTACGCGACCGGGCGGCCGGGGAAGAGATTGTCGCCGCCTTGCTCCCCCTTGGGCCAGAGCGGCTCAGACCCGTCGGCCAGGCGCACCGGCGTGAGGGCGGGTGTCATCTCCGCCTTGGACAGGAGCGCGTTCGTCCGCAGCGCCTCGTCCCACTTCGCGAGGTCCTCCAGGCACGAGTAGACGCCGCCGTCGCCGAGCGTGGCCGAGGTCGAGCTCTGGTCGGTCTCACGGAAGCCCGTGGGCTCTTTCGTGTGGCCGTAAGCGCGGTCGGGGACCTCGTTCTTGCCCTTCTCGTAGGCGAGCGTGCGCGTCATGCCGAGGGGCGCGAAGATCCGCTCGCGCAGGACGTCGCCGAAGGGCTTGTCCGCGGCCCGGGCCGCGACGAGACCGAGGAGGACGTAGCCGGAGTTGCTGTAGGCCCAACTCGTTCCCGGCGCGAACAGGCCGTGCGTCTCCTTCTCGACCAGGGCCAAGACCTCCTCGTCGCGGATCTGGCGCTCCGGGGTCCAGATCGGCCCCTTCTCCTTCTCGGCGCTTTCCATGAGCTGCTCGTAGTCGGGCAGACCGGAGGTGTGTGTCAGCAGGTGGCGGATCGTCACGCCGCTTCCGTACGCGGGAAAGCCCGGAAGGGCGCGCGTCAGCGTGTCCTCGTAGCGCAGCCGGCCGTCGCGGACGAGCAGCATGATGGCCGCCGCGGTCATCTGCTTCGTCACCGAGGCGAGCCGGAAGCGCGTGCGGGGGTCGATCGGCTTGCGGGTGCGGAGGTCGCGCACGCCGTACTCGCGCTCGAGGACCGTTCGGCCGTTCCTTCGCACGAGCACCGCGAGGCCCGGCTGGCCGTCGGCGACGAGCTCCTTCAGGAGCGCGGACGTCGCCGCTTCACGGTCGACGGCGGTCGCCGAGCCGGCGAAAAAGAGAAGCGCAAGGGCAAGCACGGCGCATCATCTCATCCTCGGGCGAGGTGCGGAAAGAAAGCGGGCGCGGGCCCCGAGGCCGGCTCCAGTAGAATCCGGTCCACCGGGCACTCGGCCACGACGCCCCCCTCGCCGTCACCGCCGTGGGCGGGAAGTTCGCCATCGAGGACAACCGCGAGATACTTGTGCATCACCCAGCGCGACATCCCTCGCGCCTGGTCCTCCCGGTGGTGAGTCCCTAGCTCGCGCCGAAAGCGCGGCCCGCGCCTCGTCAGGCCGTGGGCCGGCACTCCACGACGAAGCGGCCCGACGCCTGGCGCTCGGCGGCCGCCACTTCGAGACCGGCCGCGCGCGCCAGCTCGCGGAACTCCGAGAGACTGCGCTCCCTTCCGCCGACGAGCACCATCATCAGAAGGGCGGGGAAGGGGCCGCCGCCCGCGTCGGGGAAGATCCCGTTCAGGAGCACGACGCGACCGGAGGGGCGCGCCGCCTCGGCGGCGCTTCAGGATCGCGAGCGCCTCGGGATCGGGCCAGTCGCCGAGCACGCTCTTCAGCAGATACAGATCGGCCCCGGCGGGCAACGGATCGAAGAAGCTCTGCCCTGCAGCCGTGACGCGGTCGGCCACGCCGGCCCTCCCGAAGATCTCCGCGGATCGAGCCACCGTCGCCGGAAGATCGACGAGCGTTCCGCGCACGTGCGGCCGCGCACGCAGGACCTCGGCCAGCAGCGCTCCCGTACCTCCGCCGACGTCGACGACCGTGCGCACCGACTCCCAGCTTCCCGTGACGAGCACGTCCGGGTCCGGGACGCCGTGCCCGCCGGCCCCATGAGCGCGTCGAAGCTGTCGGCGATCTCTGGATGGGCCTGCAGGTCGTCCCAGAACGGCCGGCCGAACACCGTGTGATACGCCGGGGCGCCGGTCCTGACCGCAGAGAGCAGGCTGCTCCAGGCGTTCGCCATGCGGCCGCCGAAGCGGTCGAGGTCGAGTCCGAGACGGAGAGCCGATTCCAGGAGGCCGCGCGCCGGCTCGTTCAACGCGAACCGTCCCGGCTCCGGCTCCTCGAACACGCCCTTGCCGACCAGGTGCCTCAGCACCCTCCAGAGGTACTCGGCGTCGGCGCCCGAGGCCGTCGCGAGATCGTCGATCCGTGTCTTGCCCGCAGCCAGGTGCTCGGCGATGCGCAGCGTCGCGACCACATGAACGCACCAGGGGGTCGAGAGGTCGCTGAGCGCCCAGAGATCCACTCTGTCCGGTCGGGACATGATTGCTCCGATCGTCCTGCGTCGTGGAAGCTTACCGCTCTTCGCCTCACCGCGGGCTCAGCTCCGCGCGGTCGCCCGGCGCTCGGGGCGGTGGGGAAGGTCACGCACTCGGCGCTCGAGCCTCTCGAGGCCGGCCTGCTTCACCGCTTCCTTCAGGGCGGGCCCGATCGAGCCGGGCGGGCCGAAGAAATTCCAGTGCGCGAGGCGGTCCTCGGGCGAAGCGAGCACGCAGGCTCCCCACGTGAACCGGTGCTTGATGAGCGACACCAGCCACGCCTCTCCTTCGGGCCGGTGCCCGAGGGCGGCCCGCACTGCCCGTTTCACCTCCTCCGGGTCTGATCCGTCGACGAAGATCCGTACGGCCATGAAACGATGCTCAGCGGTTCAGGCGCGCCCCGGCCACGAACACGGTGTGGCCGTTGGTCTGGGCCGTCGCGAACGGAGCCGCCGCCAGCGTCAGCATGATCACGTAGAGCAAACGCGGCATACTTTGAAATCTCCCCGATGAAGAAAACGGTGCCGGCGCGATGCACGCCGGCACCGCGAGAGATGACGCGCTCGTCGGAGCGCCGATCTACTTCTCGGGAGTCGCGCTCTTGGACTTCTCGATCGAGGTGACGCTCTCCTTGCCCATCGCGTCCGTCTTGAGAACGAGCTTCACCTTGTCGCCCACCTTGATGCTCTTCAGCTTGGTGAGGGCCTTCTCATCCACGGAAAGGGTCGCCTCGGGCTGGGCACCCGCGGCTCCCGATCGCATTTCCCGCTTCACGGTGATGGTCTTGACCGTCGGATCGGTCGCGACGACGACCGCTGTCATCTCCTTTGTGTCCTTGGCCGCCGGGGCGGACTGTTGCTGGGGTTGCGTGGGCGGCTGAGCCTGGGGATCCTGGGCCAGCGCCCAACCCGCACCGGACGTGAACACGACGGCGAGAATGAGCCTTCTCATTCCGCTCCTCCTTCCGTTCACAGGGGACAAGGAATGCCCCCGTGTGCTTCTGTCGCTATACCCCTAAGGTGGGTGCCGCCCGACCCCGTGTCAAGGTGGTTATCTAATGAAAGGAGCCGGCCCGAGCCCGCGGGCTGTGACGTCCGTCACAGCGGGCGTCCACCAGCACCCAGCGGAAGTGTTCTCCGTCACTGCAAGGAGCAGTGAATGGTGATCATGGTTCGAATCATGGCATGGCTGAATCTCATGGGCTCCCCATACGTGGAGGAGCTGAGACCCACGTTCGAAGAGGCGCTCA